>Ga0307289_10000231_pt1 | contig 23097 bp, 25 predicted proteins | sample ER_DNA_143_FD_194483 | JGI IMG/M metagenome (GOLD analysis project Ga0307289, IMG submission 194483) | Bulk soil microbial communities from the East River watershed near Crested Butte, Colorado, United States - ER_DNA_143 | ecosystem: Environmental > Terrestrial > Soil > Floodplain | place...
TCATGCTTCTTGGTGATGTGTACCTTTCCGTTGTCTCGCTTCTCGATCACCGCAGCGTCGTAGGCATCAAGCATGCCGGCCTGGGTATGCAGATCCTTGACCAACTGATAATCCGACTCCGCGTCCGCGACGCTGGGGTACACCCCCACATACGCGATGTACGTGTCGACCGCCATTTCATCTCCTTTGTTCGTTGGGCTGCATTGCTGTCCTCACATCTGGTCAGCAGTATCCGCGCGACGCTGGTAAGCACGCATCACCCAGGGTGTGTGAAAGTGTGGGCACGCCATCGGAGGAAGCACCAGGGATGACGATGACTGGGTCGTACGCATGACGCGAATCGAGGCGTTCAGCGTCGGTGCTTTTCGCCATCGCTATCAGCCTTCTTGTGCTGGAGATTTGTCTGGAATTGGCCATCCGCAAGGGAGCGATACCGCGCCCGACGCAGATGGCCCTAATGACTTGACCATTTCATTCTTCACACGCTGCAGGTGATGCTATTCGGCGCGCCCTCCATCAGGCTCGTCGAAAGGCCTCAGCGCGAGAACAATGGTGTACCAACCATGACCGAATTGATCGATGAGCTCGGGCCTGTTGGCTGGCTTGTCATCGAGTTCCCAGGCAGCAGTTTCAACAGTGCAATCCCGCTGACGGTCAGCGCGGCGTGCTTGGTCTGGCAGAACCGATGGACGCTCCGTACCGCCTCGGCCGTTGGCCGCGCCGGCGGGCAGCTCGTCGTCAACGGTCGTATTCGGTCGCAGGCACTGCTCGCTTCAGTCGAGGCCAACGCCGCCGCAATGGAGCTTGAAGAAGAAGGAGTTTGATATGCCGCTCGCCAAGCGCAGGATGGCTCGCGCGTCCGTTAACGGTCCCGCACCGGTCGCATGGACTGCCATCACGGTTGCGACAGCCGCCGTCGTCGGGTCATCGATGACTGACCGCTTTATGGACGAGATAGAAACGGGAGCCTGATCATGCCCCGGAAGCCCGTACCTCCGCTCACACCCGGGTGGGTCATCGTTGATGGACTGCCGGTGTTTCATCGTTTTTGCCTCGACGCCGGCTCTGATGCGGATGCGATGGTGCATGTCCACGGATTTGGCATCTCGGGGACCTATCTAGAGCCCACGGCGGCTCTTCTTGCGCCGCATTACCGTACGTTCGTACCCGATCTACCGGGGATGGGACGCAGTATTAGGCCTGAGGGAGGACTCGACTTACCGGGTCTGGCGAAGGCGCTGATGTCCTACTGCGACGCCGTCGGAGTCGAGCGGCCGACATTGGTCGGGAATTCGCTCGGCTGCCCGATCATCGTCGAGGTTGCGACGACCTTTCCCGACCGAATCCAGCGCGCGGTGCTCGTCTCGCCGGCCGGCGGCCCTAACAACCAACCATTGGGCCGCGCAATTGGACAAATGGCGATGGACGGGCTGCGTGAGCCGCCCTCCATGTTGCCCATCGCAACACGCGACTACCTCCGGTTCGGGGTACTTCGAAGTCTGTCGTTGTTCAGGGCGATGACTCGCTATCCGACACTGGAACGCCTTCCGCATCTTGTCGTTCCTACACTCGTGATCGCCGGTTTGCGTGATCCACTTGTCCGGATCGCCAATGCCCCACGCTTCGCCGTTCTGCCTCACGTCGACGCAGTTAGCGTCCCCGGTGCACACGCACTCAACTACAGCGATCCGCAGCTGATCGCCGAGCTCATCGAGGCCTATATCGCCGGTGAGCCGCTCGCGACCCAGACCGGGCGGAGATCTGTCGTGGCTGCCGTCAGCGTTGATGGCAACTAGCTACTTCGACCTGAAATAGCCCTTAACCACCACAAATCGGAAGGGACGCCTGCCGCCCCACCCACAAAGATCAAGAATCAAAGTGCTCTCTAATGGAACTTCGAAACGATCAGGTAGGTCCCAAAGAGCACGATCAGCGCTGCGATGCCTAGCGAGAGATGCCCAGCGAGACGGTCGCGGTACCGGAACGGCCCTCATTCGATTTGATCTTGGCAGCCGAGACCAAACGGATGCCGCTCGCCAGCAAGATGGTGAAGATCGCCGACGCCGCTATGGAGACGACAGCCACGATGGCAAAGGCAGCCCAGTTGACGTGTATCAGGCGGCCCTCTGGCGTTGCTGGCAATCGGCATTTCCTGATCAAAGGCCAGACCTGGGCTCGGGTCGCAGGCATGATCCTCGCGGGAATATCCGCGCTACTCAACTTCGTGTGGCTGCCGTACTCGCCCTGGTGGGCACTCCTGATCATCGGCATTGACATCCTCGTGATCTGGGCGCTGGCGAATTATCATCGCCAGCCGGCACCGGAGGGTACGAGGGCTGCGGGCCCCAGGGGTCGAGCCGGCTGGGAAGGCCAACTCTTGGGTCGACGCTGCTCGCATCCCAGACTGACCCCGATTCACCCAATCTGGGGATGCGACGGCTTCGCTCCCCTTCTTGGATCACACAAGGATAGGGTCAGAAACCGAGTCAACGAACGACAAGGGCTACGACGGCAAATTCACAGGTGATCACGCATAACGGCCAGCAAGGCGCGCAGAGCCGATCATTTGGCCGAGGAAGGGTGATCTTGTGACAGCGGCGACCGCACCAGAACGGACCGCAAAGGCTGCGGGCGGAGTGTTGATCACGCTGGCGTCGGCGCAGTTTCTTATGACGCTGGACAGTTCGGTGATGAACGTGTCGATCGCGACAGTCGCGAAGGACGTGGGCACCACGGTCACCGGCATCCAGACCGCGATCACGCTATACACCCTAGTAATGGCCTCATTGATGATCACCGGCGGGAAGATCGGTCAGATTTGGGGCCGCAAGCGGGTGTTCGCGATCGGTTGTGTGATCTATGGGTGTGGCTCGCTGCTCACCGCGCTCTCTCAGAGCCTGGCCATGCTGTTGATCGGCTGGTCGCTGCTGGAGGGAATTGGCGCCGCGCTGATCATGCCTGCGGTAGTCGCGCTGGTCGCCTCGAACTTTGGGCGGGCTGATCGTCCCCGGGCCTACGGCCTGGTCGCTTCCGCCGGCGCGATCGCTGTGGCTGCGGGGCCGCTGATCGGCGGCCTGTTCACCACCTACGCCTCCTGGCGGTGGGTGTTCGTCGGTGAGGTACTGGTCGTATTGATCATCCTCGCCTTGGCCCGGCGGATGGACGACACACCCGCCGATAAGACCGCGCGTATGGACATCGTCGGAACCGTGCTGTCGGCGCTGGGCCTCGCCCTCGTGGTGTTCGGCGTGCTCCGTTCCGGCACGTGGGGATTGATCCTCCCGAAGCCGAACGCCCCCGAAATTTTGGGTCTCTCCCCGGTGATCTGGCTCATCTTGATCGGAGGTTGCGTACTGGCCGGCTTCCTTGGCTGGGAGCGGCGGCGGCTCGGTCGTGGTGAGGGTGTGCTGATCGACCCCGCCATGCTGAACAACAAGCTGCTGCGCGGGGGCCTGGTCTCCTTCTTCTTCCAATACCTCCTGCAAGCGGGCCTGTTCTTCGCGGTACCGCTGTTCTTGTCGGTCGCGCTCGGGCTGTCGGCCATCGCCACCGGCGTCCAACTGCTTCCGCTGTCTATCACGCTGCTGCTCGCCGCAGCCGGAGTGCCGAAGGTCTTCCCGAACGCATCCCCACGCCGCGTCGTGCGGGTCGGTTTCCTGTCACTCCTTGCCAGCCTGGTCATCTTGATCGCGCTGCTCGACCTGGGCGCCGGACCAGAGATCATCACCTGGCCAATGCTGCTTGCCGGGCTCGGTATCGGGGCACTCGCCTCGCAACTCGGCGCCATCACCGTCTCCGCCGTGCCCGACGAACAAAGCGGCGAGGTCGGCGGGTTGCAAAACACCGTCACCAACCTCGGTGCCTCCATCGGCACCGCACTCGCCGGCGCGGTCCTGATCTCAGCGCTCACCGGATCCTTCATCGCCGGCATCCAAGACAATCCCGGCATTCCAGAAGAGGTCAAGTCAAACGCGCAAGTCGAACTGGGGAACGGCATTCCCTTCATCTCCGACACAGACCTGCGCAAAGCACTCGAGGATGCAGGGGTGCCAGCTGCCGAGGCTGACGCCATCGTCGAGGAGAACGAGCAATCCCGGCTCGACGGTCTACGAGCCTCACTTTCGGTCTTGGCGATATTCGCCATACTTGCCTTCGTCTTCGCCAGCGGAATACCAACCCGTCAACCCGGCGCGGCGCCCCCGACCGGCAGCGACGCCTGAGCGGTGAATACCTGACACGGCGCAGCCAAGATGGCTCCTGCAGTCCACCCGACAACTCTCTGGCAAACGGCCTCGGGAACTTCCGCCGCAGCGGTGGCAACAAGCATCTCGACCTGTACCTTGACCGGTCTACTTCACTGAGGCGTCGGAACCACGCGCCCGTGGTCGGCCTCGTGCGTCAGCGACCGATGCCGGCAAGTAGTTGGTCTCAGCATGACCGTCGTCGAATAGTCATGGCACGTCACGGCCGCTCATGGCTTCAACCGGTTGCCATTAGGTAAGTCGTGGTGTCCCATACCCGATCGCGAGCATGATGCTTCGCCGCGGTTTACCGACGGCCAATCCCGATCGTAGAGTCGAGTCGTGCCGATTGCACAAAAGACGCGGATCGGTGGGCTGAGGATTCGTGTGGACCGGGTGATCTACACGACGATCACCCTGCTGTCTGTGCTGATCATTTACGACGGCTGGGAGCAGCTGCAGTTTTGGAACGTCGTGACCGTCATCGCGGGACCGATTCTGGCCATCTTTCTGAGCCATGTCTTCGGTGCGGCGCTCGGATCGCGCGTCGCTCTAGGTCGCCCGCTGACCCGCCATGAGCACCGCACAGTCTTCGCCGAGGAGTGCCGATTTCTACTCATCGCCGTCCCACCGCTCGTCATCTTGGTGATACTCACCATCGCCGGTGTCTCGTACACGCGGATCATCCAGGTGATCGTCCTGACAGGTGTACTCTCGCTCGGCGTGTGGGGCGGTGTAGCCGGACGGCGAGCGGGACTTACCGGTTGGCCACTGGTGGTCCCGATCACCTACGGCTTATTCGTCGGAGCCATCATCTTGATCCTTCAGGCTTTACTCCAGCCCGGCCACAACCCCCTCCATCCATAGCGGTGTGGGGTTTAATACAGCGTGACTCGGCAGGTGGGACTTTCCTAGCTTCAACCGCGGAAGCTCCCCCGGTCATTCGGGACGTTTGAGCTTATTGAGCTTTCAGGTCTTGTGAACCACGGATTACCGGCCCTCGTGCAAGCCATGTGCAGGATCGATCCAGCGGCGCTCCCTTCTTGGAGTCCAAATATGGGCCCGACCCGTGGGCAAACACCGGCCCGGCCTGAGATCGCTGCATGGACTTCACGTAGGCGCCGGCAGCCACGGCCAAGCTCGCAGCTTTACGGCATTCGGGTACGGCAGGCGGTCCCGCGACAGCGAAGCAGCTAGGCGTCCTCGCGTCGCCCTTCAGTCGGATCATTGCCGACCTCGCCCTGACCTCGGATCTCCCCGTGAATGAGCATGGACCAGATAGCCCCGAGGGCATGCCTCATCGTGGAGCCCTTGATGATCGACTTGACTGCCGCTCCGGCGACCCAGAACCCGAGGAGCCCGATGATTGTCTGCACGACGAGGATGGCTGTCGTCACGGCAGCAACTGATGGCGGGTTACTGAGCCCGCTGAGAGAATGCGCGATGTAGGGAGCCAACGCCCAGAACGGCACAATCCACAAGAGGATGAGGAACACCCCCACCCGCAGACGCAACGGGGACGGGCCAGCCGATTTCATGTCCTCTGTCTTGGACGATCCATCGCGCATATAGATTCCCGACTCCATTAAGTTGGGCCATGCGCTCGTGCTCTCGCACTCCACGGTGATGGAGCTGCCCTGTTGCCAAGAGCATACGACCACCTGTGACTGATCACGGCCTGCCGCAGCATAGCAACCCGGCGCCGGACAGCGAGCCCGCGCTGCGGTGACATTCATGGTCGTCCAGCGAACCGGTTGCACGGGAAGGCGTGGTCAAGATGCACTCTGGCGGACTTTGTACACAAGGGTCTCCATTCGGTTCATGGTCAAATCGAACAATGCCTTGTCCCGTGCCCAATCATGCCCGCGTCCCGCGCCGTAATGATCCCGCGCTGAATGCTGCCCAGGCCGACCGCCAACCCAAGGCGTGGCGTGCGACTTGGAGCCTGTACCTGAGCTCCCGGTCCCTGGACCCGAGCGGGACGGGCGGGGCACGATGGGTGACACGGTGGAAACCGGCTGTGAACGCGTTCGCGATCACACCGTCGAACGCCGCGTCCCGCCCGATGAACACAACCCGACCAGATCAGATCAACCGTCTTCCAATGGACCCCGCTAGGCCCGGTCTTTCATGCGGGCTGCGAATCTCGATGGTCGTTGATCTTGGGCCAAGGAGGCTGAGTGCAATGAGTGCCACGAACAAGGACCTGACACGGGCCCAGCGTCAGCGGGGGATCACCCTCGGGCTACTGCGCGCATTGGGCATCAGTGCAATCCTGATCGCCCTGTACTATCTCGTACCTCTTGATCAGCGGACGGGAATATCGCTGTTGCTGTCCTTGATCACTGGGCTGGTCGTTTTGGCTGCCATGACCGCCTACCACGTGCGGGCGATCCTGCGTGCCGCCCACCCTGGGGTCCGTGCGGTCGAGGCCCTCGCCACGACCGTCCTGCTCTTCCTCCTGCTGTTCGCGGCCACCTATTTCTTGCTGTCGCACACCAGCAGCAGCAACTTCAACGTGCACGCATTGACCCGGACCGACTCGATCTACTTCACCGTGACTGTCTTCTCCACGGTCGGCTTCGGGGATATTTCCCCGGCCAGCCAAGTGGCTCGCCTGGTCGTCACGGCCCAGATGATCTTCAACCTAATCGTCCTCGGTCTGGGCGTTCGTCTTATTGTCGGCGCGGTCCAGCAGGCACGCCAAGACAACCCGGACGGCGGAAACCGGAAATTAGCTCCTGACCGCGCATCCGCGTGATGCGGTGCGTCCGGCGGGACGAGCAGGAACCGGCCCGCCCTCGCCGCGATCCGGGGCGGCAGGCCGAAATCGACGATCAACTGCCACCATCTGTCGTCGAACATTCCGAGCGCCGGCGGAGGCGTCTCGACGACCATCCGCCCCGGTCTCAGATCGACATGCTGAGGAAATAGACGTCTTAAAAAGCTAAACGACACCGGCGGGAGATGCTGATCGGGTTAGCCCACCGCTAGTCATGATGTTCCATCCTCGTCACGCTCGTTGTCCGCCGTGTGATGTTCCGTCGTGCTCATAGCGCCCGCCCGGCATCGGAAGGTCCGAGACGTTCATCGCCCACTTAGCCCCGTACGCCGCGAAGCCGGAGATCATCGGCGGCGGGAACGTCGGGTCGGCGAACGTGCCGACTGCGACCCCGAGCATGTCCGGTGCGATGGCCATCTCCCAGTAGACGGTCGAACCGCACATTGGGCAGAAGTGAAACGTGGCTCCCCCGCTGTCGCAGGAGCGGAACTCGGACGGCTTCCCGCTGTCGTTGGGAAACGTCCGCTTCGTCGATTGGCCTTCGATCGTCACGTTCTCGATCGGAAGTCGTGTTTGCCAGCTGAACGCACTGCCCGTCCGCCTCTGGCACTCGTAGCACTGGCAAAGGGAGGTGCGCTCTGGGTCGGGCCCGTCGTACGTAACGCTGAGCTGTCCGCAATTGCACGAAGCCTTACGCGTGGCCATTACTCCTCCTATTTGTTGGGATCTCGATCATGGGTTTGTCTTCACGGCTTCGATCTCGCTCGGCTGCCAGATCTTGTCGAAGAACGGGGCGAGCGGGCTGTAGGTCGCACGGGTGATCAAGGCTTGACCGGTGGTGGGTTGGTCACCGGGCCCAGGGTTATTCGTCGCCGCTGGCGCGATCCTCGTCCCGGCGGGGCTGGATGTCCTGCCTCTCTCTCGCTGACCAACCAGACGGTCCTCATCGGCACGTTGTCGATGAGCCTCACATCTGCTCGACATCCGGCAGTGCCCACGTGCCGTCGAAGAACGGCTCAGTGGGGCTATAGAGGCGGAACATCAGGTAGAAGCCCCTGCCGGGAACCGTCTCGACCCAGTTGCTCTCCTGGCCTGACGGCGCTGTAGGTCCGAAGTACATGTCGAACGAGCCATCCGCGTTCGTCCTGAGCTCGTCGTAGGACGCATGGGCCGCGTCGTTCGTCGGGTTCTGCACCATGGAGCGCGTTGCGCTGTCGTACGCGGTCAAGGACCAGAAGGCCGCCGCCGGCGGGTTCGCGGGCACGTGCAGGCAATAGGACTTGCCGCCGTCGAAGTGGTTGCCGTCCTTGTCCCTGAACGCCTGGATATAGTTCCCCCCGGGACCGGCTTTCATCACTCCGAGGGCGGGCGACAGATAGATCGCGCCGTAGGTGTATTGCAGCCGCTCGTCGAGCTGGCTGTAGAACTCGGTTTCCTGGCGTGGCTTCACGTAGAACACCCAGTCCCATTGCGTGCCCGGAAACGCGGTGACGCCGGTTTCGCGCTGGGAGCCCTCGTACATCACATTGCGTGCCATCGCGTCGCCGAGCAGTGCGGCGTCCTCGAGGATGGCCTGCTGCCGGGCGTCGGGCTTGAACGGCCGGCCTTTTTCGATGCCCAGCGGCTTCAGCATGGCCATGAAGAAGCGGTCGTGCTCTTGCACGGGATTGTTGTCGATGACCGTGGCCAGTCGCGCCCAGTACTCCATGCCGCCCGGGGGGGTCGTGTCGATCAGCTGGCCCGAGATCGAGATGAACTTGTTCGGCTTCGGATCTTCGCGCTCGCTCCACGGGTAGACCCTGACGTCCCGGATGCGCGCTACGGCGTCGGGCACGTCGTTGTCGACGATGATGCCGCGCACCAACAGGTTGTGGCTGTGCATCGTTGCCCGAACTTCGTAGTAGCCGGACGGAACCTCGCCGTCGAAACCGGGTGGCAGCATGAGGAACTTTCCGCCGTTGCCTGCGTCGGGGCCCGGCAGGCCGACGTCGACCAGCGAACGCTGCCAAAAGTCGTCCAAGAGGCCGACGATGGCTCCGGGTGGGATGTCGATCACGACCGGACCCTGGGCGACATCGATGTTGACGAAGGCGTAGATCGTCGTGTCGTTGGCCGTGAGCCAGACAGACTCGGGGTGGACGAAGCTGTCGGCGATGCCCATGTCGTAGAAGTCGATGCCCAAGTCCTGCTTGGCTGTGAGCCGGATGGACTCGAACGACACGGCGGGATAGCCCCACAAATAGGCCTGCACCGCGCGCTGGAAGTCCATCTCGTCGAAGAGCCTCCGCGAGGTCTCGGGCGTCGGGAAACCCAACTCGTACCGCAGCGCGCCGACACGCGGCACCTCCACGCTGTCCGGGATCGTGGAGTCTGGGTGTTGTGCAACGGTCATGACAATGTCACCTCTCTGGACAACGACCTCCGGCGCCTCGTCGGCGGCCGGAGCAACTCGATCGGCGGATACGCGTCTCCATTCTTTGCGTCAGAGCTTGGTCTTGAACCGTGTCACCCGTCGTGATCAACGCCGACACGCCCTCCCAAACGGTCATCGCGCGACCTCCGGTTCGCACGGTCCCCCAGAGGGTCCGCTGCTTGCCACTCTCGCCCGTGAGGGGTGAGCGCGCATCACACACAAAGAGTGAACCGGGCCGCCCAATCGGCTCCCCGAGCCCTGGACGATGCCGCCACCGCCTTCGACCAAATCACCCGCTTCAGGTGATGCCGGATCCTAGGAGGTCGGCCAGACTACTGGGAACGCCAGTCAGCCGAGACATGCACACGAGGACGGTGTCAGCCATGTCCGAGACCCCGAGCCTCTCCGCCGACGAGCGTGCCGAGTTGGAGCGGCTGCGAAGCGAGGTCGCGACCCTGCCCACTATCTGGCCGGGTTGGCCCTTCGGCGGCCGCGTGGAATCGGCCAACGGCACCGTCCGCTCACCGACTGCGGGATAGAAGACCTCGCATGACCGACGACGCGAAGATCACCAGGCGGTCAGGCATCACTGAGATGCGCAAACGCATCGCCGCACTGCGGACTCGGTTGGAACGGCTGCTCCTTTGGCGCGTGTGGGAACGCATGCTCGAGATCGAGTTCGTTGATCGCAGCATCGCGCTCGCGGGCAAGGCGTTCGTCTCGTTCTTCCCGCTCGTGATCGTCGTCGCCGCCTTCGTGCCCGAACGCATCCGTTCGTCGATCCTCACCAGCGTCACGGCCCGACTCGGCCTTAGGGGAGACGCGCTCGTGCTTGCCAGGGAAGCCTTCGCGTCGTCGGATGACATTCGAAAAGCGACCGGCCTGCTCGGTCTGGTACTCACGATCTTCTTCGCGACCTCGTTCACGACTGCGCTACAGCGTGTGTACGTCCACGCGTGGCGGCGACCGCCCCGCGCCGCCGGAGTCAGCGCGTACTGGCGTGGGGCGGTCTGGCTGCTGGTGGTACTGGTTGGAATGGCGCTACTGGGCGGTCTGCGCGGCGCCCTTGGCGGTGGGCTCGGATTCGGCCTCTTCGCCATCGTGTCACTGGCGGTGGCGTCAGGGCTGTGGTGGTTCACCGCGTGGTTCCTCCTGCTGGGTGAGGTGCGCGCGCGGGTGCTCGTGCCTACTGGGGTGATCACCAGCATCATGACGACCGGGTACGCGGCATCCGCCACGGTCTGGATGCCCGGGGTGGTGACGGGCAATGAGGCCCAGTTCGGCTTTTTTGGGGTCGCCCTCGCGTTAGTGACCTGGTTCTCCGGCGCCGCGATCTGCGTCTTGATCGGTGCGTGCGCCGGACCGGTCTTGGCAGAGGACACCGGGCGAGTCGGCAGGCTCATCCGCGGCGGCAAGTCTGGGACGCTGACCGCCGGTGCGCGCCCGCCACTCCCACCACCCGCACGCGAACTCGGCCTTGGCGATGCGTTCCGCAGCACCGAAGGCTTGTGACGGGCAGAGCTCAGGAGTATCCGGTGAACTCCTGGCCAGGCTTGATGTTGGCGTAGCGGGCCGCGCTTCATCAGCGCGCCGAGGCGACCGAGCACCCAGGCGCAGCTCAGTGGCGCAGGTCCAGAGCAATTCGACCATGCGGTTGCCCTCACCCACATCACTCAGCGCCGATGAACGGGCGGAGGTGGCGGGCCTGCTTGGGCAAGCTGCAGGTTCACAGTTGTGACCGAATCTCACGCGCACTCAACGGAGTAGGCCCTGACATGAGCAGCCAGAACAGGCCTTGCCGATACCCGCCGGACGGGTGTGCTGCGATTCGTAATCGGAAGGGTCGTCGGTTCGAATCCGAGCTCCGCCTCTACCACCGATGATTGACCCTCACCGGCTGCGCTGGTGCAACCGGTGCTTCATGCCAGCGGGCGACGTAGGGACGCCCCGGCCGCTGTTATCGATAAACGTCAAGCGGGAACGGAGAAGAAGCGCGTGGCTGGCGATGATCGGTGGCCTGGTCACTGTCAGCGCAACATTCATACATTACGTGTGAGGTGTCCACGCCCCCATCCTGGCTACGCTCACAACGATCGCGGGTCGTAGAGGCGATCGGAAGACAGATCCACCTCACATAAGTAGCCAGAACGGGGCGTATGGCACTGGCGCGCTGGCGGCGGGTGTCAGGATCTGGGCGAGTCAGCCTACTAGTGGGCATGGCGAAGGGGATCTGATGGGTGGCCTCACCGTTCTCGCGGTTGTCGTGGTGGCCTACACACTTGTGGCGTCAAAGCTCGACCGGTGGTGGGTCACCGGCCCGATGGTGTTCGCCGCCGCGGGCGCGGTCCTTGGTCCCGGCGGGCTGGATGTCCTTCCCCTCTCGCTGACCAGCGAGGCGGTCCTCACCATCACCGAGCTGACCCTTGCCCTGCTGCTGTTCTCGGATGCGTCGACGGTCCGGCTGCGGGACGTCGAGGGCGATGCAGGTCTGCCCCGCCGGCTGCTGTTCATTGGGCTGCCGCTCACAGTGATTGCGGGCGCGCTCCTGGCCCACCTCATCTTTCCCGAGGTCGGGTGGGCGGCGGCAGCCTTGATCGCCACCACCCTGGCGCCCACCGACGCGGCGCTCGGCCTGGCGGTCGTCACCAACAAGGCCGTTCCGGTGCGGATTCGACGAGCGCTCAACGTCGAGAGCGGTCTCAACGATGGGATTGCGACGCCGCTCGTCACTCTCTTCATCGCCATCGTCGCAGCCGACGAAGGTCTCGCCGACACGGCATGGGGGCTCGAAGCGTTAAAGCAAATCGGGCTGGCGATCGTCGCTGCGGTCGTGGTCGGATACATCGGCGGCAAGGTGTTAGCCTTCGCCAACGAACGCGGATGGACCTCCGAGGTATCCGAGCAGATCGCCATCCTCGCCCTCGCGTTGCTCGCCTACCAGGGAGCCGTCACGATCGGCGGGAACGGATTCATCGCAGCGTTCGCCGGTGGCATCTTGTTCGGCGCCGCCACCAGACGCCGCCTGGCAGAACCCGTCCAGTTCACCGAGACGCTCGGATTGTCGGGCTCATTCCTGGTGTGGTCGATCTTCGGTGCTCTCTTCGTAGGAGCGCTGCTCACCCACGACCTCTCAGCTCGACCCATCCTCTACGCAATACTCAGCCTCACGGTAATCAGGATGGTGCCGGTAGCGATCGCGCTCATCGGAACGCATCTGCGTCCGACCACACTGGCATTCATGGGCTGGTTCGGCCCGCGCGGGCTCGCCTCGGTCGTCTTCACACTCCTTGCCCTGGAGGAGATCGACCCTAGCGGCGGCGGTGGGATGCTCCTACAGACCGTTACATGGACAATCCTGCTCTCAGTGGTGCTGCACGGCATCTCGGCGTCGCCGCTAGCTGCCCGGTACGGGGCTTCGATTACGAAGGCAGGCGACATCCCTGAGAAGGCGCCCGCGGGTGAACCTCAGATCCGGCTTCGCGACCTTGCGGGACGCCACCGCCTTGAGGAGCAGCAGGCACGAGTAACCTCCTGAACTGCCATGGTGAATTGGCCGCAGATCTGCCGCGGCTTGAGCAGAGCCAGCTATATCGGCTAGTCCGTCGCTCACGTCCAGGTGGTCAAGCCATCCGGCTAGCAAGCCGGCGTCAGCTTTGGATGCTTGGGGTTCTCAAGGCAATGGCCTCGGTCAACTGATCAGACTGGGCACTGCTGTCGACGGCACGTGAAAACTGACCCTTTGGCGGCAGTTGAAATCTGACCCCCTTCGTGATGCTGACCTCAGCCGAGGTCAGGGGGAAGTGGGTGTTGAGTGTGGAAGATTGGGCGGAGATCCGCCGGTTGCATCGGGCGGAACGGATGCCGATCAAGATGATCGCGCGGGTGGTGGGGTGTTCGAAGAACACGGTGAGGAAGGCGTTGGCAGCCGACCAGCCGCCGGCGTATCGACGGCAACCGCGGGGTTCGGTGGTGGATTCAGTGGAGCCGCGGATTCGGGAGTTGCTCCAGGCGTGCCCGACGATGCCGGCCACGGTCATTGCGGAACGGATTGGGTGGCCGTATTCGATCCGCACGTTGAGTGGGCGGGTGGCCGAGCTGCGGCCGATCTATGTGCCGCCGGACCCGGCCTCTCGGACTACGTACCTGGCTGGGGAGATCGCGCAGTGCGATTTCTGGTTTCCGCCGATCACGCTGCCGGTGGGGTTCGGGCAGACCCGGACTGCAACGCAGCTGCCGGTGCTGACGATGATCACTGGCTATGCTCGCTGGGCATCCGCGTTGCTGGTGCCGACCCGACGGCCGGCGGATTTGTATGCCGGCTGGTGGAGGCTGCTCGAGCAGCTAGGTGCAGTGCCCCGGGTGCTGGTCTGGGACGGCGAGGCCGCGGTCGGCCGCTGGCGGCCCCGGCAGCCGGAACTAACCGCGGCCTGCCAGGCATTCCGCGGCGTGCTGGGCACGAAGGTGCTGATCTGCAAACCGGCCGACCCGGAAGCCAAGGGAATCATCGAGCGGCTGCATGACTATCTGGAACGCTCGTTTCTGCCCGGTCGCAGCTTCACCTCTCCGACCGATTTCAACACTCAGCTTCAGGCATGGCTGGGAATCGCCAATCGCCGCCGGAAACGATCATTGGGCTGCGCCCCGGCGGACCGGATTGGGGCCGACAAGGCGGCGATGCTGGCGTTGCCGCCGGTGCCGCCCGTCACCGGTTGGGAGATATCGCTGCGGCTGCCTCGTGACCACTACGTGCGGTTGGACAGCAACGACTATTCGGTTCATCCAACGGCGGTGGGCCGACGGGTCCTGGTCCGCGCCGACCTGGACCGGGTCCGCGTGTGGTGTGAAGGAGGCCTGGTCGCCGATCATGAAAGGGTTTGGGCGAGGCACCAAACGATCTCCGACCCCGCCCACGTGACGGCTGGGCAGCTGCTGCGGCATCAGCGGTTCACCGTCTTACCGCCGGCCACCGAAACCGAGGTGGAACAGCGCTCTCTCATCGATTACGACACCGCACTGGGCGTGGCCGAATTCGACGAAGAGGTGGCGTTGTGACCGGCACCAAAACCGCAGCCCGGGACCTCACCGGCGAAATCGCCTATTTGACGCGGGCGCTGAAAGCGCCCACGCTGCGCGAATCTGCCGGCCGGCTCGCCGAGCGGGCCAGAGCCGAATCGTGGACCCATGAGGAATACCTGGCGGCCTGTCTGCAACGCGAGGTCGCCGCCCGGGATGCCCACGGCGGCGAGGGCCGGATCCGAGCCGCCCGGTTCCCGGCCCGCAAAAGCATCGAGGAGTTCGACTTCGACCACGCTCGCGGGCTGAAACGCGACTTGATCGCCCACCTCGCCACCTTGGACTTCGTCGCCGCCAAGGAGAACGTGATCTTCCTCGGCCCACCCGGCACCGGCAAAACCCACTTGGCGATCGGCCTCGGAATCCGGGCCTGCCAAGCCGGGCATCGTGTCCTGTTCGCCACCGCCAGCCAATGGGTCGACCGACTCGCCGACGCCCACAACAGCGGACGGCTACAGACCGAACTGCTAAGGCTCAGCCGCTACCCGCTGCTCATCGTCGACGAGGTCGGCTACATCCCCTTCGAACCTGAGGCGGCGAACCTGTTCTTCCAACTCGTCTCCAGCCGATATGAGCGGGCCAGCTTGATCGTCACCTCCAACAAGCCGTTCGGCCGTTGGGGTGAAGTCTTCGGCGACGACGTGGTCGCCGCCGCCATGATCGACCGGCTCGTCCACCACGCCGAGGTCGTCTCCCTCCGCGGGGACTCCTACCGGCTCAAAGACCGAGACCTCGGCCGAACCCCAACAGCAAACAACGAGGACCAATGACCAACCAGGGGGTCAAATTTCACTTGCCGCCAGGGGGTCAATTTTCGGCTGCCGTTGACAACTGCTGCGGGAGGCGCGCCGGACGCCGCTCTCTGTTCCCCCTCGCGGCCTTTGTCCTGCCACGCTTAGATTCGCGTGGCTCCGCCCGCCGTGCTCGCGTGATTGCCACATCGGCAAACCGGAGTGATGTTTCAACTTCCTCTGCATTTCGTATTCGTCGGGGTTCCACGTTCGAATGCCATACGTGGAACACGTTCGCATGTGGTATTACCCGGCACTACCAATTCGTCTAGGCAATTCGACCATTCACTCAGAGCGCAAACGGCTAAGCAGTACGGTCAGGTTTGCTCGCGGATCTTCTTAATAGTTCCTTCGCTGGCAACGTCAGCTGGTGGTCGAGGAGAACCACGACGGGTCGACCGACATCTACGTCGGACCCAACGCTCCCGAGTGAGTGACTTCCTCGCATATCACGAATAGATCCTCGCCGCAGCCCCGGCCAGCATAGCTTCACTGCCCCGCCCGGTAGGTTCGCCCCGCAGGGTCCGCCATCCAACCGAAGGAGCCCCATGCCCGCGCCCGTGCCCAACGAATCCCCCGCCCTGCCCAACGAGGATCTCACCGATCTCCTGAGCGAAATCCGCCTGTTGGTGCCCGGCACCCTGATACTAGTGGCCTTTCTGATAGCCCTGCCGTTCAATTCGGGCTATACCACGATCAGTCGGCTAGACAACGCAGTATATGTAGCGTTGTTCATTTGCGCGATGATCAGCCTGCTGGTGTTCATCGCCCCGGCGGCCCAGCACCGGCTCATGAGCCCCCTGACCGACCGGGCGGCCTTCAAGCGCTCAGTCAACCGCCAGGTCATCATTGGGCTGATGCCGCTCTCGGCCGCCATTACCCTAGCCACGTACTTCGTGATCTCCGACGTGGTAAGCGACCTGGCCGCCGTGATTGTGGCCGGCATCGTCGGGCTGGCCATTGCCGTCTTGTGGTGGATCATCCCACTGAGCAAACGCCGGCGCTGAACTCCCTATGACAACGACGAGGGATACCGCTGCTTCGATTTCAGGCGACCGTCGTGCGGGTCCACTTCGGCGCGGTCCGCGATGGCACTCGACGTTAAGGCTGGAGTTGCTGCCGCGGTTACTTCCTGCGGAGTCGAAATACACCTTGTAGATGTAGACAGTGGTGGGTTGGGGCGCGGTGCATGGCAGCTTCGGCTACGGATATTCGTTTGCCGTCGATCCTGGCAAAGGGGCTATTCGCATTTGACCGTGGGCCCTGCCTGGTCAATGGGTTCACGCCGCGTGTTGGGCGGCGCTGGTGAGCAGGATACGGGCTTGGTAATGGGCAGGATTTCGGTATCCGCGGCCGGTGCGTTTGATGTGTTTGATGCCAGTGTTCGCGGCCTCGGTACGGGCATTGGTGACGTGGTAGGTGATCAGCACCTCGATCGCTGACCACCAGGCCTCTATGGTGTGCCACAGCCGCCAGGTTTCCTCCATGTCCGCGGCCAGCACATAGCAGCCCAAGATCATCTTCTCGGTGCGGGCCGTCTCCATGTGGGCGCTGGCGAGGAGGCGACGGAGCTGTTCCTTAACACCCCAGGCCGCGGACAGCTCATCGCTGGGATCGTCGGTGGCGAACACCCATGCCAGCCGATCCCGCCCTTTCTTGGACAAGGTGTTGTAGCCGCGGAGCAGCAACCTCCGGTGCGCCCAGGCCGGGTCGATCTTCCGGCCGCGGCGCTGCTCGCGTTCCCGGACCAGCCGCTGCCGTACCCGGGTCACCATCAGGTTCGCCAGCTGCACCAGGTGGAACGGATCGACGCTGATCTGGGCGTTGGGCAGCTGCTCGGTGATTGCCCTCTTGAATGCCGCCGACGGGTCGATCGCCACCACCCGGATCCGGTTCCGCCAGACTTGGCTGCGCTCACTTAGCCAGCCGCCGACGGCTGCGGAGTCACGGCCGTCCACGATCCCGAGGACCCGGCCGCAGTCGGCGTTGACAATGGTCGACATCCACGGCTCCACCCGCCGCCAGCCAGCACCATCTGGGTCGCGGAACCAGCGGACCCGACGGTAGCGGTGCTCATCGATCCCAAGCCGACGCACGTGCAGCTCATCGACATTCGGCAGCAGCATCGCCGCCGCGTTGACCGTCGCCTGCACCGTCCACCACGCCACCCCATGCTCCGCGGCCACCTCCGCCACCGCCCGACCGGAATCGATCACCGCGGACAGCAGCGCCGTCCGCAGCCGGGTGGTGCAGCGGGCCCGGACCGGGAACTGCTCGGTCGCTGCAGTGAACGTGCCTCGCGGACACTCCGGCTCGGCGCACACCAGCCGCGGCTTGCGCACCACAACCTCTAGCTGGCCGGCGTGCGGGATGTCGCGGACTCGCTGCACGATCCAGGCGTGCACTCGCGCCGAGATCACCCCACAGCACGGGCAGCCGTCAGCAAGATCAACAGGCTGAATCCTCACCCGGCGCCCGCCCAATGGAAGATCGACGGCATCGACCACCCGATAGCCGGGCAGGTTGAAGATCACGCTCGCAGCATCACGCCGCGAGCCCGTAGGCTCGAACAAGCTCGTGGTCCTTCCTCGATGGATGCATAGACACACCCATCTCAGCGCAGGGCCACGAGCCCTTGCATCAACGACTCACCACGGCAAAGTGCGAAGTGCCGGCAAAGGCGAGGACGGTGACGGCTTCCGCCTTTTTGGGCCGATCAGCTCTTTAGTCGCGGTCGCTGTTAAGCGCTGAGACTGCTACGCGGGTTCTTTCCGTTTGCGTGTCGGGTTCATTCGGTCCACCGCGACTTCGTTCGCATGCTAATCAATTCTGTGAGAGCCATTCTGAGCGAAGCACCCGCTTCGAGGTGAACCTGAGTACCCCGTAGATATCCCTACTTACTTGCCTTACTACCAGAATTAGCCATTTAGCTTGACAAGTTCTTTGACTTTATTAATAAGATAAATGGGCGGCTGGGAGGGAATAGATAAAGTGTAAGTCGCCTATGTACTCGAAGTACTCGAAGTCCCTTATGTACTCGAAGTACTCTATGTCTCTTGACAAGGGGAAACAGCTCAGCGGCGCTTCCCATGGCACTCGAAGTACTCGAAGTCCCTTATGTACCCGAAGTACTCGAAGTCCCTTATGTACCCGAAGTACTCGAAGTAACCAGGCTCTGCCGGCGTAGCAGAGACATCACCCGGTCCCACATAACCTGACCACGAGGATCGGAGTACCGGTTTGGGTACTTCACGATCGAGACATCAGTGTCGATCCAGACATCCGGCCCTAGCACCGCAGCAGCAGCCTCAACCATCACACCGCGCGTGGAGGCGACCGCGTCGTCGATCAGGTCAATCGGTGCCTCTATCAGCAGGGCATCATGCACGGGGGCGCACACCGATATGCCACGCTCAGTCGCCAGACAACAAGCAATGCGCAGCATCTCCGCGCCATGACTCTGCATCGGAAAGTTGCGGAGCGCGGTCGGTCGAGTGTTGTTGGTGACGTTGAGCCTCCAGCCGTACGCAGTGGTCATGTGACCACGCAATAGCGCTACGTCGACGGACTTGTCCTGCCAGGCAGTGAACAGGGGATAGGTCCGCGCCAGTATCCGCAGCAGCGCTTCGGCCTCGATCACTGATGTGCCGGTACGGAACGCCAGAGTCTTCGCACCCATCCCGTAGTTCGTGCCGAGCACACACGCCTTGCAAACATCGCGGACAGGCCCATGGCTGGCTTTGGTCGCACCCTCCGGCGCGAGGCCGGCGCGTACGGCAAACGACAGGTAGGGATCGCCGGACGCAACAGAGTCCATCAGGAATGGGTCACCGCTTAAGGCCGCGGCAATCGCCACCTCTTGGCTACTCCAGTCGATGTAGGCAATTGCCATTCCGGGGCCGGGCTTGATCAACCCTCGCAGCCAGACAGAAGGCCCGAAGATGAACTTGTTAGCGGATGGAGTGTTACGCCCCGACGAGGCACCGAAGGGGCTGAGCATCGTACGGTTCCGTCCATCGGAACTGGTTGCCAGCTTTTCTAACCGGAGCTCGCTCAATGAGTGGCGTAGCTCGCGTAGTGGAGCCAGCTCGGGGTGGATCTTCGCCATGTCCCGGAACGTGTCCTGATCCAGCTTCAAGTTGCCAGTTTCGGTTTTTGGCCACGCGATGCCGCGGTCGACGAGGTACTTAGCAAACAGCCCGGACTTAAAGGTGCCGTTCTCGAACACGCCGTAATTGGCGTCCACCTCTTCAATCAGATCGGACTTGATCGGCTCCCAGCCGTCACGAATAGCTGTCAGCGTCTCGAGGTCGATCGGCACGCCGGTCCGCTCCATGTGCGCTACGGCGGCCATGTAGCGGCCTCTGAGCAACGCTTGGCCCAACGCCTGCGACGTCGGTGCAATCTGCGGCAGCATGGCTTCCAGCAGCGCCGGCAAGCAGATGACGTCGGTCTCGCAATAGTCCAAGACGTCGCGACGCTCCGAGTCAGACCACGGTCCGCCGCGCATGACAAGGTCTCGCCCGGACTTCTTCTCCTCCGAGGTGATCCGCGTGATGTGGTGCCTCGATAGCGCGGAGAGCAAGCCGCGCCCATCAGCGACCGCCAGCGCATTGGTTTCGCGTCGGAACTCCGCATACAGGTCGATGACCATGGTCGGCACGGGCCATCCGAGCGACAGAAAGCAACCGATCTCGGCCGGCGCATAGTAGGCGACGATCAGGGTGTCGTCATCGATCTTGAACGGCGGTTCAGGGCCTAGCTGATCTTGCCAGAGTCGAACCAGCCGGCCCGTTCCGACCTCTTTGGCGACGAGACAGACCGGCTGAGGGTTCTCGCCCACCGGCGCGAGGAATTCAAAGTCAATGCACCAGATCTCCCGGAACGGTAGACCGAGCGACATTAGATTTCCCCGTTGATCTCCCTGACGACTGCGTGCTCCAGTGTGTCGATCACCTTGTCGTGGAACGCCAGCTCGATGAGTTCCTTGAAGGGATGGTCAGGCCACTGCGGATCACCAAGGTCACCTCTGGCGACCACAATGTCGTACGCGCCAAGAGACTTGTTGCCGATGATCTTGACCCAGACTTTCTTCGCCTCTTCAGCAGCGCGGAGCCCTGATAGATACCAAGAGCGGGCCGGCGCGCTGCCATCCACGGTCGGCAGCTTGGCAGGCCACAGGAAAACATTCGATCTCTTGTCGATGCAGGTGAACAGGCGGACTTTGCGGAGATGCTCTGCAAGGGCGACGCGCACTGAGGGCGCCACCCAGAACATCGTTCGGTCCATCTCGGACTCGTGCTCTAGCACGTACCCATCGACCACAAAATCGTCATCCTCACGAACCCTGAAGAATTCATTCTTCCCAGGCCGCCGAACCGGAACGGTAGTCAGGATCTTCTCAACGTCGAAGGCGTCCAAGTCAGGCGCTGTCCGCAGCGCGTCCAGGTCAAAAGGGTTAGGCCGCGGCGCGTGATCGCCATTCGGTTGGTCGTCCGGTAGGCTCGGCATTGGATTCAGGAACTCCATTCACTGTGGTTGAGAGCCGCCGGCGCCCGCCGGCGGTTTTCGTTTCTGGTTGATCTTCGAAGTAGTCAGCGGGGTCGTAACCCACCGCACCGGGAATTTGCCTGTAGAGCTTTCGCAGCGGTCGGGCTCTTGTGATCATGACGCAATGGGCTGCTTGGTGTGGCTGGCCAGCCATTCGTCAACCGCCGTACGCGAGTAGCGGACGTGCTTGCCGACTCGGGTGAAGGCCGGACCTTTCCTCTTGTGGTTCCACACATAGAGGGTTTTCATCGGCACGTTCAGCTCTTCCGCCAGCTCTTCTGGGGTCAGCCATTGCTGCGGCTGCTCAGCCATTTGGGTTACCTCCGGGGTTTGATGTCCAGCGGTGCCGAACTATCACAGTCGAGACTGTATCAGCAGCTGGGAACTATCAGGAAGGGTAAAGAACAGTTGACGGAGGACGTTTACTGATGGCACTCTGTCTCTATGGAATCAACGGGAACTAACAAGAAAGACCCGACAGTCGGTCGCTATGTTGAGACAGCTATCCAGATAGCTCCGGGGGTACAGGGGCCTCGGGAAATCGAGTTCGATTGGATACCCGCCGACGCGGTTACTGTCTCGCTAAAGCTGGAGTACTCCGAAGCGCTAAGTCGCTACATGTGCACCGAGTTCAGGGCACACCGACCCCCGGATGCCCCAGAGGGCAAGGGGTATATCACCTCTGAAACGCTCCGCGAGACCACGTTAGCCACTTGGATTGCGACTTGGATCGCGACGGCACTGAACGCCGGCGAGCCTGTGATTTGGGCGATCCCCAACCCGGACAACGTTGAGCCGTGGGGATTGACGCCGCCAAAGGGCTTGAACAAAGAAGGGCCTACCGACCGCGCATTGCAGTGGACAGCCCACCTGTACCGCTGCGCTCTGGCCGTCGGGCTGAACCCTGCATCACAGCTCGAGAAGCGCCTCAAGCTGTCCCACTCCACCGCGGCGCGATGGATCCGCTTAGCGCGTCAGAAGGACTATCTCGGTCCGTCCGAGGGACCTGGAAGGGCAGTAGCCTGATGGGTCACATCCAAAAGCGCGGCGAGCGTAAGTATCAGGCGCGCTGGCTCGATCCCGATGGCCGCGAGCGTGCTCAGACGTTCACCAGGAAGGCCGACGCCGAGCGGCGCATCGCGGTCGCTGAGGGTGCGAAGCTGACCGGCAGCTACATCGACCAGACATCTAAGGTCACCGTTGCCGAGTACGCCAAGCAGTGGGCAGCGACCAGACCACACCGGCAAAGCACCGCCGACCGTATCGGCTACCTAATCGGCAAGCACGTTGAGGGCACTCCGCTGGGCACCAGAAGGTTGTCAGCCGTGCGACCCAGCGAGGTACAGGCTTGGGTGAGCGATCGGGCCAAGGTCCTATCGCCAGGCACGGTGCGTCTCCTGGTCTCGGTCCTGCGGTCGATCTTCTCCGCTGCCGTACACGATCGGCTCATCGCGTCCAGCCCCGCGGTACGGCTGAGCCTGCCAAGGTCGGAACGCAAGCGCGTTGTGCCGCTGACCGTGGCTCAGGTCCAGGCGTTGGCGGATACGATGCCGACTCGGTGCCGAGCAATGGTGATCACCCAAGCCGGGCTCGGTCTTCGTATCGGTGAACTGATGGCGCTACGTGTCCAAGATGTTGACTTCCTCAGGCGCACGGTGGCCATTGAGTTCCAAACCACGCCGGACGGCAAGCAGCGTGTGCCACCCAAGACGCCAAGATCGCACCGTACGGTGCCGTTGCCGAGCATCGTGGCTGAGGCACTCGCTGCGCATATCGCTGCATTCTCCCCAGCTGAAGATGGCTCGCTGTTCCTCACGCTCCATGGGCTGCCCTGGCGACACGAATACTACGGCTCACGGATCTTCACACCGGCTGTCAAGAGAGCCAAGCTACCAACAGGCACGACAAGCCATGATCTCCGGCACCACTACGCGTCTGTGCTGCTCGCAGCCGGTGAGTCCGTGGTTGCTGTGGCAGAGCGGTTAGGCCACGAGAACGCGACGCTCGTGCTCACCACGTACGGTCATTTGCTGCCCGACAGTGAGGACCGGACACGCCGCGCAATCGACGCCGCGTGGACCAGTGACGGACGAGGGACGGACGGGGGTGATCACCCACAGGAATCGGGCCTAGTCAGCGGCTAGTCTGGATTGCATGCCTGCTGTTGACACCGTACTGCTGCCCTTGTGCGTCGGACTCTCACTGCTCGGGGTGATCGCCACCGGAGTTGCCTGGCGACGAGGCAAC
>Ga0307289_10000237_pt1 | contig 22882 bp, 18 predicted proteins | sample ER_DNA_143_FD_194483 | JGI IMG/M metagenome (GOLD analysis project Ga0307289, IMG submission 194483) | Bulk soil microbial communities from the East River watershed near Crested Butte, Colorado, United States - ER_DNA_143 | ecosystem: Environmental > Terrestrial > Soil > Floodplain | place...
GGACTGGCGCGACCGCGCTGCCTGCCTCGACGAGGACCCGGAGCTGTTCTTCCCCATCGGGAACACCGGCCCGGCCATCCTCCAGATCGAGGAGGCCAAGGCGGTATGCCGTCGCTGCCCCGTCATCGAGACGTGCCTGAAGTGGGCCCTTGACTCCGGTCAGGACGCCGGCGTCTGGGGCGGACTCTCCGAGGACGAGCGCCGCGCTCTCAAGCGCCGCAACGCCCGGGCTCGGCGCGCCGGCTGAGCGCTTCTGCCTGACTACCCCTGACCGCCGCGGCGCGATTCGCGCCGCGGCGGTCAGCCTTTGAGCGGCCGAAGAGCGGCCGTGAACGTCACCTGGGTGCCGTGCGGTTCCGCCGGCGTCCACCGAATGGTTCCGCGCAGGTCCTGGACGAGGGACTGGACGATCTGAGTTCCGAGCCCGGAGCCGGGTCGGCGCCCGTTCGTGAAGCCCACCCCGTCGTCGGTGATCTTCACGGTGAGGACGTCCGGGGCGCCCGGGACGCCGGCCACCCGCTTGACGTCCACCGCGACCGTTCCGACGTGGCCGTCCGGGAAGCCGTGTTCGATGGCGTTCTGGACCAGCTCGCTGAGGATCATCGCCAGGGACGTGGCGTCCTCGGCGCTCAACCGGCCGAAGGAGTCGCCGGTCCGCTCACGTTCGATCCGCTTGTCGTATGCGGCGACCTCCGCCACCGCGCGGAACCCCTGGTCGGCGACCTCGTCGAAGTCGACCGTCTCCTCGAACCCCTTGCTGAGCGTCTCGTGAACGAGCGCGATGGTGCCGACGCGGCGTTCCGCCTCACTGAGGGCGGCGCGGGCCTGCTCGTCGTCGGTCCGCCGCGCCTGTAGCCGCAACAGCGCGGCGACGGACTGCAGGTTGTTCTTCACCCGGTGGTGGATCTCCCGGATCGTCGCGTCCTTGGTGAGCAGCTCCTGCTCACGGCGGCGCAGCTCGCTCACGTCGCGGAGCAGCAGCATTGCCCCGAAGCGCTGACCCGCCTCGGTCAGCGGGATAGCCCGCATCGTGACGGTCGCCCCGCGCGAGCCGACTTCGGAGCGCCACGGTTGCCGGCCGGTCAGTACCAGTGGCAGCCCCTCGTCGACCGGTGAGAAGTCGCGGAGGACCGAGGTGACGATCTCCGACATCGACCCGCCGATGACTTCGCCCGGCCACCCGAGCCGGTGGATCGCGGAGACGGCGTTGGGACTGGCATACGTGATGATGCCGTCGTAGTCGAGCCGGACGACCCCATCTCCCGCCCGCGGCGCCCCGCGCCGCAGTCCGGTCGGCGCCGACGAGCTGGGGAACTCGCCGGCGGCGATCATCCGCGACAGTGCGTCGGCGGTCGCGAGATATGTCAGCTCCAGACGGCTCGGGGTCCGCATCATCGACAGGTTGGTGTGCCGCGTGATGACGGCGATCGCGTGCCCTTGCCGGACGACTGGGATCGACTCCTCACGGACCGGGAGGTCGTCGCGCCACTCCGTGTCACGCTCGCGGACGATGCGCCGTTCCGCGTATGCCTGCTCCAGGGTCTCGGCGCGGGCCTTGGTCGCGGTGATGCCCACCTGGTCCTCGAAGAACACCATCTGCCCGGTGGTGGGCCGGATGTGGGCCACTGCCTGCCACTGGACCGGCGAGAGCCGAACCCACAACACGAGGTCCGCGAAGGACAGGTCGGACAAAAGCTGCCAGTCGCCGACCAGCAGGTGCAACCACTCGACGTCCGCACCTCGCAGTTCGGAGTGCTCGTGGAGGAGCTCGGCGAGCGTCGGCACCGTTCGACCCTACCCACCGGGTCCGGGACGCCCCGACGGTCAGGCGGGTTGGCCGGCCCGGAGCACGGACCGCAGCGTCCGCAGCGCCACCGACAGGGCCGCCAGTCCGGCGTTGTCGAGACGCTCAACACCGTGGAGTGCCGTCTTGGCCCGCTTCAGCGCGTCACGGTTCGCGTCGGCCCAGTACTCGAACCGCTTCGGCGGGGCGTCTCCGCCGTCGCTGGCCACGAGGACCGACCGGGTCAGCGACTCGAGCACCGCGTAGAGGTCGTCGCGCATCGCCCCCCGTGCGAGCGCGTCCCACCGGTCGTCGCGCGGGAGCTTGCTGACCCGGGTCAGCAGGTCGTCGATCCCGAACTTCTCGGAGGCGTAGTAATAGACGCCGGCCACTTCCTGCACCGGCAGCTGAAGCTCCTCGGCCAGGTCGACGACATCCAGAAGCGAGAACCGGTCGAGCAGCGACGCCGCCCGCGTCGCGGTCGAGGGTGGCACGCCGAGCTTCTCCAGCTCCCGGGTCCGCCGCTCCAGCCGCCGGCGTTCCGAGCCCTGGAGCATCTCGGGTATCCGCGGCCCGAACTCCGACACCGGACCCCGGAACCGCTCCACCTCGGCGACGACGTCGATGGTCCCCGGCCGGGTCGAGAGGAACCACCGGGACGCCCGGTCGAGCAGCCGCCGGAACTCGAGGTAGAGCACCGTCTGCACCTCGGTCGACACGACGTTGTCGAGGGCCTCGATCTCCGTGACGTAGGACGGCAGTCCGAACACCTCACGGCACACGACGAAGGCCCGCGCGATCTGCTCGGGTCCCGCCCCGGTCTCCTCCCCCGCGCGGAAGGCGAACGTGATCCCACCCCGGTTCACCATCGAGTTGACCACTGCGTTGGTGATGATCTCCCGGCGCAGCGGGTGCGAGGCGAGCTGCGCCGCATACTCCTCGCGCAACGGCTCGGGGAAGTAGTCGGTGAGCGTCTGCTGGAACCACGGGTCGTCCGGCAGCCCGGTCGGCAGCAGGTCCTGTTTGAGCGCGAGCTTCGCATACGCGACGAGGACCGAGAACTCCGGCGACGTGAGCCCGAGCTTGTTGGCACGGCGCTTGGCGATCTCGGCGTCGGACGGCAGGTACTCCAGGGCTCGGTCGAGATCGCCACGGTCCTCCAGCGAGTGGAGTAGCCGCTGATGCACGGGCAGCATGGAGTACTGCTGGGCCCGGGCGTTGCCGAGCAGGACGTTCTGCTCGTAGTTGTCCCGGAGGACCTGCGCGGCCACCTCGTCGGTCATCGACTGGAGCAGCCGGTTGCGCTGCTTCAGGGTCATGTCGCCGTCCCGGACGAGGTCCGTCAGCAGGATCTTGATGTTGACCTCGTGGTCGGAGGTGTCGACGCCGGCCGAGTTGTCGATCGCGTCGGTGTTGACCCGAACCCCGTGCAGCGCCGCCTCGATCCGGCCGAGCTGTGAGCAACCGAGGTTGCCGCCCTCGCCGATCGCCTTCACCCGCAACGCTTTTCCGTCGACGCGGATCGCGTCGTTGGCGCGGTCCCCGATCTCCGCGTGGGTCTCCGTCGACGCCTTGACGTACGTCCCGATGCCGCCGTTCCACAGCAGGTCGACCGGCGCCTGGAGGATCGCATGGATCAGCTCGGCCGGCGTGACCGTCGTGGTCTCCTTGGACATCCCCAGAGCCGTCACCATTTCGGCCGACACCGGCACCGACTTGGCAGACCGGTCGAACACGCCGCCACCGGCCGAGATCTGCGACCGGTCGTACTCCGCCCACGACGACCTCGGCAGCTCGAAAAGCCGACGGCGCTCCGCATACGAGCTCGCGGCGTCCGGCGTGGGGTCGACGAAGACGTGGCGGTGGTCGAACGCGGCGACCAGTCGGATGTGTTCCGAGAGCAGCATCCCGTTGCCGAAGACGTCGCCGGACATGTCGCCGACGCCGACGACGGTGAAGTCCTGCGTCTGGGTGTCGACGCCCAGCTCGCGGAAGTGCCGCTTGACCGACTCCCACGCGCCGCGCGCGGTGATCCCCATCGCCTTGTGGTCGTAGCCCGCCGAGCCGCCGGAGGCGAACGCGTCGTCCAGCCAGAACCCGTACGCCGCCGACTTGGCGTTGGCGATGTCGGAGAACGTTGCCGTCCCCTTGTCGGCGGCCACGACGAGGTACATGTCGTTGCCGTCGTGCCGCACCACGTCCGGGGGCGGGACCGCCTCGCCCTGGACCCGGTTGTCGGTGAGGTCGAGCAGGCCGGAGATGAACAGCTTGTATGCGGCGACCCCCTCTGCCAGCCAGGCCTCGCGGTCGACTGTCGGGTCGGGCAGCTGCTTGGCGTAGAACCCGCCCTTGCTCCCGGTCGGGACGATGACGGCGTTCTTGACCATTTGCGCCTTCACCAACCCGAGGATCTCGGTGCGGAAGTCCTCCCGGCGGTCGGACCAGCGCAGACCACCCCGCGCCACCTTGCCGAACCGCAGGTGCACGCCCTCGACCCTCGGGCCGTAGACCCAGATCTCGAACATCGGCCGCGGGGCGGGCAGGTCGGGGACCTTGGTGGGGTCCAGCTTGATGCTCACGTACGACTTCGGTCCACCTGAACCCGATGAGTCCGTCTGGTAGTAGTTGGTCCGCAGCGCCGCTTGAGCCACGCCGAGAAGCGCGCGGATAATGCGGTCCTGGTCCAGGCTGGCGACGTCGTCGAGGGCTTCGAGGACCGTGTCGGCGATCGCGCCCTCGGCCTCGGTCCGCTCGGGACCGGCCTGGCCCGCATACCGCTGCGGGTCGAACCGGGTCTCGAACAGCTCGACCAGCATCCGCGCGATCGACGGGTTCGCCACCAGCGCCGCCTGGACGTAGTCCTGCGAGAACGTCGACCGGGTCTGCCGGAGGTACTTCGCGAGCATGCGGAGAATGACCACCTGGCGCCAGGTCAAGCCGGCGCCGAGCACGAGCGCGTTGAAGCCGTCCGACTCCGCGGCCCCCGTCCACACAGCGCGCACGGCGTTCTGGAACAGCAGCCGCCGCGCGTCGCGGTCACCGGCGACGCCCCAGTCCTCGGGACGCGGGGTGCGCAGCCCGAAGTCGTAGACGTAGACCCGAACTCCGTCGCTGCGGGTCACCTCGTAGGGGCGCTCGTCGATCACTTCCACCCCGAGGTGGGTGAACATCGGCAACACCCGGGTCAGCGTCAGCGGTCCGCGGCGGTAGAGCTTGAACCTGCGCTCGTCCGGCGGGCAGCTCGGGTCCTGGTGAAGTCCCACCTCGACGGCGTCGTCGGACTCGAGCATCTCGATGCGCCGGATGTCGGTGACGGCTACCCGGGGCTGGATGTCCTCCTTGTACGCCTCGGGAAACGCCTTGCCGTACAACCCGATCAGCCGTCCGCCGGCCTCCTCGCCGACGCCCCCGCGAAGCGCCTCGACGAGATCCTCGTCCCAGGTGCGCGTCGCCTCGACGATCTCCCGCTCCAGGGCCGCCTCGTCCACCTCGGGGATCGGTGCGCCCTTGCGCACCCGGACGACGAAGTGCAGGCGGGCCAGCGCCGACTCGGACACCCGGGTCGTGTAGTCGACGTTGTCGGCGTCGAACGCCCGCCGCAGGATCTCCTCCATCTTGAGCCGGACCGTCGTGTTGTACCGGTCGCGCGGCAGGTAGATGAGCGCCGAGACGAACCGCTCGTAGACGTCGTACCGCACGAACAGCTTGGTCTTGCGTCGCTCCTGCAGGTGGAGCACCGAGGTGGCGATCTCGAGCAGGTCGTCGGGATCGGTCTGGAGCAGCTCGTCCCTCGGGTAGTTCTCCATGACCTGAACGAGGTCCTTGCCGGAGTGGCTGTCGGGCGTGAAGCCGGCCCGTTCGAGCAGGTGCTCGACCCGCTCGGCCAGGATCGGGATGTGGAGGATCGACTCCGCATACGCGCTGGAGGCGAAGATGCCGAGGAACCGCCGCTCCCCCGTGACGTGACCCTGGTCGTCGAACACCTTGACGCCGATGTAGTCGAGGTAGGCGTCCCGATGAACGGTCGCTCGCGAGTTGGCCTTGGTGATGATGAGCAGCTCCGGCTCGCGCGCCTTCTTGCGCGCCGACGGGTTGAGCCGCGCGACGGGTTCGGTGGCGGACTTGTCATAGCGCAGGATTCCGAGGCCGGTGCCGCTCACCGGCGCCAGCAGGTCCTCGCCGTCGTCGTCGACCTCGAGGGTGTACTCGCGGTAGCCGAGGAAGGTGAAGTGGTTGCTGGACAGCCATTCGAGGAAGCGGGCGGTGGAGCCGACCTCCTCCGGCTCGATCCCCTTGGGCGGGTCCTCGTGCAACGACGTAGCGATGCTGATACACCGCTCCTTCATCTTGCCCCAGTCCTCGACGGCGTCGCGGACGTTGCCGAGCACGGCTTGCAGCCGGGCGGAGATCTCCTCGCGTTCCTCGGCCGGGCCGACGCGGTCGATCTCGAGGTGCATCCACGACTCGGTGACGACGCCGAACTCGTCCTGAGCCGGCGCGTCGTCGTCGTAGACGTGCTCGAGAGTGCCGACTGCGTCTCGGCGGACGACCAGCTGAGGGTGCACCACGAGGTGCACCGTCCGGCCCACGGTTCCCAGCGCCGCGGTCACCGAGTCGACGAGGAAGGGCATGTCGTCGGTGACGACCTGCACGATGGTGTGCCCGCTGGTCCAGCCCTCGTCCTCGACGGACGGGTTGGTCACCGCCACGTTGACGGTGCCGACGGCGCGCTCACGGGCGAGGTCGCGCTCGGCCAGGACCGCCCCCAGCAGGTCCTCGGGCTCACGCGCGAGCAGGTCCTCGGTCGCCGTGTGCCGGTAGAAGACGCGCAGCAGCCGGGTGACGTCGCTCCGTGACTCGTCCGGGGCGTACTCGGCGGCGGCGCGCAGCTGTTGGGTCCGGGACTGCTCGAGCGACGCCGACATGGCTGGTTCGTGTTCCTCCACTGTTGCGGCACCTGGCACGCTTCCCCGGGTGCCGGTTCGAGCGTATCGCTCCTGTTCACACGGTGCCCGGCCGGTGCGGGGCCAGTGGAGAACGCGAAAGAGGTATGCGACGGAGCGCCTACGGTGGGACGGTGACCGCATCGAGTGGGCCACGTCCGTGACGGCGGCTGGGCCGCGCCGTGAGGGGCTGGTTCGCGTTCTGGCCGCGGTCCGCGAGGTGGCCCGGACGCAGGCCGACGAACTCCTCGGCCAGGTCCCCGACACGGGAGACTCGGCGACCGGCCGTGCGGTGGACGACTTCGTCGAGCAGGCGGCGGACGCGCTTCGGGCGCTCGACGAGGCCGTAGCCGAGACGCTGCGCCGGGTCTCGGTGTCGGGGTCCGAGCCCGGCGACAACGCGATTGGACCGGCGTCTGACCCCGACGCATACCCCTCCCCCCGGGAGCGCCCGTGATCGACGGGGCCACGGGCGATCCGGGGTCGTGCTCCCAGCTCGGCGGGGCGCTCCGGTCGAACGCCGCGCGGTTGCTGACGCTGCGCACTGAGCTGATGGAGCGGACCCAACGACTGCGTCAGGACCCCGCTCAAGCAGCGACCGTGGACGACCTGGACGCCGACCTCCGCCTGCTCGACGCGACCGTCGACCGGCTGGACGCCGGGGGGGCGGCGCTGCAGCGGTTCGCCCAGGAGCTGGCTGAGATCGCCGAGTCGGTCCGCCGGCTCGAGGGTTCGGCACAGGCGGCCGGGCTGGTCCTCGAGGAGCTCCGCGTCGTGGAGCCGTGGGGCGTGCTGACCACCGAGCTGGCGCAACAGCGGAACCGGGCGCAGCCGGAGCTGCAGCGCCGCGCGGACCGGCTGGCCAGCCAGCTGGGTCGAGCGCGGACGGTCACCGCGCGGGCGATGGCGGAGGGCGGTCAGGCGCTCGCCGCCGCGGCCACGGCCGCGCGGGCCCGTTCGCTACGGTGAGGGCATGAGGATCACGACGTCCTTCGACTACGCCGCGACCCCCGAAGACGTTTTCGCCATGCTGGCCGACCCGGCCTTCCAGGCGGCCAAGGTGGAGGCCGCGCATCCGCTGTCCCACACCGAGTCGGTCACCCCCAAGGGCGAGCAGACGGAGATCGTCACCAGCCGGGTCATCTCCACCGAGGGGTTCCCCGACTTCGCGAAGTCGATGATCGGGCCGAAGCTGCGGGTCACGGAGACGATTGTCTGGAGCCGGGCGTCGGCGGACGGGTCGCGCACCGGGACCATGACCATCGCCATCGGCGACGCGCCGGTCAGGATGAACGGGACGCTGCGACTCACGGCCGGCGGTTCCGGCACCCGGATCGACGTCGACGGCGACCTCAAGGCCAAGGTCCCGCTGCTCGGCGGCAAGGTCGAGAAGGCCGCGGAGAGGCCGATCCTCAGTGCGATCGAGAAGGAGCAGGAGGTCGGCGCGAAGTGGCTCGCCGGCTGAACGCTTCTCAGTGGAGGTATATCCGAGCGCTCTAGCGCTCACATCGCTCTCCACCGACGAGCGCGGATGCGCTCGACCGGGATCCACGCGCGTCCGGCGCCGAGGCAAGGCTGGACCCGGCTGCTGTCCCTGTCCGCCGAACCACCGAAGCGGCACGGCGCGTACTCCGGCCTCCGTCAGGACGCGAGCACGCTGCTCCTCGAGTGCGCCGTTCGAACCCGACAGGACCAGAACGCCTGTGCCCCAGTGCTGCTCGGCCACTCAGCCCATGTGGGGGTAGATGTGCGACGTCGCCGGGACGAAGGTCTCCTTGATCGAACGGGCACTGGTCCAGCGCAGAAGGTTCTGCGCGGCGCCGGCCTTGTCGTTGGTCCCGGACGCGCGGCCGCCGCCGAACGGCTGCTGGCCGACGACCGCGCCGGTTGGCTTGTCGTTGATGTAGAAGTTGCCGGCCGTGAAGCGCAGTCGCTCGCTCGCCGCCGCGATGGCGTCGCGGTCCTGGGCGATGATCGACCCGGTCAGGGCGTAGTCGGCAAAGGACTCCATCTGGTCGACGGCCACGTCGAAGTCGTCGTCGGCGAAGACGTGGACGGACAGGATGGGTCCGAAGTACTCGGTCCGGAACGCCTCGTCCGTGGGGTCGCTGGACTCGAGCACCGTCGGCCGAACGAAGTATCCCTCCGAGTCGTCGTAGGTGCCGCCGGCGATGACCTGTATACCGGGCGCGGACCGGGCGCGGTCGATCGCCGCAGCGTTCTTGGCAAACGACCGCTCGTCGATCACCGCCCCCATGAAGTTGGCGAAGTCCGTGACGTCACCCTGCGGCAGCCCGTTGGTGATGTCGACCAGGTCGTCGCGGATGGTCTTCCACACCGAGGACGGCACATAGGCGCGGGAAGCGGCCGAGCACTTCTGGCCCTGGTACTCGAAGGCCCCGCGGATCAGGGCGGTCCGCAGCACGTCCGGGTCCGCGGACGGGTGGGCGACGATGAAGTCCTTGCCGCCGGTCTCGCCGACCAGCCGCGGGTATCCGCGGTAGCGGGACAGGTTTCCGGCCACCTCGCGCCAGAGACGCTGGAACGTCGGCGTCGACCCGGTGAAGTGCACGCCGGCCAGGTCGGGGTCGGCCAGCGCAACCTTCGACACCTCGAGCCCGTCGCCGGTGACCAGATTGACCACGCCCGGTGGCAGGCCGGCCTCCTCGAGCAGCTCCAGGGTCAGCTGTGCCGCAAGGTTCTGGGTCGGGGACGGCTTCCACACCACCGTGTTGCCCATCAGCGCGGGCGCCGTCGGCAGGTTGCCCGCGATCGCCGTGAAGTTGAACGGCGTAATCGCGTAGACGAACCCCTCCAACGGCCGGTGGTCGGTCCGGTTCCAGACGCCCTTGGCGTTGAGCGGTGGCTGGTCCGCGAGGATCTGCCGCGCGAAGTGGGCGTTGATCCGCCAGAAGTCGATCAGCTCGCACGCAGAGTCGATCTCGGCCTGGTAGCAGGTCTTGCTCTGGCCGAGCATCGTCGCGGCGTTGAGCCGCCAGCGCCACGGTCCGGACAGCAGCTCCGCCGCCTTGAGGAAGATCGCCGCTCGGTCGTCGAACGACAGCGCCCGCCAGGCCCGACCGGCGGCCATCGCGGCATCCACCGCCGACCGGGCCTCGTCGGCCGTCGCGTTGCGGAGTGTGCCGAGAACCTTCCGGTATGCGTGCGGCTGACGGACGTCGATGGGCTCACCACTGCCGACGACCCGTCGCCCGCCGATGGTGTGCGGCAGGTCCCGGCGTCCCGCCTGAAGCTCGGCGAGCGCCCCCTCCAGGTCGGAGCGCTCCGGGCTGCCTGGGGCGTACTGGAGGACGGGCTCGTTCTCGGGAGCTGGGACCTGGGTGACGGCGTCCATTCGCGCACTCCTTCACAGCGGTTCGCCTCGTAGGCGCCTCTATGGTTTCACGTATGCCAGCCCCCCACCCCAGTGAGGACCTGAGCGTCCACCGGTTCGGCCGCACCGACGCGGGCGCTCCCACGCTGCTCCTCCTCCACGGTCTCACCGACTCCGGCCGCTGCTGGCCGGACGCGGTCGGGCGCTGGCAGGAGGACTACCGGGTCCTCGCCTGGGACGCTCGCGGCCACGGCGAGTCCGAGCGCTTCACGGAGTCGGAGCTGGGCGACGGAGTCGGGGAGACCCACCGCGACGACCTCGTCGACCTGCTCGAGATCTTCGCGGCCGAGGGGCTCGAGCGTCCGGTACTCGTCTCCCACAGCATGGGCGGCGGCACCGCCGCGGCCGTCGCGGGCACACGGCCCGAGCTCGTCCGCGCGGTCCTCTTGGAGGATCCCGCCTTGGGCCATGGCCGGTACGCCGACTTGGACACCCAGGAGGGCGCGCGGCGTCGGGTCGTCGAGGCCCGCGAGACGAACGCGAACCCCTCGGGCGCCATGAAGCGAGGCCGCACCATCCACGTGGACTGGCCACGGTCCGAGTTCCAGCCCTGGCTCGACGCGAAGCTGCAGACCGACATCGACATGCTGGCCGACCCCATCATCACGGTGTGGACGCCGTGGTACGACGTGGCCGCGGCGGTCGCCGTTCCCGCCCTGGTCGTCACCGGGGACAACGGCGCCATCTGGCAGGGCGACCTGTTGACCCGACTCCGCGAGGTCATGTCTACGAACGATTGCCTCGACCTCGAGATCATCGCCGGCGCCGGCCACTGCGTGCGGCGTGATCGCGCCGAGGCCTTCCACACCGTCGTCGACCCGTGGATCGCCAAGCAGTTCGACGAATGACGGCGGATCAGGTCGTGGGCGGCGGTCCCGCCTCCCGCCAGGCGGTCATCGATGATCGGCTTGTGCACCCGCGCGGCGGCTAGCCGAGGAGGTGGACGACCACCTCGAGCTCGGTGGCGTCGTACCAGAGGTAGTCGGCATGCGCGCCCGCAGCGCCCTCGGACGAGGCATCGGCGACGTGGAACGACGCGACCTGGCGCTGCGGGACGGCGGCCGCCACCTGGACGGCGCTGACCGGGGCGCCCGGGTCGAGCAGGTCGGTCACGACCTCGGCGTCGACATCGGCGGCGGCGATGACGGGCGCGGCACCGTTCACCGACGTCGCGGCGTCCGTGAAGGCGAGGTACTCGAGCTCGTCGTCGTCGGCAGTGGGGTGCTCGCGGCGCAGGTCGGTCGTCACCGCATACGCCGTGAACGGCGGAGGCTCGAGCGAACCGCCGTCGCCGAGCCGGCGCAGCCCGGTGGACGTCACCGGCAGGTAGATGCGGGTTTGCACAGTCAGCTCGAGCCTCCTCGAGCGCGGAGCTCCACATCGGTCGCGGCGTCCGCCTCGGCGGCCAGAACAGCCCGCAGCTCGGCGTCGTCGGTCTGCGGATGGAAGTCGGACGGCAACGGCGCCGGTGCGGGATCGGCCAGCGCCACGGACGAGGTGCGCAGCGACGTCTCGATGACGCGGGGGCGCCGGTCGACGTCCATGAGGTTGCCGCCGATGGCCTCGAGATCCTCGCGACCCGGCCCGATGATCGTCACCTCAGTGCCCTCCGAGTGCACGACGGCCAGCTCGCGGAGGGCCTTGGCGGTCACCCGGGTGCGCCACTGGCGCTCTAGCCGCGTCACCAGCTCGCGCGGGGAATCCAGATCGAACGAGGCCTGCGGGGCGAGGACGTAGACCTCGTCCAGTCCGAGCCCGGCCATGAGGTCGATGTTCGTCGATGACCAGGTACCGCCGTCGATGTACCGGCGCTCGTTGATCGTCACCGGCTGGTACCAACTGGGAATGGCGCACGACGCCATCACGGCCTCGGGGGCACCCGCCACCGGCGCCCCGGCACGCCCGAACGGGACCCGCTCCCCCAGGTCGTAGTCCAGCGCCACCACGGTGAGCCCGTCGCGCTCGACCCATTCGTTGCCGACCACGTGGCGCACCAGCGCTCCCACGCTGTCCAACCGTCCGCGCCCCTCCGGCAGAAGGGCGGCCAGGACGGCCATCGGCGGCAGCTGCCGCAGCTCGCGGATCGGCTTGCGGAGCAGCACCGTCGACCCGATTCCCGCCCGAGGGGTCGGTGGGCGGTCGCCTCCCGAGCTCTCTTCGTAGTCCCAGTGGAAGCCGGCCAGCTTGCCGTGGTCGAGCCGACCCTCCATCTGGTGGGTCCGAAGCTCCGCCACGCTGACCCCGCAGGCCAGCAAGGTACACAGCACCGATCCGGCCGAGGTGCCGACCATCTCGTCGAAGGAACGCGCGTCGACGTCCAGACGGTCCTCCAGGGCGGTGAGGGCACCGACCATCCACGCCGCACCCAGCACGCCGCCTCCGCCGAGGACCAGACCCCGCCGGGTTGCCGTCACGCGCCCTCCCGGCCCTCGGTGAGCTCGCCTAGCGCATCGACGATGCACTGACCGAGCACCTCGAGATCGGGCATGGCGTTGCGGTCCGCGTTGAGCCCCAAGTAGACGCCCCCGTCGTACGACGTCAGTCCGATGGCGAGCGCCTGGCCCTTGGCGAGCGGGATCACCGGGTAAGTCGAGAGCATTGGCGCGCCACCGGCATACAAGGTCGTCTGCGGACCGGGCACGTTGGTGATGATGACGTTGAAGAGGCGCCGGGACATCGCACTGCCGAGCCGGGCGCCGAGCGAGTGGAGAGTCGGCGGAGCGAAGCCCGCCAGCCCGACCAGCCGCTGCGCGCTCATCGCCTGGCCGCCCTCCATCTGCTGACGCATCGAGAAGGCGATCTGGTGCAGTCGCATCGACGCGCCCGGCTCTCCGACCGGCAGGTCGACGAAGCACGCGGTCAACCGGTGCGCCGCCGACATCGTCGTCTCGAACCCGTTGCCTTCGATGCTCACCGGGACCATGGACCGCACGACCGAGCTTGGATGGACCGGTTCGCCTCGCGTCAGCAGCCACGCGCGGAAGGCTCCGGCGACCGTGGCGAGGACCACGTCGTTGATGGTGACGTCGTCGGCGTACGCACCCAGGGCGAGCCGGGACCGCACCTTGCGGTAGTCGTCGAGGTCGGTTCCCACCATGAGGAAGCGCCGTGCCGCTCCGATCTCCACGTTGAGCGGCGACGTCGGCGCCGGCCGGGCCGCGCCCCGCACCACGGTCGACACCAGCGAGCCCACGCCCTGGAGGATGCGCCCAGCCACCTCGCGGACCTCGTCGACGTTGTCGCGAACCGAGTCGATGAACTGCCCGGGCATGAAGACCGCGTCGGTCACCGCGCCGGCCACCAGCTGGAGGTCACTCGGCTCGTGCCGCGGCCGCCACGTGTCCACGACATCCTCGTCGAACCCCGGCCGGTCACGGACGACGAGCTGCGCGATGTCGAGCGCCACGGCGCCGTCGACCATGGCGTGGTGGGTCTTGGTGACCACAGCGAAGCGGTCGTGCTCCAGCCCCTCGACGAGGTAGACCTCCCAGAGCGGGTGGCTGCGATCCAGCGGCCGCTGCTGGATGCGGGCGACGAACTCCTCGAGCTGCTCGTCGGTACCGGGCCTCGGCAGAGCGGCCTGGCGGACGTGATAGGTGATGTCGAACGACTCGTCGTCCACCCAGACCGGGTTGGCCAGCCGGCCGGGCACCTCGCGGACCTTCTGCCGGTACCTCGGCAGGTGGGCGATCCGCGCGGAGATGAGGGCGACGAGCTCCGCGTAGTCGAAGGGGCCGTCGGAACCTTCCGACCGTTCCGGTTCGTCGAACACCATGACGTTGCCGACGTGCATGACCGTGGTCGGCTCCTCGAGGTACAGCAGCGAGGCGTCGAGGGAGCTCAGCCGGTCGGACACCCGCACATCGTCGCAGACCGAGCTCTCCCTACGATGGCGACGCCGCCCAACGTCCATGGGCACGACAGTGAACGGAAGGAACTCGGGGGTATGCGTCGCCTCACCATCAGCGCCGTCGTCGCCGCGGCAGCGCTGACCCTGGCGGGATGCTCCAGCGGGTCGCCGGCTCCGGCGGCTACGACGCCGCCGACGACCAGCTCCGCCACATCCTCGACGACGTCATCCAGCACGTCCACGTCATCCAGCTCGTCGACTTCCACGAGCGGGAGCTCGCCCGTGTTGCCGGGCCGCACAATCGCCATCACCGTCAAGGGCAGAACCGTGACTCCACCACCGGCTCAGATGGACCTGCCGGTCGGCCAGCTCCTGACCCTGGTCGTCACGAGTGACCACGACGACGAGCTGCACGCGCACGGGTTCGACGTGGAGGTTCCGCTCAAGGCTGGGGTCCCCACGCAGGTTGCGCTCACCGGGAAGGACCCCGGCGTCTACGAGGTCGAGCTGCACCACCCCGCCTTGACGCTGCTCACCGTGGCCGTCCGGTGAGGTGAGCGTCCCGGCGGGCGTTGCCGCATATCTCTCCCGGGCCGTCCCGGCCGCCGTGCCGGCCCACGGCGTCGGCAACCGTTCAGACCTACCGTTGCCGTTCGAGGCGCTGGTGATCGGGGCCGCGCTGGCCTTGCTCGCGTCGTTCGTCGGCCTGGCGTTCCTCTGGCGGGAGCCGCGACTCCGGCCAGAGGACGGCTGGCCGTTGCCGGCCGGTCTGCAGCAGGTGGTCGACGCCCGTTGGTTCCGGGGGCTGCTGGCCGGACTGTCGCTGCTGCTCACGTGCTGGGTGCTGTTGGCGCTCCTCCTCGGCCGGGACGACGCCAACAACCCGGTGCCCTACGTCGTCTACGTGTGGCTCTGGGTCGGGATGCCGTTCCTGTCACTGGTGTTCGGCGCCGTCTGGGCGATCCTCAATCCCGTTCGCTGGCTGCACCGAGGCATCGCCGCCCTGGCGCGCATCCCCCGCGACTTCACGCTGACCGAGGTCGACCTGGGCTTCTGGCCGGCCGCCGCCGGTCTGTTCGCCTTCACCTGGCTCGAACTGGTGGCGCCGGACCGGACCACGCTGGTCGTGCTCCGGATCGCCGTCGCCATCTTCGTCCTGGTCAGCATCGTCGGCTCGCTGACCTTCGGAGAGCGGTGGTTCCGCGAGGGCGACCCGTTCGAGGTGCTGTCACGGCTCTACGGCCAGCTGTCACCGCTCGGACGGCGTCCGGACGGACGCCTGGTGCTGCGGACTCCGGTCCATGGCCCGAGCCTGCTCGCACCGCGGCGTGGGTTGCTGGCGACGGCCGCGGTCATGCTGGGCGGCACGGCCTACGACAGCCTCACGGCCGACATCCGGTATGCGGGTTGGGTGCAGTCCACGGCCGCGCCGGACCTGGTCCGGACCGCGACGTTGCTCGGCGTCGTCCTCCTCGTGGGCGGCGCGCTGCACCTGGCCGCCGCCGCGTCCGCCTGGCTCGCGGGCGTGCCGGTTCGCGGCATGGCGGCCGACCTGGCGCCGTCCCTGCTGCCCATCGCTGCGGGATACCTCGTCGCCCACTACTACTCGCTGCTCCTCTTTCAAGGACCGCGCACGCTCGCGCTGCTGAGCGACCCCCTCGGCGTGGGCGGCAACTGGCTTGGCACCGCCGGCGTCGTCCCGTGGGGTTGGCCGATCCAGCCCACCCTCGTCGCGGTAGTCCAGGCGGGAGCCATCGTCCTCGGACACGTGCTCGGGGTGGTGGTGGCGCACGAGCGGGCCATCCGGGTCCTGCCGCACCGGGCCGCGGTCGTCGGCCAGCTCCCCCTGATGGTGCTGATGATCGGGTACACGGTGGGCGGCCTGTCGCTGCTCTTCAGCGGCTGACTCGCAGTCTGCGACGACGCCGGCTGCTGCCGACGGGAGCACCGGCGACCCTCTCGGCGATCGCCCGCACCGCGGGCCGCACCGGCGACTGCGGCGCGCACTCGGCCAGCGCCCGCCCCTCGAGGAGAGCCGTGTCGAGGGCGGCCGGGTCGTCAGGCACGAAGAACACCTCGGTCACACCGGCGAACCGCGACAGCGCCTCCGAGACCCGCCGCTCCGGACGAGATCCCACCGCTCCCGAGCGGGCCCGGTTCACGCAGACCGTCGGCACCGGCGCCTGGACGGTCCCGAGCTCCTGGAGACCCCGAACCAGACGCTGCAGACCGACCGGGTCGCAGCCGCCGACCACGACGACCTCGTCGGCGACGGCGAGGGCGGTCAGCGTTGCGGCGTTGCGCCGCGGCGCCATGGTGTCGTAGCTGAGCTCCTCGTCCTCCTCGAGGCTGAACCCGCAGTCGACGACCACCACCTGACCCAGCGACCGGCACACGGTGAGAACCCGTTCGAGGGCGGCCGGCCGGATTTCCGGCCACCGCTCCGCCTTGGGTATGCCGGTCAGGACCCGCAGCCCACCCGTCGCCGTGGGCGCCAGCCGGGCCAACGTCGGGAGGTCGAGATTGCCCTGGTCGGCGGCCCGCGTGGCCGCAGCAATGCCCGGCGCCTCGTCGAGGAACGACAGTGCCTGGGCCACGGAGCCGCCGTAGGTGTCGGCGTCGACGAGCACCGTGGGAATGCCCAGACCGGCCAGCTCGGTCGCCAGAGTCACCGCGATGGTGGTGCGGCCCGGAGCGCCGGTCGGGCCCCAGACGGCAACCACCCGGCCGGCGTCGGTGTCGAGCTGAGCCCCCGGCACACCGTCCTGCGGACCGTCATCGAGGAGATCGGTCACTCCGCGGACCGGACCCTGGGACGAGGAGCCAGGCCCTGGCATACGGCCTGGTTCGGCGTCGTGAAAGGCGTCGAGCTCGCGCTCGAAGGCGTCGAACGCCGGGTCGGCGGCCTCCGCCGTCACGGCGGCTTCGAACTCGGCGAGCTCGGCATTGCCTGAGACGACCCGGGCGATGCCGAGCTGGAGCAACCGCCGCTCGGACTCCTCGTCGCCGTGGGCGGCGATGCCGACCACGTGGACGCCGGCGGACCGCAGCTGCATCACGGCGGTCAGGTCGAGGCCGCGCAAGTCGCTGGACACGAGCGCGACCGTGCCGAGGCCGGCTGCGGCGGTGGCGACGAGGTCGGGCAGGTCGGCGCAGCGTCGCACGATGGTCACTTCGCGCGACGCCGCGAGCAGGGTCGCCACTCGGCTGTCCCAGCGGTTGCCGAGCGCGGTGAGGACTTCGGTCACGAGGTGCCCTGGCCGGGGACCGGTACCAGGGTGAAGCGCGACTGCCGGTCTACAGCGGCGATGATCTCGGCGACCTTGTCGCGGGGCACCCGCAGCTGGACCGCCCTGCTCGATGCCGCGGCACCGAACCGGCTCGCGTCCTGGTTCACCGGTGAGACGCTGACCCGTTCAAGGGCCAGCGTCGCCTCGAGGTAACGCTCCTGGGTCGACTGGGTGTCACGCGGGCTCACCCAGACGTCGACGACGGCGTTGACCGGCAGTCCGCGGGCGGAGTTGGCGTCTACCTCGACGGTGACCGGCTGCACGGTGACTGTGGTACGAGCGCCCACCGCGGACGCCGGGACCAGCTCGCCCTCGGGAATGTCGCGCAGCGCGTAGCTGTCGTCGGGGACGGCGGTGCGAGCGGACAGGTAGCGGGACGTCTCGCCGCCGAGCTGGACGTCGACGCGGCGCACGTTGTCGGAGGTGAGGTGGTCACCCGGCCGGATGGCGGTCGACGCCGCATACATGGGAACCGTGTCGTCGGAGCCGGCGATGATCCGGGCCCCGAGTGCCGTGCCGAGAAGGACCAGGACGAGCCCGACGAGAAGTCGGGCGTCCCGCCACGACGGTCGCTGCAGTCGCTTTGCCGTCGGTTCGGGCAGCTGAGCCACACCTTCTCCTTATCGCCCCAAGTTCACCTGCGTCGGTCCGCGCTGAGGCGGTGCGCTTCCAATTCTGGCCGACCGCCTACGGGCGGGTCACGTGCATCGCCTGGCTGTGGAGAACCTGCCAGTTGGGATACTCGTTGTGGAAGAGTAGACGCGCCAGGGGACTCATCGCCTACAGTAAAGAGCCGGTAAAGAACGCCGACTTGTGTCCGAGTGGCGGGGTCGGGAGATCCCCGGCCCACCACTGATCACCCGAAGCGAGGACTAACCCCAGCATGCCCACGCAGCGCTTCCTTCAGCTCACCGAGGTCTCCGAGATCCTCAACATCTCCGCGGCCCAGGCCTACGCCCTGGTCAGGTCCGGTGAGCTTCCGGCCATCAAGGTCGGTGGTCGTGGCCAATGGCGGGTGGAGACGACCGAGCTGGAGAACTACATCCAGCGCATGTACTCCGAGACCCGCCAGTTCGTCGCCGCCCATCCGTTCGGGACGGGCACCGACGACCTCGTCTGACCCACAAGGCATCGTCCAACCGCGCATCCCGTCTCCCCCGCTGACGCGGAGGGCCAGCCCCCCGATTCCTTCGCGTCAGCGGCGGCGCACGACCGCGATCCCGGCGAACGGGACCGCCCGGACCCCAAGAACGTTCTCGGCGCGACGCGGAAGATCAGCCGAGTGCTCCGCTACCTCCACGTAGTCCAGACCGACGCCGTCGATCGTGCCGGTGAGGACACTGCCGTCGACATCGACCACGTCGACCACCGCGCGGTCCCGACTCACCGCTCGCAGCGCGGAACCGAGCGCGAAGCCCTTGGCGACCGCGCCGGTGTGCTCGGCGCCGGCGAGCCCGGTTACCGAACGGATCGCCGCGGTGGCCACCAGGACAGGGCGATCGACGCGTCGCTCGGCCCCTGAGGACGCCACCACCGTGAGCGGATGTTCCGCGCGGTGGTCCAGCAGCACCCAGTCCGGACCACTGCCGGTGACGAGTCCGCGCAAGAGGCCGACGCCGGCGACGCGCATCTCCACCACGGCCCGATCGACCACCGCGGCGAACCGCTCGTGCAGACCGACCTGGGCCCGCTCACGCCGCGTGCGGTCGGCGACCTCAGCCGCCAGCTCGCGCGCCTCGTCGGAGGAAAGCTGCGCCTCGAGGTCCGCGAAGAGGCGCTCCCACCGCACGGGCAGGAGTTTAGCCAGCACCGTTGACAGACGATCAACGAGACGCTAACATAAGCAAACTTAGGTAAACAGCCAGTTTGAGGAGGCTTAAGGGGATGGAATCGGCCACCCTCACGGTGCGGTCGGCGACCGTCGCGACGGGCGCTCTCCTGCTTTGCGGTGGCGGACTGCGACTCTGCTGGATGGCGGCGGCGGGCGCGCTGGAGGCAGTGCAGGCGAGCGGGCCGGACGCTCCCGACGACCTGATCGTCTTCGGCGTGGCAGCCGGGAGTGCGGTCATTCTCGCTTGGCTCGGCCTCGGTGTGATGCTCGCGGCCCTGACGGCGGCGCCCGGCGCTGTCGGCCGCCTCGCCGGCGCAGCGGCGGCTCGGGTCGCCCCCACGATGGTTCGGCGCGTCACAGCGGTTCTCCTCGGGACAGCGCTCGCGACGGCCGCGGCACCCCTCGGCCACGCCGCCGAGCCGCAGCCACTCCCGTCCCGGGACACCGCGACCAGCCAGCCCGTGGCGCCGCCGGCGCCGGATCCCGGATTCGGCGTCACCACGCGCCCACCGGTCGCTGACGGCGGGGCCCCCGACCCCGGCGGTTCCGTGCCTGCGTCGACGACATTGACGGCACCGGACCCCGGGTTCGGCGTGGGTATGCCCGCACCGGCACCGCCGTCGCCGGCAGCGAGCCGCCCGGTGAACGGTCCATCGACGGCGGCACCGGGACTGGGACCGCTCGGCCCGGGTCCGCAGACACCGTCCCTCACCGCCTCTCAGACCGTCACGGTGCTGCGGGGCGACAGCCTGTGGGCCATCGTCGCCAGGCATCTGGGTCCCCACGCGACTCCTCTGCAGGTCGCGCGTGAGTGGCCACGCTGGTATGCCGCGAACCACACCGTCATCGGCGCCAACCCGAACCTCATCCGCGTCGGTCAGGTCCTGACCGTCCCAACCTCTGGAGCGCCGTCATGACCGCATACCAGCCGCTGCGCGTGCTCCCGCTCCCGCGGACGGAACCACCGGTGATCTCGTACGAAGAGGTCGTCGCCGCCATGACGACGACCGAGTCGCCCTACGTCCAGGACGCTCTGGCCATCGACTACGCCCCGGACGACGACCGGTACTTCGGCCGCCAGCGATCGCGCTCCAGCGACCTCCCCGATCCCGCGCGGTTCGCGCCGCAGCTCGCCCAGGCACTGGTCGAGGTCATGGCCGGCGCCCGGCCGGCACCTCAGGTGATCCGGTGGACGAGCCCCGAGGTGTATGCGGTGCTGGCCCGGCGATCACTGGTTGCCGCGCGTCGCGGCCTGCAGCACGCCCGCCGGCCGATCGTCCGCCGGACCCGCGTGTGCGACATCGCCGACGGCGTCGTCGAGGTCAGCGTCGTCGTGGTGCACCCCGACCGCCTCCGCGCCATGGCGATGCGGATGGCCGGCGTCGACCACCGATGGGTCGTCACCGACCTCGTCGTCGGGTAGTCCAACCGGACGGGGAACCATTTCAGTGCGGTTGTGGAGGGGTCGCAGCTACTTGCCGCGTCGGCGGGCTTTCTTGGAGGACCGCTTGGGCGGCCGGTTGCCGGACCGGGTCTGGGGCGCCCCGTTGGCGGCCGGACCCGTCGCGCCCTCCTCGGAGACGTTGCGCTCCTCGACCGACCCGTCGTCGCTCGGCGCGGTGTACCGCAGCTGCCGTACGGCCGGACCACCGAGCCCCTTGGCCGAGAACGCCGCCGGCACCCGAGCACCGGTGGGCACCGCTTCGCGGGCTTGACCGTCAACTCGGCCGTCCGGTGCGGACGAGCCGTTCGACCGGCTCGCGACCGCGTCCTGGGTCGCCGACCCCGCGGAGAGTCCACCGACCATGTCGCTCACCGTCATCGGCTCCGGGGCCGGCTCCACAGCGTCCTGCGGCTCCACCTGGACCTCGACATTGAAGATGTAGCCGACGGACTCTTCCTTGATTCCGTCCATCATCGCTTCGAAGAGCAAAAAGCCCTCGCGCTGGTACTCGACGAGCGGATCGCGCTGCGCCATGGCGCGCAACCCGATGCCCTCCTGGAGGTAATCCATCTCGTAGAGGTGCTCGCGCCACTTCCGGTCCAGGACGGACATGACGACCCGCCGCTCGATCTCACGCATGACCTCGGAGCCCAGCACCTCCTCGCGCGCGTCGTACGCGTGATGCGCGTCGGAGGTCAGGGCCTCCTTGAGCTGCTCGGGGGTGATCGCGTTACGTCCGCCGGCCTCTTCGGCCAGCTCGTCGATCGTCAGGGACACCGGGTAGAGGGTGCGCATCGCGGTCCACAGCTGGTCGAGGTCCCAGTCACCGGCATACCCCTCCGCCGTCGCGGAGTCGACGTACCCTTCGATGACGTCGTTGACGAAAAGCCGGATCTGCTCCTCCATGTCCTCGCCCTCGAGGACCCGACGCCGCTCGTCGTAGATGACCTGCCGCTGCCGGTTGAGGACGTCGTCGTACTTGAGGACGTTCTTGCGGATCTCGTAGTTCTGCGCCTCGACCTGGCTCTGGGCGGACGCGATCGACCGGGTCACCATCTTCGACTCGATCGGCACGTCGTCCTCCATCCCGGCCGTCGTCATGAACCGGTCCACCATGCCGGCGTTGAACAGCCGCATCAGGTGGTCCTGCAGGGACAGGTAGAACCGGGACTCGCCCGGGTCGCCCTGGCGGCCGGAGCGGCCGCGCAGCTGGTTGTCGATGCGCCGGGCTTCGTGGCGCTCGGTGCCGAGGACGTAGAGCCCGCCGAGTTCGACGACCTCGTCGTGTTCTTCCGCGACCGCTGACTCGGCGGCCGCGAGCGCGTCGTCCCACGCCTCTTCGTATGCCTCGGGAGTCTCCTCGGGGTCGAGTCCCTCGGCTTTGAGGGCCGCCACCGCGCGGAACTCGGGGTTGCCGCCGAGCATGATGTCGGTGCCGCGGCCGGCCATGTTGGTGGCGACGGTCACGGCTCCGCGCCGGCCCGCCTCCGCGACGATCGCCGCTTCCCGCGCGTGCTGCTTCGCGTTGAGCACCTCGTGCCTGACACCATGGCGGCGCAGCTGCTGGGACAGGTACTCGCTCTTTTCGACCGAGATGGTGCCGACGAGGATCGGCTGCCCGGCGGCGTGCCGCTCGGCGATGTCGGCCACGACCGCGTCGTACTTGGCCTCCTCGGTGCGGTAGACGAGGTCCGCCTGGTCCGCCCGGATCATCGGCATGTTCGTCGGGATCGTGTGGACGCCGACCTTGTAGATGGCGTTGAGCTCCGCGGCCTCGGTCTGGGCCGTACCGGTCATCCCGGCCAGCTTCTCGTACATGCGGAAGTAGTTCTGGAGGGTGATCGTCGCGAGGGTCTGGTTCTCGTTCTGGATCTCCACGCCCTCTTTTGCCTCGATGGCCTGGTGCATGCCCTCGTTGTACCGACGGCCGGGGAGCATACGACCCGTGTGCTCGTCGACGATGAGGATCTCGCCGTTCATGACGACGTAGTCCTTGTCGCGCTTGAACAGCTCCTTGGCCTTGATGGCGTTGTTGAGGTAGCCGATGAGCGGGGTGTTGACCGACTCGTAGAGGTTCTCGATGCCGAGCAGGTCCTCGACCTTCTCGATACCGGCCTCGAGGACTCCGACCGTCCGCTTCTTCTCGTCGACCTCGTAGTCGCCCTCACCGGACTCGAGCTCTCCGCGACGGAGCCGCTGGGCGATCTTCGCGAACTCCACGTACCACTTCGTCGCCTGGTCGGCGGGACCGCTGATGATCAGCGGCGTCCGCGCCTCGTCGATGAGGATCGAGTCGACCTCGTCGACGATGGCGAAGTTGTGGCCGCGCTGGACCAGCTCTTCTGGG
>Ga0307289_10000239_pt1 | contig 22832 bp, 19 predicted proteins | sample ER_DNA_143_FD_194483 | JGI IMG/M metagenome (GOLD analysis project Ga0307289, IMG submission 194483) | Bulk soil microbial communities from the East River watershed near Crested Butte, Colorado, United States - ER_DNA_143 | ecosystem: Environmental > Terrestrial > Soil > Floodplain | place...
GTACGGGTCAACCGGCAACTGAAACACAGTCCGAGGGTTGATGTCGGATCCGCTATCCAGTTGCATCCGCAGCGGTTGAGGTTTGCGCAGATCGGGTGACCCTCGCTGACGGCGATGAGGGTGCCGTGCCCGCGGGAGTATCCGACTGCTGGTCACGCAAACCGAGTTCTCGAAAAAGAGCGCCGCCCCCAGGGCATGTCGATCGGTGCACATATAACCGAGGACACCGTGTTGCCGTACGAGGTAAGCGTCACCCGGAACCCCGCCTTCGAGGACGCGTTGGTGTGTCGGAGCAGACGCGCTGCCACCTGGGAGATGCTCACCGAGGACGGCAGGCCCGGCCGCTGACTGGGTTGTTAGTCGATGTTTCGCCCGAAATCGGTGTTCACCATTTCGCAAGCGCCGTTTTTGCGGCCTTCTCGACGTCAGGGGAACTGTTGAGGAGCCAGTTCTGCTCACTGTCCTTGTTGAAGTTGAACCAGAGCAGCCCAGAGACCCTGGTCCGTGCCAAATACGCGAATAAGTCGGTGATCCATTGCGCCTTGTCGCCTCGTTTGTCGCCCGAACCGGTCTCGTAAATCCATACCGGCTTCTCCGGGGCAACCGACGTGGCGATGTCGATCGCCGGCGCAAACAGGTCCTCCGGTGAATCCCATGTCGCACCCGTCGGCCCGCCGTTGTAGCCGTCGATGCCTACGACGTCGACGTACTGATCGCCTGGGTAGGCGTCGATGGCATTTTTCTGTCCCTGGGGCCGCTTGCTCGCCGAGTCGATCGACCAGACCCACTCCACGTTGGCCGCCCCGGCTGCGATGAACATGTCGTGAACATGCCGGTATGCGTTCCGGTAGTCGTTGGCAGAATTGCCGTTGACGCCAGTCGACCATGGATACCATGTACCGTTCATCTCGTGCCCGAACCGGATCTGCATCGGTTGACCGAATAATGCTGCGGCCTTTGCCCACCGCATTATGTAGGCATCGAAAGCCCCGGCGGTGATTCGTTTCAGCGCATACTGGGGCTGATCCGCTCCGTCCGCAGGATGCCATGGCTCCCAGGTGATTGCTGGCAATGCGCCGAGTTCGTCGATGCGTTGCAGCGTTACTGTCGGCAGGGCCCGTTCCCATTCCCATGCGATGAAGATGTTCACTACGTCAATTTTCCGTTCGAGCGAATGAGCGGCCCGCTCCGCGGCATCGATCCCGAAGTTCGGGCCCTGCGAAGAAAGTCCGAAAATACGAACCGGCCGTTCAGATTCGCCGCAGCTTGACATCGCCAAGATCATCAGGATGATCGCGACTGCTAACCCCACCTGACGTCGCAAACCCTTATGAGGTCGGTTCATTGTCGCCAAAGAAACACCATGCTCTCAACTTTTAACGAGAACACGTCTGTTGTACGTTTGCGCAGACATTCGAGCCGTATCTGACTGCGCCAACGCATCCTGGTTTGCGTACCGCCGCTGGTGGGTACAGAGCGTAGACATTCCAAACGTGCTTCGGGGGGACGTCTGTTGACTGATATCGCTGTGCGCGCGCAACATCGCGTCGCATCCACGAAAACTGTTTCGATTCCACCTGATCCAAGTCTTCCTGTCCCGCCCGACGATCGTGAACGGGACTCCTACCTGCAGAATTCACATCGATGGGTTCCCGTCGCGTCGGCGTTCGGAGGCTTTCTGACGACGGTCAGCCTACTGTTTCTTGTACGGAGTCAAGCGTGGGCGATTCCGCTGCTGATTCCGCTGGCGATTGCCACGATAGGCATGATCGCCTCGCTGGTGACCTCCGTCCAGAAACGACGGGATACACTCAGGACGCACCGTCACCGTGTCAAGTCCTACCATCCGTCCTACCACCCGAGTGTCGATGTCTTTCTGCCGAGCGCCGGCGAAGACCTCGCCGTTCTGGCGAACACCTTTCTGCATGTGAGTCGCTTGGAGTGGGCGGGTCCGATTACCGTCTACGTGCTCGATGACTCGGCGCGAGAATCGGTCCGTGAGCTTGCTTGGGAGCACGGCTTTTGGTACCTGACTCGCCCAAATCGCGGATATCTGAAGAAGGCGGGCAACCTGCGATTCGGATACGAGCACTCCACAGGCGACTTCATCGCCATTTTCGACGCGGACTTTGTCCCCCGACCCGACTACCTCCTCCAGTTGATGCCTTACACAACCGAGGAGGACGTCGCGATCGTTCAGAGCCCACAATATTTCGATACTCATCCGAGAATGAACTGGGTCCAGTTTGCTGCCGGCGCAACCCAAATTCTGTTCTATCGCTGGGTTCAGCCCGCCCGGGACCGCAGCGACGCAGCTATCTGTGTCGGAACATGCGCCATCTATCGACGTAGCGCACTGGAGCTGAGCGGTGGATTCGCCCAGATCGGGCACAGTGAGGATGTTCACACCGGAGTAAACCTGATGCGCGCCGGCTTCCGGGTGCGCTATGTACCGATCGTCGTGTCGAGGGGTTTGTGCCCGGAGACGTTAGATCAGTTCGCGAATCAACAGTACCGTTGGTGCACCGGTTCGATGAGCCTGTTGTTCTCGCGCACCTTCCACAAGTCTCCACTTACGGCAATGCAGCGGCTCTGCTTCTGGTCCGGATTCCTGTACTACATCGATACCGCCATCAACGTCTTCGTCGTCTCCATACCTCCAATCCTCATGGCAGTCCTTGCACCCGAAGCGGTTTCGGTCAATAACTACCTGTTCGTCTTCCTCGCGCTGATCGTCCGCCTGTCGGTGGTCCCTGTGATCACAATGGGTAGCGAATCGATGACAGGCCTGACCCGTATCCAGTCCACGTACTCGTTCGCTCACGCGCTGGCTCTGTTCGACGTGATCCGTGGGCGCACCGATGCTTGGCAAGCGACCGGTGTGAAAGGCGGAAGCCCGACCGCGCGGCGAGTGCATCGCCTCATGACGATCTGGTGCGTTCTGGTGCAGGTTCTAATGTGGGGCACATGCCTATGGCGGGCGCCTGAATACGGCTGGTACAACTATCTGCCGATGCTGGCGTTCGCAGCCCTCAATCTCGCCATAACCTATCCGATGATCTTATGGCGAATCGACTTTCCGAAGTTGATCGATCCGATGATGCCCAGGCGTACGTTCGCGGGGTTACACGGATGACAACTTTGGAAGCAGATCCCACCGCATTGCGGGCTGCGCGTGCAGCCGAACTAGACCACCCACCGCTGGCGGTGCGGATCTTCTCATCCAGCGCATTGCTGCTCGGTGTGATTTGCACCGCATTCGCAGCGATCTCATTGCGGGTGAAGGCGAACACGAACCCGTTTCAGGACGAGGGCCTTTACCTCTACATGGGTCACCGAATGATCGCCCATATCCTCTCCGGTGTGAATGTGTCCGAACACCCCGGATCGTACTTCTCCGGCGCCCCCGGCCTGTACCCGGTGGTAGGAGCGATCGCGGATTCCGTTGCCGGCCTTCAAGGCGCCCGCTACGTGAGTCTGTTCTTCATATGGCTCGTCATCGTTGCGACGTACGGGATCGGCAACGAATTGTTCGGCAAAGTCAGCGGGCTCCTCGGCGCAGGCGCATTCGCTCTGTGCGGCTCAGTTATCTTCATTTCGCACCTCGCAACGTTGGACGCGATGGCGCTGTGCCTGATGAGTCTTGGGTGTTGGCTGACCGTTTACAGCGCCAACCATGACAAGTTACTTTGGGCGCCCGTCGTCGGGCTAATACTCACCTGTGCATTCCTGACCAAGTATGCGATGGCAATCTACGTTCCGGGAATCGCTGCAATAGGCGTATTGCTTGCCTGGCGCCACAGTAGATGGGGAGCATTGCGGCGTGGGATTCTCATCATTACGGCGACGGCTGCCGCGGGGTTCTTCGTTCTGACCTTCTGGGCTGCCGATCTTAAAAGAGGAATAGTTTCGACGACCGCGAACCGGACTCCGCTTTCCCCCACCCCCCGGCTGGAACTGATCTGGGACGTCGTCGAGTGGATCGGCCCCTGGATCTTGCTCGCCGTACTGGGCGCGCTGACCCAAGCACGTCGGTGGCCGATTCCGGTAGTGCTGCTGGCCATGTCGGTGATCGCGCCGTTGCAGCAGATAAGGATCGGCGAGGGCACATCGCTGTCGAAGCATGTTGCGTTCGGCCTCGTGTTCGCCGCACCATTGATCGGGTCGCTGCTCGCTTGGATGATCAAACGTACGAAATGGCTGGGAATCCCAATCGCGGTGGCAGTAGCGGCTCTGCTGGTGGTATCCGGAACGAGGAACGCGGAGCAATTCCTGACAACGTGGGTCGACGATCGGGAAATGGTAGCCCAACTACGCGAAGAGATTGCGATATCACCCCATAAAGCGATTCTCGGTGAGGAACCGTCCGCACAACGATATGCTCTGCGAGCCGTCACCGCGCCTGAGCAATGGAACGACACCTTCGTGCTGCTGTACGACAACAAGAAGGGCGAAGCAGCCTACCGCCAGGCGATCGACCAAACGCACTTTGGGACAATCTATCTGACGCTCAATACGGTCAACGGCAAGAAAATCAACGAATACCTCACGAATTTCGAGACGCCGTACCGATTGTCCAAGAAAGTCCCGTTCTACCGGCACGGACAATACGCAGGCCACTATCTGGTGTGGACACCGAAAGTTCTAGACCGCTGAAATGACCATCCGCATCGTTGTTCCACCAGTGGGGCCAAAGGGCCAACGGCTTGAAGGTGTCGAGCCAACGGCTTGAAGGTGTCGAGCGTGGCACATTGCCATTGAAGTTCAGGAAGCCGACGACAAGAGGCGCTAGTTTTCGGCCTTATGTAACTGCAGCCACAGCAGGGCTAGGGCTTCAGCCATGGTATCGGCGTCGGCGCCTACTATGTCGCTGTTGGCGTATGCAAACACGTCCGGGTACGTGGGGGTAGCCGCCGCAGAATCCGCGGCCGGCGCCGTTCGGTAATCCGCCGAAATCCGCGTAGGCGAAACCTGAAGCGTTGGCGCTGCTGAGCAGCGGACCATGATCGCGCTCAGTTTTCGGCCGGCCGCACGACGTTCGCAACTGGTCTTAACCCAGTGGTCGAGCTGGTCAAGATCAACAGACCCGGTGAGCATCAGCAGGCCGGCCGCGGCGACGAGATCTTCGCCGCGCCGCGCGCCGCTAGCGAATCAGCTACCGGCGATGGTTCCGGCGCATTCGACGCGGATGTCGTCGCGGCGCTGCGCCACCTCGCGGAGGCAATCCACGGTTGGAGTTCGGGCCGCTTTGCGGTACGCAGCGCTCGCCGTGGAGTTCGGAGGCCAGGACCTGATCTTTCGTGGACATGCCTCAGTGTGGCGCGTGCCGCTGATATGTGTTTGGCCCCGGCGAGAGTCGTTGCTTGGCGTCTCGCTCGGGGCCAGTTCGAAAGGGGATGGGCCTTCCGCCGTATTCAATTGTTCCACGCAATGTCTTGATATCGAGATAGTTGCGTGGGAGCGATTGTGAGCCGAGAAACTTGAATCTTCGCCAGCTTTCGCTCGGTCCGTAGTGGACGCGGTCATCCTCGGCTTCGGTGGTCCACCGGCCATCTGGCTTGTAGCCCTGGTTTATGAGCCAGCCGGTGATCTTGCGTGTTCGGCCGTTGAGACTGCCACTGGATAGCGGAGTTACTGTGCTCGTTGGGGATCTGGCTTTCCTCTTCGATGGATTGGGTTAGATCTCCAGGCCCGTCGGGTGTTCCAGCACCTGGCGGGCCGCTTACTTGACACATCGGGTGTCCCATAGGGGCCTTGCTAATGATCTTGGTTAGCAATCACCTCCTTTGACACGCTGGTGACACAGCTAGGTCGTATCCGGTCATCAACGGTCAACTGGTATGGGAAACATATTTCCCTTATTTGCAACGGGATTATCAAAGTCATCAATGATCATTAACGCCTCGGCAGATCGCACGATGCTTCACTCTGCCAGTCGGCGTTCGTCATTCGCAGCGGGTGTCTAGCCTCGTGAAATGATCACTGCCGTTCATGCGCGCTGCTCTATTCCGAGCATCCGCCGAGTGAGGAAGGCAGCGGCTTCCCAAGCGCAATCCGCGCGGAGCGAGCGCAGCGAGCGGAGCAATCAAACAACGTTGTAGGCTCGACGTACAAGTACATACGACAGGGGAGCGCACAGCGCTGAGAGTGCAGGTACGCCTGCAGACCCTCGAACCTGATCCGGGTAATGCCGGCGCAGGAAGTCGACAGTCACCCGTTGCGGCGCGCTCACGACTTCGTGGCGCGCTGTTTCGTCGTGGTGACGGGCGCGCGACGCCACCCCTCCTGATCAACGGGAGGTAGCACATGAGTAAACAGCACCCTAAGCCAACGCGCGCCGGTACCGCCGCCAGCGGCTGGCGCACCGTGGACCTGGTGGTCACGGCAGTACTGGGCGTCGCATTCGGCGTCGTGTTCTGGGCGTGGAACACCTTGTGGGTGGCGCTGGACCCGGCCTTCAAGGCATTCCCGCCCGGGCAGGCATTCATGTACGGCGTCTGGCTCGTACCCGGCGTCCTCGCAATGTTGGTCGTCCGCAAGCCGGGCGCCGCCATCTTCGCAATGGTGCTCGCCTCGACGGTGAGCGCTCTACTCGGCAGCCAGTGGGGCACCCAGGTGATCTGGTACGGCGTGCTCGAGGGGTTGGCGCCGGAATTGGTGTTCCTCGCTTTTCGATACCGGCGCTTCGCCCTGCCGGTCGCATTGACGGCGGGAGCTGCGGCCGGTCTGATGGCATTCGGGCTGGACTGGTTTTACTACTACCGGGATTGGTCGGTTGGATGGCTCACCGCCTATGCCGTGATCCTCACCGCGAGCTCGGTGGTGATCGCCGGCTTCGGCTCGTGGTTGCTGGTGCGGCGTTTGGCTCAAACCGGCGTGTTGGACGCATTTGCCTCGGGTCGAGAGCGGGCGCGAGTCTGACCGGCAGCCGGATCCAGGCCCGCGGGTGGGGTTGGCGGCACGCCGGGCGTCGCCAGTACGCAGTTCGCGGGCTGGACTTGGTCATTGAGCCGGGCGAGCGAGTCTTGCTACTCGGTGCATCCGGCGCCGGCAAGAGCACCCTGCTCCTCGCGCTCGCCGGGCTGCTCGATCCGGCCAACGCGGGCGAGGCCGAGGGCTCGCTAACCGTGGACGGGCTCGATCCGCGCGATGCTCGAGATCGCATCGGGCTCGTGCTCCAGGATCCAGAGACTCAGCTGGTCATGGCCCGCTCCGGCGACGATGTCGCGTTCGGGCCGGAGAACCACGCCGTGCCGCCAAAGGCCATCTGGCCGCGCGTTGACGCTGCTCTCGCCGCAGTCCGCTTTCCGTACGGACGGGACCGGCGAACCGATTGGCTCTCTGGTGGCGAGCAGCAACGGCTTGCCCTGGCCGGCGTACTGGCGCTTTCACCACGGCTGCTGCTCCTCGACGAGCCCACTGCGAACCTCGATCCCGCCGGCGCAGGACTGGTTCGAGAAGCACTCACGGCCGTCCAGCGAGAGACCGGCGCGACCACCATTTTGGTCGAACACCGGGTGGCTGAAGCTTTGCCGATGGTCGACCGAGTCGTGGTGCTCGAAGCCAACGCCGACGTGCTGGTCGACGGCCCACCAGCCGAGGTCTTCTCTCGGCACGGCGACCGGCTCGCACAAGCCGGCGTCTGGATGCCCGACCCCCCGCTGTTCAACCAACTTGTCAAGGCGCAAACATCGGTGACCGCCACAGAGTTGATCCGACGCCCTGCGACATCAGATGGAGACGCCTTACTCATCGCGACTGATGTCGGGTTTCGGCACCGCGGCGCCCCAGAGCAAGCCGTATGCGACGTGTCCACCGCCCTGCGGGCGGGCGAAGCGCTGGCTGTCATCGGCCCGAACGGATCAGGCAAGTCCACCCTGGCCACGGTGCTGGCTGGGCTCGTGGCCCCAACCACTGGGGTTGTGCGAGCCACCAGGAAGTTGGCTGGTAGCGATGCCGCTACTCCACCTCATCGCTGGCCGGCCGCGGAACTCGCCGACCGAATTGGCATGGTGTTCCAGGATCCCGAGCACCAATTCCTCACGGAGCGGGTGCACGACGAGCTTGCCTTCGGCCCAAGCCGGCGGGGCGCTGCGGCCGGCGAAGTCCGGCGCCGCGTCGACGCACTGCTCGATCGCTTGCACCTGACCCACCTAGCCGAGGCCAACCCCTTCACGCTCTCGGGAGGCGAAAAACGTCGCCTGTCTGTCGCCACCGCGCTAATCACTGAACCCGCGCTCCTGGTACTCGACGAGCCGACCTTCGGCCAGGACCGCCGCACCTGGCTGGAGATCATCGACCTACTCGCCGACCATCGCGACTCCGGTGGTGCGGTCCTTGCCGTGACGCACGACCAAGCGGTGGTGAACTCGCTCGCAGACCGGGTGCTCACCATGGATCGCGGCCGCGCCGCCGACTCGGCGGAGGTGGTCCGCTGATGGTGCTGGATGTCCATACCATCGCAGTACCGACCGGTCGGCTGGCGCGTGCGAACCCAACGGCCAAATTGGCGGCCTGCTTCCTACTTGGTTTCGGAGCCGCGCTGTCCAACGACGCCCTGACGCCGGCGGTATTGCTCGCGTTTGTGGTGCTGGCCTTGGCAATAGGCGGTATCCGCATCACCCACGTGCTGCGCCGCGGCTGGCCGCTGCTGGTGTCGGCCGCCGGCCTCGGCGCGACAACACTGTTGTTCGGCAACAGCCCTACGCCCTGGTTGACGGCCCTGACTGCCACCATTCGGGTGCTCGCCGTAGCGCTGCCCGGCGTAGTCGTGCTGTTGACGATTGACCCGACCGATCTTGCCGACTCACTCGTGCAGAACGCCAGGGTGCCGGCGCGGTTCGCCTACGCGTCGCTCGCCGCGCTACGGCTGCTCCCACTGCTGGCTTTGGACTGGCGGACGATCAAGATGGCCAGACGGGCGCGCGGTGTCGACGCCGGGCGCAACCCAATCCGACACGTCCAGCTCTTCGCGGGCACGGTCTTCACGCTGCTGGTCGGTGCTGTGCGGCGCGCCACCCGCATCGCACTCGCCATGGACGCACGAGGTTTCGACGCAGCCGGACCGCGTACGGTAGCGCGCCCCCAGACGATCCGCCCATCTGATATCGCTCTGATCGCCGGCGCAGTCGCGCTGCTCGGCCTGGCGGTCGCAGTCAGCATCGCCTTCGGAACGTTCCGCCCGGTCTGGGCATAGCCGATGCGGGCTGCCCGCGGAGCGAGCGCAGCGAGCGGAGCAATCAAACTACGCCTCGGCCATGTCGACCGAGACCTCCATCGTGGACTTCTTCGCTTCGGTGAAGATCACGCCCTTGACTGGAGGCACGTCACCGTAATCGCGCCCCCACGCAACCGTGGTGTGTGCATCGTCAATGATGCGGTCGTTTGTCGGGTCGAGGTAGAGCCAGCCAGCACCAGGAATCCAGCAACCGACCCAGGCATGGCTGGCGGCATCCTGGGCTTGTCTCGGCTTACCTGGCGCCGGCCGAGTTGCCAGATAGCCGCTGACGTAACGCCCAGGCAAGCCAAGCGAGCGCAGGCACGCCACCATAAAGTGAGCGAAGTCCTGGCAGACACCAGTCCTCTTCTCCAGCAGATCCGACACCTTGGTGCTCAGCGTTGTGGAGCCTGACTTGTACGTGAAGTCGGAATGTATTCGATGCATGAGCTCCACGGCCGCCTCGCCGATAGGGCGTCCGGCCGGAAAAGACCGGTGTGCGTAGTCCCGTATCGATCCTGGTACTTCGACGTATGGCGACGGGAACATGAAGTCGGTCGCCTCCCACGTCTCCGGGTTGCCGGCTTGCCAAACTGGCAGCGTCTGTTCCCACGGCACTCTCAATGCAGCTACATCGAGTTCATTTACCTCGACGCTGACCACGCTGGTGGAGGTGACGACCAACCGCGTGTGCGGCTGCACCACGTGGAAGTAGGACTTCGTGTTCCCATAAAGATCAACGTGCCTGAACAGATCGGCCGGCTCTGGCTCAATGCTGATCTCATGAGCAACACAGGTCTGCCAGTCAAGATCACGCGGGCGGAGATGAACCAGCCCGTAGCTTCCGGTGACGTCGGAATCGTAGGTGTAGGTGGTCCGGTGCTCGATGTGATAAGTCGTCATGCCGTACCACCCACCACATCGGGCCGGAATAGCGGCCGCTGAGTTGGCGGCTGTTGCTGATAGTGATCACGGATGGCATCCGAGAGGGCTCGCAGCTGATCTTGTAATCCAGCAAGCAAGTCGTGCAGCTCGGTTCGCCGGCCATTCTCCGATTCCGCCAGGACAACCGGGTCGCTGGTGCGTACCCGCTCCGCCAGGCTGTCGAGCAACCGCAAAGGTCGTGCGGTTGGCGAGGTGTTGGGCAGCGCCCGGAGATCGTTCCTGATTCGGTTGAGCTGGTAGGCGACCGACCGTGGGTTGAACGGATCGATGAGGAGTAATTCGAGTAGCGCATCAACCCTTGCCCGAGTGCTATAACGCCGACGGAACGTCACGATGGACTCGGCTGCGGTGAGCACCGCCTCCAGCACGATGTCATCAATCTCGGCGGCTCTCTCCTGGCAGATTGTGACGCGCAGCAACGCCAAGATCTGCAGTGCCCGCTCTAGACCGCGCCCGGAGTCGAGCATGTACCAACCGGGGTCGCGAACCATGTTCTCCGTCGCGATGCCGGCCAACGCGAGCAAGCCGGACAGCACCCGTTCGCTGACGTCGGTCAGCTGCAGGCCTTGGTCGTACGGATTGGCAGCTAGCGTGGCGAGGGCTCGTTCGATATCGGCCAGCACAATCCAGACGTCTTCGGAAAGCTGATCGCGGACGCCCTGGGCGACCAATGACAAAGCTCCCAGGGACTTGGCGACCGTGCCGGTCCGTTGCCGATCCAGCAGCATCGATCGGAACTCCGGGATCATCTCGCGCCGCGAGCCGAGGAAGCCGGGGTACGTCGTACTCACATGTGTGATCGACTGCAGCATCACCTCCAGCGCTCGACCGGGGCTGAGGTCAAAATCGGCCTCAATGGCCACCGTGCGCGTAGCAAGCAGCACCCGAAGCAGGTCCTCGGCGCGTTCGGCGTACCGGCCGAACCAGTAAAGGTCGCTGAGCACCCTCGGGACCATGGCGATCGAGGCCGACACCGCGGGAACGAATCCCGGCTCCTCCGCAGCCCGATCGCGCGCCAGGATCCTCGGAGCGGCGACCGGCTCGCTGCCGACAACCCAAACATCCTTGGCGAGCTGGTTGTTCGGGTCGGTAACGAATACACCACGCCGTTCCGAAGCGTCATCACCCACCCGGGCCAGGCCGCCCAACATTGCCGCGTACGAATCCTGGTTGCGGACGGCGAAGGAGCGCAACACCACGTTCCGGCGCACTAGCCGATCTTCCTCACTCGTCGGGGCCGAGGACAGGTTCAACACCTCCTGCCCAACGAAACGGTGTGGCAGCGCCTTGATCTTGTCCGCCAACAGTTCACGTTGCCGCCGGGTTAACGCGGCTCCGCGCACGCTACGACCGTGACCACGGCTGATCGGTCGAATGACGAGTGAGTCCAGATTGCTCAGCACATGACTCAACGCAGCATGATCGCCACACCACCAGGTCTCAACGGAGGGCAGTCGCAGCGACTGGCCCAGTAACCGTTCGCACAACTCTGGCAGGAGCGGCATCAGAGCGGGATTTTCGAGCACACCGGAGCCGAGGTTGTTCAAGACCGTAACGGTGCCTTGCCGTACGCATTCCAGCAGGCCGGTGACACCAAGTCGGGAGTCAGGACGCAGCTCCAGCGCGTCCATCCAGGTGGAGTCGACCCGGCGCAGAATCACATCGACCTGCTCGAGTTTGCCAAGGACGCGCATCCAGACTCGGCCGTCACGGACGGTCAAATCGCTGCCCTCGAGCAGCGGGAAGCCAAGCAGCGAGGCTACAAAAGCCTGATCAAAGGCGGTTTCGGAGAGGGTGCCTGGACTCAGTACGACAACCCGCGGGTCCTCCACAGCGCTCGGCGCCGCATCCACGAGAGCGAGCCGCATCGCCTGGAAGAACGGGGTCAGTCGGTGCAGGTTGGCCTGGTGGTAGATCTCGGGCATCACCCGCGCCACTACCCGCCGGTTCTGCATGGCGTAGCCAGCACCGGAGGGGGCCTGGGTCCGATCAGAGATCACTTTCCACTGCCCGCTGCCGTCTCGGCCCAGGTCTGCCGCGATCATGAACAATCGCTGGCGTGCTAGCGCCTTACTGCCCACCAGCGGTCGGACGTACTCGTCATGATCGAAAATGGCTGCGGCCGGGACCTGATACCGAGACAGTAACCGCCGAGCACCATAAAGGTCGGCCATGATCGCATCCAGCAGTTGCGCGCGTTGCACCAAACCGGCCTCAAGTGCCGCCCACTCCCGGTCCTCCAGAATGAGCGGCAGCGGGTCGAGTCGCCATGGCCGCGGCTCAACCAGCCCGGTCGGCGATGGAGTCGTTGGTGGGCCATGCCCGTTCGGCTCATCAGCGATCGAGATCGTTGAGGCAGGACTCGGCGTGTAGGTGACATTGTCGTCTTCCAGCAGCCGGGCGACCTCGCGTTGCGCCTTCAGGAGGTCGGTGTCGGCAAACTCATCGAGACCGGCCAGTACCGTCGACCAACCCTGGCGTACCGTGCCGTCCGCCGCCGCGAACTCGTCGAATACCTCCTGCGACTCCATCGGGGAGGGCCGGCCAGCCGCAGCCAGGTAGCGACTCAGGATAGTCACCTACCACCACTCCGAGACTCGTGCAGTCCCCAGCTGCGAGGTATGCGACGACGTAGATCGAGCGTCAGCGGGTACTCCTCGACGCTGGCCGAGCGCCGCAGCAGCTGGGCTTCCAGAGCCTCGATATCGATCACCCCAGTGGTATGCCCCATCGGCTCGAATCGGCGCGACCGACGGGCCTCAGCCTCCAACGCGTTCACCGGTGGGCGACTGTACGCCCGACCGCCGGGATGCACGACGTGGTAAGTGGCACCGCCGAGGGAGATCCGACTCGCTCGATCGATGAGGTCAAAGGACAAGGGCGAATCCACGTCCAGGCTCGGATGGAGCGACGACCAGGGCCTCCAGGCCTTATAGCGGACGCCGGCGACGTAGTTGCCCGTCGTCCCGGTCGCGGTCAGCGGAACCGGTCGTCCGTTGCAGGTCAGCAAATGCCGTTCCGGCACAAAACCATTCACGGCCACCTGAAGCCGTTCGGTAGAGGAATCCACATAACGCGCCGTGCCTCCCGCGGTCACCTCCTCAGCAAGTACATGCCAAGGTTCGATTGCGCCGCGTAGCTCCAATTCCACACCGCTGATCATGGTTACCCCGATTCGCGGAAATCGGAACTCGATAAATGGCAATAGCCAAGACAGGTCGAACTCGATATCGCGCGCCCGCAGATCGGCAACAACCTCAGCACTGTCGGCCAGCACGAAGTGGGGCAACAGGAATCGCTCATGCAGCGCGGCGCCCCAACGGACCAGCGGGGCCGAATAGGGCTCTCCGGCGAATCGGGCGATCAATGCGCGTACCAACAGCGCCTGCACCAGGGCCATGTCGGGATGCGGAGGCATCTCGAAGCCGCGAAGTTCGAGCAGCCCGAGCCGCCCGCGCATCGAATCGGGACGGTAGAGCTTGTCGATGCAGAACTCAGCGCGGTGAGTGTTGCCAGTGATGTCGGTCAGCAGGTGCCGCAGCGCCCGGTCGACCGCCCACGGCCCGTGTTCGGTGTCGGCCAGCTCCTCGATCTCGGCGAATGCAATCTCGAGCTCGTACAGGGTTTCCGGCCGACCCTCGTCCACTCGTGGCGCCTGACTGGTCGGACCCACGAAACGTCCCGAAAACAGGTAGGACAGCGAGGGATGGTGCTGCCAGTAGGTCAGCATGCTGACCAGGAGATCGGGCCGCTTGATCAACGGCGATCGGATGGGCTCGGGGCCACCGAGGGTGAGGTGGTTACCACCGCCAGTACCGCTGTGCCGTCCATCCAAGGCGAAGGTCTCAGCGCAGAGCTGCTGTTCGCGGGCGATTCCGTACAGCGTGTGAGTCAGCTCGGAGAACTCAGCCCAGCTGGAGGTGGGATGCACGTTGACCTCGATCACTCCTGGATCGGGTGTGATCAACAATGTCTTGATCCGAGGGTCCGGCGGCGGTCCGTAGCCTTCCAGAATCAGGCTGATGCCTGTCTCGGTTGCGGCGCGATCGATCAGTCGTACGAGCTCGAGGAACTTTTCCAGCCTCTCCACGGGCGGCAGGAAAACGTGCACAAAACCGTCTCGGGCTTGGAAAACCAATGCCGTACGCGTTGGTGCATCCTTCGGATCGACCACCATTGCACGCAGCTGATCAGCCTGTTCGCTGAGTGCTGGCCCTGCCCTGACGTATGACTCTTCGCCGGCGTACTCCGGATCTGTCCAGGAGAGGGCGTCGAGTGGCAACCGTGATCCTGCTGGGGACTCGCCCGGAACGAGCACCAGGCGGCCGCGTCGGGTTCTCCAGGCGGGGCTCGCCCAGCCTTCGCCAAACCAGGACGGAATCAGGGGCAGAACCCAGGCGGCCGGTTCAATCTCTATGCGGTCCAGCTCGCTGACGAACTGGACATCCGGCCGTTCTGGATCATCGGCGGGCCTTGGGCCGGTGGGTTGGCTGACCTCCCGGGCAAGCCGGGCCAGCGGATCTTCGAACGCCGGCTGCAGTTGATCATCCGGCAATCCGAAATTTGCGGTTATCGCTCGGGCTAGCCGCTCGACCGAGGCGGCGGCGGCGGGATCGGATTTAGTGGAATCGAGCGGATCGGCCAGCAGAGCAGGATCACTCCACAGTTGTTCGCCGTCACTCCGCCAAATAAGACCGATCTGCCAGCGAGGCAGCGGCTCACCCGGATACCACTTGCCCTCGCTGCGCTGTACGAGGCCGCCCTTGGCGTAGCGGTCTGCCAGCGCGGCAGCGAGGCGATTGGCGACCTGTCGTTTCTCTGGCCCATCGGCGGCGACTGTCCACTGAGCTGAGGTCATGTCATCGGCCGATACGAACGTGGGCTCACCACCCATGGTGAGCTCCAGGCCTGCCGCTTGCAGCCGCTCGTCAACGGCCTCACCCAGCCGCTGAATGTCGTCGATCTGAACCGTCGTATACGGCAAGGTGATACGAGGCTCCTCCTCCAGGCGCGACACCCGGTTGGCGAAGTCCATGATCGTTTCGACGGGCTCGGTTGACCCCGTGATCGGCGATGCCGACGCCGGATGGGGCGTCGCGGCCAGCGGGATGTGTCCCTCACCGGCGAACAGGGCCGAGGTGGCGTCGAGCCCAATCCAGCCGGCACCTGGAATATAGGCCTCAGCCCAGGCGTGGAGGTCCGTGAAGTCTTCGGTGGGGCCGCTGGGACCATCCAGACTCGGCTGATCTGGTGCGAGCTGAACGAGATAGCCGGAGACGAATCGAGCCGCCAGCCCGCGGTGCCGCAGTGCTGTCACCAGCAGCCAGGCTGAATCCCGGCAGGAACCGATCTGCCGCGTCAGAGTTTCATCAGGCGTCTGAACGCCGTGTTCCATACGAAGCGAGTAAGCGACATCGCGGTAGATAGCAGAATTCAGCGCGCCAAGAAACTGGATCGTCGGTTGCCCGTCGGCCGGCGGAGCGGTCGCTGTGACCCAGTCGTCGAAGATTGGACCACGTGCCGCAGCGGGGATATCGAGGTATGGCTTGAGGTCAGCGGCGAGCTCTGGCGGATAGCGAAACGGGTAGGTCTGGGCATAGTCCTCGATGAAGAAGTCGAAAGGATTGATCACCCGCAGGTCCGCCACCAAGCCGACAGTGATGTCGAGCTCGCGCGCTTTGCTCGGGAAGACCGCGCGCGCCAGATAGTTGCCGAAGGGATCTTGCTGCCAGTTAATGAAGTGATCAGCGGGAGAAATCGTGAGCGAGTACGCCTCAATTGGCGTTCGTGAATGCGGCGCAGGACGCAACCGGATGACATGCGGCCCGATCGCAATCGGCCGATCGAACCGATAGGTCGTGCGGTGCTCGAGCGCGATCTTCATCTAGTACCGGTAGTGATCGGACTTGTACGGCCCGCCGACATCGACCCCCAAGTAAGCGGCCTGCTTCGGGGTGAGTTCGCTCAGGTGCACACCGAGCGCGTCGAGGTGCAGCCGAGCAACGGCCTCGTCGAGATGCTTGGGAAGCGTGTACACCCCAAGCGGATACTGCTCGGGCTTGGTAAAGAGCTCGATTTGGGCGAGCACTTGATTGGTGAACGAGTTGCTCATCACAAAGCTGGGGTGCCCGGTCGCATTGCCAAGATTCATCAGGCGCCCTTCGCTGAGCACGATGATGCTGTGCGGCTCCTCGCCGTTCTCGGTGAACTGCCACTCGTCCACCTGCGGCTTGATGTTGATCTTGGCTGCACTGGTTAAAGCGGCTAATCCCGCCATATCGATCTCGTTGTCGAAGTGCCCGATGTTGCACACGATCGCCTGGTGTTTCATCCGTCGCATCTGGGCTGCGGTGATCACGTCACGGCAGCCGGTTGCGGTCACGTAAATGTCGGCAATGTCGAGCGTCTCCTCGAGCCGGGCCACTTGGAAGCCGTCCATCGCTGCCTGCAACGCACAAATCGGATCGATCTCAGTGATGATCACTCGAGCGCCCTGGCCGCGAAGAGACTCCGCACAACCCTTGCCGACGTCGCCGTAACCGCAAACCACCGCGACCTTGCCGCCGATCAGCACGTCGGTGGCGCGGTTCAGTCCGTCAATGAGCGAATGCCGAACGCCGTACTTGTTGTCGAACTTCGACTTGGTGACCGAGTCGTTGACGTTGATGGCGGGGAACATCAAAGTGCCGGCGCGCATCATCTCGTAGAGGCGATGGACGCCGGTGGTGGTCTCCTCGGTCACGCCCTTGATGGCGTTGGCCACCTCGACCCAGGACCGCCCGGCTGCCAGTGTTTCGCGTACCAGCGCCAGGAACACCCGCCACTCTTCGGAATCCTCCTCCGAAGGCTCTGGTACCTCTCCGGCCTTTTCGGCCTCAGCGCCCTTGTGCACCAGCATGGTGGCATCGCCGCCGTCGTCGAGGATCATGTTGGCGAGCTCGCCGTCGGGCCAGTCGAGAATCTGGCTGGTACACCACCAGTACTCCTGCAAGCTTTCGCCCTTCCAGGCGAAGACTGGTACGCCTTCGGGGTCGGCCGGCGTACCGTTCGGGCCGACAACCACAGCTGCTGCGGCGTGGTCTTGAGTGGAGAAGATGTTGCAACTCGCCCACCGGACTTCGGCGCCCAACGCCACCAAGGTTTCGATCAGTACAGCGGTCTGCACCGTCATATGCAGTGAGCCGGCAATCTTGGCACCCGCAAGTGGCTGGGAATCGCCATATTGCGCGCGCATAGCCATTAGTCCGGGCATTTCGTGCTCAGCCAGACTGATCTCCTTGCGGCCAAACTCGGCATCGGTCAGGTCGGCAACGCGAAAATCCATAAGTGGAAGCCTAAGGGAGTGATGTGACCGCCACGGCACGATCCCGATGTCGGTTGAGCGGCGGGTCTCTGACCATGCACCGATCGTTTCCGACCAAAGTGGCACAGAAGGCTTCGGATCGAGCTTCCAGACGTGCGTTTCCCACCAGTCCGGCGAAAACGTACCGGCAGCGCGGAGCTGCGAGCGTCGGGAATCGCGCGCCGGCGCACGGAGGAAGAGCGAGCGGAGGCGTTCTTTCCTGCGCGCGCGACGACGACGGCGGCGGATTCCAAGCGCGATGCGCGACCAGCTCCAAAAACTAGTGGCTGGGGGTGGCAGGCCGTTCTGGTCGAGGGGCTGGAACGTGGTTCGGGTCGTAGATGTCCGGCTCCAAATACAGCGCTGTGACCATCGGCTCTGTTTCGCGGATTTTAGCCTCGGCCCGATCAATGGTCTCGGTCACCTCAAGGGCGGTATCGCAGGGCACCACCGCGATCTTGGCAGCGACCAACACCTCTTCAGGCCCGAGGTGCAGCGTCTTCATATGAATGATCCGCTCGACGCCAGGAGTTTCGACCAGCGCCCGCTCGATACGATCAACGGCCTCTGGGCTCGCGGCCTCACCGAGTAGCAGGCTCTTGGTCTCGACCGCCAGGGCGATCGCGACGGCCACCAGAAGCAGACCAATCATGACCGTACCGAGTACGTCGAAGATGCCGTTGTGAGTCAGCAACGTCATGCCTACGCCGAAAAGCGCGAAGACCAGACCAAGCAGCGCAGCGAAATCTTCGAGCAGGATGACGGGCAGCTCGGGAGCCTTTGCAGCGCGAATGTATTTGCTCCAGGTTTGCTTGCCGCGGGTCTTGTTCGACTCGTTAATGGCTGTCCGAAATGAGAAGCCCTCGGCCACGATCGCAGCTACCAGGATCACTAGCGGGACCCACCACCACCTGCTTTCCAGCAGCTCGTTGGGATGTCCCTCCTGAATCTCGTGCCATTTGTGGTACGCCTCATACAACGCGAATAGGCCGCCCACACTGAACAGCACGACTGAGACGATGAAGCCGAAGACGTAACGCTCCCGGCCGTAGCCGAATGGGTGCTCTTCGGTAGCACCTTTTCGGGAGCGCTTGCCGCCGACGAGCAGCAGCACCTGGTTCCCCGAGTCGGCGACGGAGTGGATCGCCTCGGCCAACATGGATGACGCTCCAGTGAGCGCCCAGGCGGCGAACTTGGTCACCGCAATGAAGCAATTGGCGAGTAGGGCCGCAATGACTGCCCTGGTTCCGCCTTCGGCACTCACAGGGAAATCCTGCCTTAGAAATGAAGGACTGTCAGCGTTCCAGGCTGCGACCTAGACCGACTGCCAGATAGACCGCGGCGAACATCCCGGTCTGCAGCAAGCTCGCGTAACGCTCGACGTCAGAGCCTGCCCAATGTGCGATCGTGCAGACGCGTACGTCGGCCCGTTCGGCAGATGATGCGAGGCGCTCATGATCAGTACGGATCAGGTCCTCGGTGTTCCCGTCATCCAGAAGCACCAGAGTTGGCCGTCGATCAATTGATACTTGGTCCTCGAAGGGGTCGGCAAAGGGATCACGTGGGCCGGTGGAGTCCAAGATCGGCAACAGCGCCTCGGCGTCAGCCGCGAGCGCGGCCCGGCCGCTGGCGGCTCGAAGCGCCTCGGCAATACGACGGCTGGCCCGCGCGGCGAGTACCGAACCACCCCAGACGAGCGGTTGCGCCTCAGCCAGGCCCATTGCCAGATCCTTAGCAGGGTTCTCCGCGACGTCGGCATGGGGGGAACAATCCTGGGCCACCTTGTCCATGGCATCAGCCACCAGCTCGGGACGAACCTCCGGACCGAGCTGCATCTTGTGTAACCCGTGCAGCACGACGATCGCCGCCGCGAGCGGATCGGCGGTCGCCGTCGGCAGCATGATGGTGGATCGGGCTGCCGCGTGCTCGGCAATCATTGAAGGCCGCGGGCAGGCGATCAATAGTTGGCTGCCGCGACGTACCGCCTCGTGCACGGTGGCGATTACACCGGCCGGCGCTCTCTCGCTTGCCATCACGACCACGAGGTCGAGCGCACCGACCCAGCCGGGAAGGCCATGAGTTGGCCACGCCACAAAGGGGACCGGACACACCGGTTCGAGCATTGCCCGGATGAAGCGCGCCTCGGTGCCGGCGGCGATCACGGCGCGAGGTCGAGGCAGTCCTCGGAGCTGATTGATCGGCTCTGCCGAGTCGGCGGTCTCCCGGCGTACCCGGGCGCCGGCTTCGGCGAGTCGGCGCAGGATCGCATCGGCACCTGCCAGCGCCTTCTCATCATCTAGCCAGGCGTCGTTGAAGATCGAAATCACCGTCCAGGTGCGGTGCCCGGCCGGTCGGCCCGAGAGTTGGGGCGGCGCGCCTCCTCGATCAGTAGCACTGGAATCTGTTGCCGTACCGGATAGGCCAGGCCGCAGTCGGCCGCCAGACATACCAGCTCGTCACGTTCGTGATCAACAGCGAGTGCCCCATGGCAGTTGGGACAAGCCAGGATCTCCAACAGCTCTGGTGCCAATTCGACTGCCATACTCTCCCTTCCTCTTCCGCTCCGCTATGCGCGGATTAAACCTAGCGTCTCGTCACGCAACGCCTCCATGGTTTCGGTGCTGGTGGCTTCGACATTTAGCCTGAGCAGCGGCTCGGTATTGCTGGGTCGGACATTCACCCACCAGTCCGGGCCCGAGATGGTCAGCCCGTCGAGTCGATCTTGCTCCCCACGACCAGCAAAGGCAGCAGCGACTCGATCCATGATCATCTGCTGGTCGGCGACGCGGCTGTTGATTTCTCCAGAGGCGGCGTACCGCTCGAAGCCGGCCACCAGCTGCGACAGCGGCCGGTCGGAATGACCCACTGCGGCCAACACATGCAGCGCCGCAAGCATGCCAGTGTCAGCGCCCCAGAAGTCGCGGAAGTAATAGTGCGCTGAATGCTCGCCGCCGAAGATTGCATTGTGTTCGGCCATCGCTGCTTTCACGAAGGTGTGGCCGACTTTGGTGATGACGATCTTGCCACCAGCCGCCTGAACGACTTCGGAAACGACTCGCGAGGTGATCTTGTTGCAGACGATGGTGGCGCCAGGCTCGCGGGCTAGCTCCTGAGCGGCGATCATCGCTGTCACGGCCGATGGGTTGACCACGGTGCCACGCTCGTCAATGATGAAGCAACGATCAGCGTCGCCGTCGAAAACTAGAGCAAGATCAGCTGCATGATCACGAACGGCGGCCTGTGCGTCCAGAAGGTTCTCCGGCTCTAGCGGGTTCGGCGGGTGGTTGGGAAAGCTGCCATCCAGTTCGGTGAACAGCCCGATCAGATCAAGATCATCACTGCCCAAGACGGCGGGGAGGGTGTAGCCGGCCATTCCGTTGCCGGCGTCGGCTACGACCCGTAGCGGCCGGATGCCCGTCATATCGACAAGAGAATGCAGATGGTCGGCGTAAGCCGACAGCACGTCTCGTTCCGTACGCTGTCCCGTTGTCGCTGCCGGTTTGGGCTCGGAACCGCTCGCCCGCTCGGCGATCTCTACCAAGTTGGCTGAGGTGATCGGCTTGGCGCCTGCCAGACAGAACTTGATTCCGTTGTATTCGGCGGGATTGTGGCTAGCGGTAAACATCGCGCCTGGCAAATCAAGCCATCCAGAGGCGAACCACAACTGGTCAGTACTCGAAAGACCGATGTCGATCACATCGACCCCGCGGCTCAGCACACCATCGATAAAAGCGCCCGTCATTCGTGGACCGCTGATCCGCATGTCACGGCCCACCACTAGGGCTCTGGCCGTTTGGAGATCAAGCACATCAACCGCGGCGGCGCCGATGGCGTACGCCCCAGCGGCGTCCCACTCCGGGTCCAGGCCCCCCGTGATTCCGCGAATGTCGTTGGCTTTGAAGATCCCCCGCTTAATCATGGCGTGAGAATCCTAGACTGCCCGCGCTGCGCAGCAGGACTCAGCTTGCCCCGGGATCCGCGAGAACTGTGAGATGTCCTCGACGCGCCAGCTCGACGAGACCATTACGGCGGGGTGGAGGCTCCATGGTCGCTCCAGCTGGAGAGTCGTAGGACAGTCCGGCATCGCGGACAGCGTCGGCAAGCGCCAGCAGATCGTCGGTGCTTGGCTTGGGCTCCTGTTCGACCGCAATTCTGATCACTTCCCAACCGCGGGGCGCCGACAGTGTCTGCGCATGCGACTGGCAAAGGTCATAGCAATGCGGTTCGACCTGGTTTGCCAGCGGCCCTAGAACCGCCGTGGAATCGCGGTAGGCGTAGGTCAGTGTTGAGGTGGCTGGATTCGGGCACCCTGCTCGAGAACATCGGCGCGACCTCACCTGCCTGACGGTACTCCGCGGGCGCGTTCGATCGTGGGAAGCGCCCCACATCCGGCGACCGTGTCCGGATCGCGCGCCGCCGTGCTGAGGAGGAACGAGGGGACACGTTTTTCGTCCCCGAGTGACGACGAAGTAGGCGGCAATCAAGCGCGATCCGCGCGGAGTGAGCGCTAGCGAGCGGAGCAATCAAACACGGTTACAGTGCTCACGTGTCCAGTCATCGTCGTGACCGTCACGACCGTGGACTGCGCGGACCTCTGGCACTTCCAAACTCCCTGACCGTGCGCCGCGCTCAGCCACCGCACCCCGCCAGCAAGGCGGACTTCTTCATCGAGGCCGTGCATGACGCCGTCGACCGAATCGGATTGCAGTGTCCCGACGTGCTCGTCGGGATCACGTTCGGCATCGAGGACGTACCTCACTTCGACATGGCCTGGTCGGGTGATCAAGTGCCGCTGGCCGCCGCACTTGAGGGAACGGCTGATCAGCCTGGTCAGGTTGTCATCTATCGCCGGCCGTTGGAGCATCGCGCGGTGAGCCGTCATGGTTTGCGCATCCTGGTCTACCGCACGATTGTCGAACAACTCGCTGCGCTCACCGGCCGAAGTGTTGAGGAGATCGATCCCGACGGCGCCGGTGCAGAGGAGGACTGACCACTCCCTGGTTTTGCATCACTCATGCGGTCGCAAGGGCCTCAGTGGTCCTGTTTTGGCACAGCAGTGATGTGTTTTCAGTGAAGTGCGTCGAAAACCGCGCTGAGGAAGATGTCGGGGTGGTCACGCAACATCGCCCAGGTGAAACGCAATACCCGCCAGCCATCAGCAACGAGCGCGTTTTGGCGCCAGCGGTCCGACTCGAACAGGTCCTCGTCTGTCTCGTGAAGCCGTCCGTCAATCTCAATCGCTAATTTCTGCTGCTTGAACGCGATGTCAATGTAGAAGACCTGACCATTAATCAGTAAGGGCAGATTCGACTGCCAGCCCTTGATCCG
>Ga0307289_10000240_pt1 | contig 22719 bp, 24 predicted proteins | sample ER_DNA_143_FD_194483 | JGI IMG/M metagenome (GOLD analysis project Ga0307289, IMG submission 194483) | Bulk soil microbial communities from the East River watershed near Crested Butte, Colorado, United States - ER_DNA_143 | ecosystem: Environmental > Terrestrial > Soil > Floodplain | place...
GTGACGGCCAGCTAGCCGCATCCCGACTGTGAAGAACTGGTCGTACGCGGCCGGCTAATCCACAGCCAACACCCGAACCCGCGAGTGCCGGAGTTGTCCGCCCGGCCAACATGCTTCTGCTTCGACCAGGCCCGTCCTTGGGCCCTTCTGCAGGTGCGCGTTGCCAAGCTCGCGGGTTTGTACTTTGTTCTGGCCCTACGAATCGATGATGGGCGCGAGTGCCTTTACGGTGTCGATGGTGTCCGCCTCAGCTGGTGACTTGTCGGGGCGGTAGCGCAGCACTCGCGCAAAGCGCAGCGCGACGCCTCCGGGATAGCGCGTTGACACTTGCAGCCCGTCGCAGGCGATCTCCACCACCATTGACGGCTCGACATAGACGATGTGCGCTGTACGGCGTGCCTCCAGCTCCAAGAAGCGTGCCGTCTGCCAGGTCAGCAACTCGTCAGTGAGGCCCTTGAACGTCTTGCCCAGCATGATCAACTCACCGGAGGCAGGATCTGGCGCAGCGAGGTGGAGGTTGGACAGCCAGCCCTGACGGCGTCCGTGCCCCCACTCTGCGGCGGTCACGATCAGGTCGAAGGTATGTCGCGGCTTCACCTTGACCCAGGCTGCATCGCGACGCCCGGCCGCGTACGGAGCGCGGAGGTTCTTGATCACCACACCCTCATAGCCACGCTTCACGGCATCGGCGAACGTTTCGGCAGCTTCGGAGGGAGTGGTGCAGATCTCGCGCGGCACAGTAACCGCTTCTGGAAGCAGCTCGCGCATTTGTTCCAGCCGGTCGGCCAATGGCGCATCCAGCAAATCCCGGCCGTCAACGTGCAGCAAGTCGAAGAAGTAGACCTGTAGCGGTCCTGTCTGGGCAAGCGCAGCGGCGTCGACGCTGCTCATGGTGCGGGACGCCACCACCTGGAAGGCTTCTGGACGCCCGTCGCTGCGTAGGGAGAGCACCTCACCGTCGAGCACGAGTTGATCATGAGGAAGTGATCGTGCGACCGCCACTACCTCCGGCAGGCGCGCGGTGATGTCGTCTAGGCTGCGCGTGAAGATCCGTACCTGCTCACCCGCGCGGTGCACTTGCACGCGTACCCCATCAAGTTTGTAATCCACGACCGCTGGAAGGCCCGTTTTGTCGAGCGCAGCATCCGGGCCCGGCGCGCTGGCAGCCAACATGGGTTGGATGCCCACCCCAACCTGAAGACCCACCGCTTGGAGCGCCTCCAGACCACCGCTCAAGAGGACCGCCGCTGCGGCCGTCGTCGAGGACAGCAGCATGGCGGCTCGGCGTACCTCGACAACGGGAACCTCGAAGGCAGCGGCTAGGCCTTCCTGAACTGCCGCCTCCATCGCACCCTGCCGCAGTTCACCGAATACCAGGCCACGCAGCAGATCTTGTTCGTCCGCCGTTGCTCGAGCGAGCAACGCATTGACCGCCGCGGCGCGCGCGGCCGTCGACCCGGCACCACTGAGACCGGCTACGTACTCGAAGACGGCATCGACCTCGCCGACGGTCAGCGATGGTTCTTCTGCCGGTGGAGGAATGGACTGCAGGGATTTCCATCCCACTCCCGTACGCCGCTGCCGCAGGCTGCCAGAGAGGTAAGAGACAACAATCTCGACGTCATCTCCAGATGCCTCGCGAAGGACCTCGGCAATGAGGTCCCGCTTGGCGTTTCGCGAGCGGGTGCTGGCAAGCGCGATTCGCGTCTGGGCAAGTCGGCTCAGCAGCATGCTCGCGATTCTCCCTCTGCTCACAGACAAATTTCCGATCAATGCGGGTGACTTCAGGTGGTGGCAGACGAGATCGGGCCGCAAACAAAGAACGGCGCCCCGATGGGAGCGCCGTTCTTAACTTGCCAGCTATGTCTTGAGCTAGGCCTCTTCGTCGGCATCGCTTTTCTGCTCTGGTTCGCTAGCCGTGGCAGCTTCTTCAGCGGAAGAGTCATCGCTCGGCTGGTCCTGCTCCGCGGTCGACTCCTCCAGCTCGGTCGTGTCGTCAACGAGCGTCTCTGCCGGCCCCTTTTCAGCAGCGGGCGGCTCGACCTCAGCCGCATCCGAAGCAGCCGCCGCCGGAGGAGCAGAGGTGGCGGTGGCAGTACCGGCAGTCGACTTTGCTGCTTTCTTCGCCGGTGCCTTTTTCGCCGGAGCCACGCCTTTGGCGTTGACCTTCCTGCTCTCCTCGACAGATTCCTGAACCAGTTCGATCAGCGCCATGGGAGCGTTGTCCCCTTTACGCGGACCGACCTTGGTGATTCGTGTGTAGCCGCCGTCACGGTCGGCCAGACTCGGCGCGATCTCGGTGAACAGCGTGTGCACCACACCCTTGTCCCGGACGGTGGTGAGCACCAAACGACGTGAGTGGATGTCGCCACGCTTCGCCTTGGTGATCAACTTCTCCGCCAGCGGGCGTAACCGCTTCGCCTTGGCCTCGGTCGTCACGATCCGCCCATGTTCGAACAGCTGGCTGGCCAGGTTGGCCAGGATGAGCCGCTGATGTGCGGGACTGCCGCCGAGGCGGGCTCCCTTGGTGGGTGCGGGCATGTTGTCTCCGGTGCTCTCGTATACCGACTACTGCGGGGGTTCAAGGGGGGCTGCCCCCTTGCTCAATACTGTTCGGTCTCGCTGAAGTCGACGTCCTCTTCGTCCAGGTCGTCGTAACGGCTGATCGCGCTCAGCGGGTCGAAGCCTGGCGCGCTGTCCTTCAGCGACAACCCCATCTCGTGCAGCTTCAGCTTCACCTCATCGATCGATTTGGAGCCGAAGTTGCGGATATCCAGCAGATCCTGCTCGCTGCGTGACACCAGCTCTGAGACAGTGTGGATGCCCTCACGCTTGAGGCAGTTATAGGACCGTACGGTCAGGTTCAGGTCCTCGACCGGCAGCGCAAGATCGGCAGCCAGCTGCTCATCGATCGGCGACGGACCGATTTCGATGCCTTCGGCCTCCACATTGAGCTCGCGAGCAAGGCCGAACAGCTCGACCAGCGTACGGCCTGCCGAAGCCACTGCATCGCGCGGCCGGATGGCCGGCTTGGTCTCCACGTCCAAGATCAACTTGTCGAAGTCGGTGCGCTGCTCGACGCGGGTGGCCTCGACCTTGTAGGTGACCTTGAGCACCGGCGAGTAGATCGAATCAACCGGGATGCGGCCGATCTCGGCGTCGGCCGTCTTGTTCTGCACCGCCGAGACATAACCACGACCGCGCTCCACCACCAGCTCCATGTCCAACCTGCCGGTGTCATTGAGGGTTGCAATGTGCAGATCCGGGTTGTGCACCTCTACTCCGGCAGGGGGTGCAATATCTGCCGCGGTTACCTCACCGGTGCCCGCTTTACGCAGGTACATCGTGACCGGCTCGTCCTCCTCAGAGGACACCACCAGACCCTTGAGATTCAAGATGACCTCGGTGACATCCTCGACGACGCCCTCCATAGTGGAGAACTCGTGAAGGTTGCCGTCGATCTTGATGCTCGTCACTGCCGCGCCCGGGATGGACGACAGCAGCGTACGCCGCAGCGAATTGCCGAGGGTGTAACCGAAGCCCGGCTCCAACGGCTCGATAGTGAACCGGGAGCGATTGTCGGAAACTGTCTCTTCCGACAAGGAGGGGCGCTGTGCAATCAGCATTTCTTATCCTTCCCCGCACCACCCGCTATTTGACGGTGCGGAACCGCTGACGTATCCGACGCCCGCGGTTTACTGCTATTTCTTACTTCGAGTAGAGCTCCACGATTAATTGCTCGGAAACATCCACCACGATCTGCTCCCGTACTGGAAGCTTATGAATCAGGATGCGACCGCGCTCAGGAAACACCTGCATCCAGCCGGGCACGTCACGCTCACCGTGGGTCTCGCGGTTGATGATGTGCGGGGTCTGATCCTTCACCTTGTCGGCAAGATCGATGACGTCATGGGGAGTCACCCGATACGACGGGATGTCCACCTTCTGGCCATTGACCAGGAAGTGGCCATGCACCACGAACTGTCGGGCCTGGCGACGGGTACGCGCGAGTCCCGCGCGATAGACCACATTGTCCAGACGAGACTCCAAAATCTGGAGCAAGTTGTCACCCGTCTTGCCTTGCAGCCGGTTGGCTTCCTCGTAGTAGCGCCGGAACTGCTTCTCCAATACGCCATAGGAGTAGCGCGCCTTCTGCTTCTCGCGCAGCTGCAAGGAGTACTCGGACTCTTTAGTGCGTCCCTTGCCGTGTACGCCAGGCGGGTATGGGCGGCGCTCGAAGGCCTTGTCTTCGCCGACAAGATCAACACCCAGCCGACGCGACTTCTTGGTCATGGGACCGGTATAGCGAGCCATGTTTGGTTAAGTCCTTGTCTTCTGGGCGGTGTCAGACGCGGCGCCGCTTGGGCGGGCGGCAGCCGTTGTGCGGAATAGGGGTGACGTCGGAGATCGCGCCAACCTCGAGGCCGATCGCCCCGAGTGAGCGGATGGCGGTCTCGCGACCAGAACCAGGGCCTTTGACGAACACGTCGACTCGCTTCATGCCATGTTCCATCGCCCGGCGCCCAGCTGCCTCAGCGGCCATCTGCGCGGCGTACGGCGTGGACTTGCGGGAACCCTTGAAACCCACAGTGCCGGCCGATGCCCAGGCGATCACATTGCCGTTCGGGTCGGTGATCGAAATGACGGTGTTGTTGAAGGTGCTCTTGATGTGCGCGTGGCCAGCCGCCACGTTCTTCTTCTCTTTGCGACGCACCTTCTTAGCGGCGGTGCTGCGACCTGCAGTAGCCATAAGTCTTTAGCTTCTCCTGATCTTGGCCTAGAACGCCGGGGGCGTTACTTGGCCTTCTTCTTGCCGGCGACGGGTTTGCGCGCGCCCTTGCGGGAGCGGGCGTTGGTGCGCGTGCGCTGGCCGCGTACGGGCAAGCCACTGCGGTGACGACGTCCTTGGTAGGAACCGATCTCGACCTTGCGCCGGATGTCGGAAGCGACCTCACGACGAAGATCACCTTCAATCTGATAGTTGGCCTCGATCCAATCGCGAAGCGCCACCAGGTGCTCGTCGGTCAGCTGATGAACCCGAAGGTCACCACTGATCTGGGTAGCCTCCAGGGTTTGCAAGGCGCGGGTCTTGCCAATGCCATAGATGTAGGTGAGGGCGATCTCGAGGCGCTTGTCGCGCGGGAGGTCAACCCCGATAAGGCGTGCCATTAGGTCAGTACCTTTCGTCTGGTCGACGCCGGCTTTGTGGCTTGCGCCCAAGCTCGGGACGCATGACGTCGCGGAGGTGTCTGGCGTGATGCGTCCCCAGCTGCCTTTTGATCAGGTGCAACGACTTGATCACCGGGGCCCCGGCCTCCGACCGAGGGTGTATCCGGGACTTCGTCCCGGATTTGCGATCACACTTTCTGAATTTTGGAAGCTGCTCGCGCAATACCAGCGCTCGCAGCTTGATTGGCCTTGCTGTTGTCGCGGCCTAGCCTTGCCGCTGCTTGTGCCGCGGATTTTCGCAAATCACCATTACGCGACCGTGCCGGCGAATCACCTTGCACTTGTCGCAGATCTTCTTGACGCTCGGCTGGACTTTCATCGAGCTTCTTTCTGAACTTAACGTCGGCAAGCGGGAGCAGGCCGACGATGTGGATGGTTTGCGAGTTGGTCACTTGTGCCGATAAACGATGCGCCCGCGGGTCAAGTCATAGGGAGAGAGTTCGACGACTACTCGGTCGGCCGGGAGAATGCGGATGTAGTGCTGCCGCATCTTGCCACTGATTGTGGCGAGCACCTTGTGACCATTCGCCAGCTCAACGCGAAACATCGCATTGGGCAGAGCCTCGACCACGGTGCCCTCCAGCTCGAGTGCGCCCTCTTTCTTCGCCATAAACCTCTAACTTGATTCCGCGTACACTTCACCGATCGGCCAAAGATGGCCAGCCGATGAGTCTACGCCAGGACCTCGCCTTACCCAAATTTCTAGGCGAATTTGAGGCCGCGTTCGAGTCGCTCCCGATAGAGGTCAACGCTCTCCTTGAGAGCCTTGAGGATATACGGCGGAAACTCCATACCCTGCCGGTGCGCCCACAGCAGCCGATTCTCCACCCGTCCGACCTCGCGCGCGTATCCCTCAAGATCATCGTCCAGACCGAGATCGGCCATCACTCGGCCCATGTCAGCCTGGTATCGCTTCATCCGGTTCGTGCCGACCATGTGGTAGGACTTCTCCCGCATCACCCTGGTCAGGAAGAGCTGCCACGGCTTGAGCACCTTGTCCCGGATCATCGCAGTTGCCGACATCTGGTAGAAGGCGAAGTGTCCCGGCTCCTGCTGCTTGATCGGTGTGATGATCGTCTCGGAGATGGCGGTCTCGCCCAGCTCCTGGATGCCTTTGTTGATCTTGTTATAGGCAAGCACTGCTTGTCGTTCGGTGCTGGCACCGGTAAGAAAGTACATCAGCTTGGCGATGTCCTGAATGGGCCTCAAGTGAGCTAACGCTCCCAAGATCTTGATCCCGACCGACACCTCCAGCTGCGGTTTCGCTGCCGTCCTGCCAAGATCTTGTTGCAGTCGGTCCAAGATCAGCCCGTGCTGGATCTCTTGCGGCTGCCAGACATCTGCATAAAAAGTCTTGTTGGTCTCGTCAACTTCAGGCAGCAGGATGAGCAGTTCCAACACATTGCGATCAACTTCGAGCTCTACTCGGGCGAGATAGTCGATTACATGCCCGAATCTCTTGGCTACGAGTGATGGCCGCTTGATCGTCCGATCGACCGAATCCAACGGAATCGGCGGATAGAGCTCGCCCAGCCGTTGCACGTGCTCAGCGATCTTCTGCTGAGTGATGTGTTGCCGGGGCACAGTTGCCATTTTAGGTATCCATCGTGGAGTCAAACGTTATCGGAACTGTGTCGAGTACACAGTTAGGGTAGCCATACCAAACAGCAGCTGGTCAATCCTCGAACCATATTCGGAGCGCACAGCCCAATGGGTTTGGTGGGCCCCGTCACGCCGCTTGGGAAGAGCCCAGTCCTCCGCCCTAGATCAACAGGACGAGCAAGATAGCAATGATCAGGACGGCGGCAGCGACGCCTCCGATCACGATGGCGGTCAATCGTCCCGGTGGCCGTGATTCTGACAGCTCGCCCGGCTGTCCGTCGGAGCTTGCGACGATCGCTGGGCTGGAATAAGTCGGCAGCGGCGGCAGGCCCTCAACCACTGGCACGAGCTCGCCGAGCCGTTGCGCCGCGAACAGCAGATCAAGGCGGGCCTGATAGTCCTCCTGCTGCAGCGCCCCCGCGGTGTAGGCAGCATTGAGTCTGGCGTTCAGCCGATCGCGCTCGGCGTCGCTGACAGGAGCATCAGGCTTGCTCCGGTACGGCGATGAAATCGGCAGGTTACTGCTCACCTGATCCAGGCTACCCGGGCACCTGCTGTCCTTCTGCAGCCGAAGACGCCAGACTGTCCGCCATGGCGACGGCGACCAACGTGACGTTTCTGACCGTGGCGCTCTATCTTCTCGATCTTGCAATCAAAATCGTGGCGCTTGGGCTAGTGCCCGAGGGACGACGCCCATCCTCGGCATCGGCCTGGCTGCTGCTCATCTTGTTTCTCCCAGTGGTCGGCCTCGTGGCGTTCTGGTTGATCGGGAGCCCATTCGTCGATCGTGGTCGGCGTCGCCGACAGGCCGCCGCCGGTGAGGTGATCAGCGGAGCGCTCACGTCGCAGACCGACGATCTGTTGCCTGTCCCCGCCGGGTCGACACTGAACACCCTTGTGGTGCTCAACCGGCGGCTGGGCTGGCTCCCATCTGTCGGCGGCAACAAGGCCGACTTGTTCAGTGATTACGAGGGAGCGATCGCCGCCATGGCGCGGGAAGTCCGCACCGCCGAGCGGTATGTGCACGTCGAGTTCTACATCATGAGCTGGGACGCAACGACGCATGACTTCTTCGAAGCACTCGCCGAGGTCGCTGCTCGCGGTGTGACGGTACGGCTGATGTTCGACCACATCGGCACAGCTCGTATTCCCGGCTATCACAACATGATCAAAAAGCTGAAGCAAACCGCGATCGAATGGCATCCGATGCTGCCGATCCAGCCGCTGAAAGGCAAGTGGCGCCGGCCGGATTTGAGGAACCATCGCAAGATTGTCGTCATCGACGGCCGAGTGGGTTTCATCGGTTCGCTGAACATGATCGACGCCAGCTACCACAATCGGAAGCATGAACGAGCGGGCCGGAAGTGGCGCGATCTGGTCATGCAGCTCAACGGCCCCGCGGTGTTCTCCCTCGACGTCGTCTTTGCAACCGACTGGTTCATCGAGACGTATGAGCAGCTTCGTGAGGATGTGCAGCCGTATCCGTACGACACTGAACCTGGTGAGGTGATCTGCCAGGTGGTGCCTAGCGGGCCGGGCTTTCCCGATGAGAACAATCTGCGCTTGTTCAACTCCTTGATCTATTCCGCGCAACGCCGGCTGTCGATCACCAGCCCATACTTCGTGCCGGACGACTCACTGCTCTATGCCATTACCACTGCTGCACAGCGCGGCGTTGCTGTCGAGCTTTTCGTGGGTGAGCAGGGTGATCAATTCATGGTTCACCATGCCCAGTGCTCTTATTACAAAGCATTGCTCACGGCTGGGGTCAGGATCTACCTCTACCCTGCTCCCTTTGTCTTGCACTCCAAGCACTTCTCGGTGGATGACGAGGTCGCAGTCATCGGATCCAGCAACATGGACATCCGATCATTCAACTTGGACTTCGAGATCTCCGTGATGTGCCTTAGTCGATCGCTTACCACCGCTATGCGCGAGGTCGAAGACCTCTATCGCTCGCTGTCCCGCGAGCTCACCCTCGACGAGTGGTACCGCAGGCCGCTAGGGAAGCGCTATCTCGACAACGTGATGCGCCTGACATCGGCCCTGCAGTAGGGCTTTCTTATCGGGCGTAAACCCCAGGCAGTCCGAACTTCTCAAACAGTGTCGTGTCGAAGAAGCAGCCGACGTGCGACACGCCCTTCTCACTCAGTGTTAGCACTTGCAGCTGGAATGCGTGGTGGGTGCCATCGGGCTGCTTCATGTACAACGCGAGCGCTGGCTGGCCATTCGCCGACGTCGGCACCATGATCTGGTCTCCAGGTGCTTCGGCCGGGCAATGCGTCTCGATGAGGTGGCCAATGGCTTCCGACCCTTCGTACCAGCCGACGTACGGCGGCATCTCCCAGACAGCGTCCTTCGCAAGCAGCTCGACGATGCGCTCGACGTCGTAGTTCTCGAAGGCGGCGACGTAGTCGGCAAGCAATCTCTTGGCATGCGCGTCGTCGAGCGCCTGATCGGGATTCTCCGGATCGAGCTTGTGCACCTGAGCTCTGGCGCGCTGCAGGCTGCTGTTGACAGCGGCCGTCGACATGTTCAGCAGTTGTGCCACCTCGCTGGCTTGCCACGCCAGCACGTCACGCAAGATCAAGATCGCCCGCTGCGGCGGCGTCAGATGCTGCAGAGCGGCAATAAAGGCCAGCCGGACACTTTCCCGATCGACAACCTCCGCTGCTGGATCATCCACCGGACCGCCCCAGACCACCGAGTCCGGAACCGGCTCCAGCCAGGGCACCTCCGGTCGAGAATCCAGCGAACCGTACGGATCTGAGCTGGGCTGTCCAAGGCCCGTTGGCATCGGGCGACGCCCACGGCTGTCTAGTGCGGTGAGGCAGACGTTCGTGGCGATCCGATACATCCAGGTGCGTACCGATGAACGGTTCTCGAAGTCACGAAAGCCGCGCCAGGCTCGCAAGTAGGTCTCCTGAACCAGGTCTTCCGCGTCGTGAACCGAGCCCGACATCCGATAGCAATGGACAGTCAGCTCCCTGCGCAACGGCTCAACCAACGACGCAAAGACGTCGTCATCTACGGCAACAGTCATGCCTGCGAACTTACCGCCCCTTTATTCGGAGCTGTTCGCGCATCGCGCGCGTTGCTCCGCCTACTTCGTCGTCGCTTGCAGAGGAAAAGCGCCTCGGCTCGCTCCTCCTCAGCACGGCGGGCGCGCGACTCCCGACGCTCGCAGCTATGCGTCCAATCCTTCAGAGTTCCGAGGTCGTAGACCGGTCTGATAGGCCGCGAAGGCCAGCAGATCCGCCCATTCCGCCGCAATGAGTGCAGTTGGCTTCCCGAGTCCGTGGCCTGTCGAGACCTCGATCCGTGTCAGGATCGGCTGCTCACCGGCCTGGGCATACTGCAATGTGGCCGTGAACTTGTGGCTGTGCAGCGGCACCACGCGGTCGTCGTGGTCGCCGGTCAGCACCAGGGTGGCCGGGTAGCTGGTGCCGGGCCGGACATTGTGCAGCGGGGAATACGCCAGCGCCTGGGCAAACTGCTCGGGATCGTCAGGATTCCCGTAATCGGAGATCCACGCCGCGCCGATCGTAAACAGATGAAAGCGAAGCAGATCCAACACACCGACGGCTGGCAGCGCTACTGCGGCCAGATCAGGACGTTGCGTCAGCACTCCTCCGACCAGCAAGCCTCCGTTGCTACGGCCGTGCAAGGCAAGTTGCTGGGTCGTCGTAATACCGGTCTGTTTCAGGTCCTCGGCGACCGCGACAAAATCATCGAAGACATTCTGCTTGGAGGCGAGGCGGCCGGCTTCGTACCAAGCCGTGCCGAACTCTCCACCGCCCCGCAGATTGGCAATCGCGAGCAGGCCACCTGCAGCCAGCCAGCAAGGCCAGCCGGGTCGATAGTCGGCGAGCACGGGAATCTTGAAGCCGCCGTACCCGTACAACAAGGTCGGTTGCGGCCGCGACCGGTCGACATCAACCAGGGTGATCAGAAAGTACGGCACCGGGGTACCGTCCTTGCTGGTCGCCACGTGGCGCTCCATGACAATTTCCGGGGCGAGGAATGGTTCATGGCTCGGTTGCACCAGTTCTGCGAGAGAGGTCACCGTCGAAGATCCGGTGTCGATGAGATAGCTGCGCGTAGCCGAGGTGACAGAGGAAAGGCCGACGAACGCTTCAGAATCGCCGCGCTTGGCATTCAGGCCGACCACCGCGCCGCCAGGCACTTCGACAATGCCGGAAGAGCCACCATCGAGGCCGACCTTGACGATCAGCGGCTGCGCGTCGGCAAGGTAAATCAGGATGAACCCATAGCCGGCCGCTCTGGCATCAGACAAGGTGTGTTCGGACGGCGCGACCACCTCATGCCAGCCGGTCTCTGCACTGTCGGCGAAGGCTTCAAGATCGACAGCGACCAGCCGCCCGGCTTCGGCACCCAAATCCGTTCGAAGATACAACGTGCTGCCGTCGGAACCCGCGAGGCTGAATTCGGCGATCGGCTCGTCGATGATCTTGATGGGACTTCCGAGCTCGCTGCGCTCCCCTGAGACGATTGGATAGGCCCACAGCCGGTTCTTGTTCTCGGTGCCTTCCACAATGCTCACCACTAGATAGCGATCGTCCTCTGTCACCTCGGCCCAGAAGATCAGCTGATCGTTTTCCGGAGACTCCAAGATCACCTGGCCTTGATCTTGCAGATCGCCAATGCGATGCACCCGCAGCTTCGGGCCCGCGAGCGCGGCCGTTTGGGTACCGTCCGCGTCGCCTTTGTGATCAAAATGGGTGTAGACGTAGGAGCGGTTATCAGGCAGCCATTCGGCCTGGGAGAACTTGGTCTGGATCAATGCATCGTCCACCGCGTCCCCGGTGGCTAGACGCAGTAGCCGAAACCTCGTCCAGTCACTGCCTGCCTCACTGACTCCGTACGCGACGAGCTGACCGTCCGCGCTTACCGTCAGGCTGCTCAAGGAGCTGGTGCCGTCCTCGGAGAAGGTGTTCGGGTCCACGAGCACGCGTCCCCCGGCCAGCAACTCGGGCAGCGACGACGCAACGTAGATCACGTCCTGGTTCTGAGTGCCATCATTCCTGCTGACGAAATAGTGCCCGGCGCGCTTGAACGGCACGCCTGCCCGCGGCTGCTTCATGACCTGCTGCATGGTCTCGAGGAACCATGACCGGTCCGGCAGCGAGTCCAGGTACGCAGCAGTGAACTCGTTCTGGCGCTTCACCCAGTCGGCGGTTTCGTCGGAATCCGGATCCTCCAGCCAGCGGTACGGGTCCGCGATCGCACGTCCGTGCAGCACCTCGACGAGGTCGCCCCGACGGGTATCCGGAAATGGAGTCACGCTCAAGAAGGCTACCGAGCCAGCATCCAAAGCCGTACCAAGCCGGTACCAAGGTTGTCACGCTGTAGGCGGCACGAATGCCATGTATAGCGTAATTCATCAGTTGTTGAATTCTGGCTCGGTTGGCTCTATCGTCTCCTTTATGGCGCTGCTGGTAGACCTTTCCGATATCGACGCGACCATGATCAACGTGGTCGGTGGCAAGGCGCTCAATCTGGGGATCATGCGCTCGGGCGGGCTGCCCGTACCAGGCGGTTTCTGTGTCACCACTGACGCTTATCGCTTAGTGGTCGCGGACCGACTGGATGACTTGATGGGCAAGCTTGCCGACGCGACGGATTCCGACGCGGTGGCTGCCGCCGCCGAGGAGGCACGCCGCCGAGTGCTCGCGATCGAGACCCCGCACAAACTGCGTAGTGAGATCGCCGATCATTACCGGGCACTGGGCGACGACGAGCCAGTAGCCGTACGCTCCTCCGCCACTGCCGAGGATCTCGCTTACGCCAGCTTCGCCGGGCAACAAGACACCTACCTCAATGTGATCGGCTCGGCGGCACTGCTCGATGCGGTCCGCCGCTGTTGGGCTTCACTGTGGACCGATCGTGCTGTCAGCTACCGCAATGCGAATGGGATCGATCATCGCAGCGTGACCCTTGCCGTCGTCGTGCAGCACATGATCGAGGCAGCGGCAGCCGGCGTGATGTTCACTGCGAACCCCGTCACCGGCAGCCGGAATGAAACGGTGATTGACGCCAGCCCCGGTCTGGGAGAGGCCGTTGTCTCCGGCGCCGTCAACCCAGACCACTTCGTTGTCAGTTCCATCGATCACAGCATTGTGATGAGTCGGCTAGGCGACAAACGCATCATGATCACCAGCGTTCCGGGCGGTGGGACCGTACATCATGAGCTGGCCGACCGAAGCTCCGAAGCCTGCCTGGACGACCGGCAGCTGCGCCAACTTGTTGATCTTGGTCAGCGGGTACAGCAGCTTTACGGCGCGCCGCAGGACACCGAATGGGCACTGGATTCTGCAGGGAAGTTCTGGTTGACCCAGGCACGACCTATCACCACTTTGTATCCGTTGGCACACACCCATCGCCCTGGCCTCCGGGTACTGATGTGCCTGAGCTTGGCGCAGGGCTTGACTAGACCGATCACTCCGATGGGCACGGCCGCGATTCGGTTGATCGGCACATCGGTGGCGACTGCGATCAGGATGCCACCGGCCGAACCGTTGGCCGGCCCGCCTGCACTGCATGCCCCCGGTCAGCGGATTTATCTGGACATCACGAGCGCGCTGCGCAATCGTCTCGGACGCCGTGCGGTGATTGGCGCCTTCGGCGTCATGGAGGCGCGCGCCTCGGCGGTTCTGAAGAAGCTCGCAGAGTGGCCGGAGTTTTCGCTGCTCGATTCCCGGGATCACACCGTACTGCGGCACATCGCCGGCGCCCTGATCCGCAACAGGGTGCCAATACGCGTGGTGCGCGGACTGGCGAATCCGGAATGGGCATACCGCGGAATTGCAGCCACGGAGCGCCGACTCCGCCGGGACTTGACGCTACCGGCCAGCGTAACCGCGTCCCAGCGCTTGGACTTCGTCGAGCAACGACTCGGAAAGCTGTTCTTACTGATGCCGCGAACGTTCGCGTACGCGGTTGGCGGTTTGTTGATGTTGGGTGCATCTCGCCGACTGCTCCGCGATGTGGCCGAGCCGGGCGAACTCCAGGAAGTGCTGCGTGGGCTGCCGCACAACATCACGACCGAGATGGACTTGAAGCTCTGGGAGCTGACTGAGGAAATCCGCCATGACGAGGAGTCTCGGAGGGTCTTCACCGACTTGGCGGTGCCCGATTTGCTGCAGCGCTACCGGGATCGTGCACTGCCACCTGTGGCGCAGCGCGGACTGCAAGCGTTCTTGCGGCGCTTTGGGCATCGCGCAGTAGCTGAAATCGACCTCGGTATGCCGCGCTGGTCGGATGATCCGAGCCATCTGCTTGGCGTGATCAGCAACTACCTGCGGCTCGATACTGATGATCTTGACCCGGTCGCGCAATTCCGGGCCGGGGAGGAGAAGGCCGAATCCATGATCATCAGCCTCACTACCCGTGCCGCCGAGCACAGCGGGCTGCGGGCGAGGCTGGTTGGCTGGACGCTGCGGCGGGTACGCCAGCTTGTCGGTCTGCGGGAGGCGCCGAAGTTCCTCTTGGTGGTTGCGCTTGGAGCCATGCGAGAACATCTGAAGGCCGTTGGCGGTGAGCTCACTGCCAACAAGATGATCGATCAGGTCGACGATATGTTCTTCCTCGATCTGGGTGACGCTCGTCGCGGTCTAGCAGGCGAGGATCTACGGACACTCGTCGCGGAGCGGCGCGAAGCCTACGAGCAGGAACTCAAACGGCGTCACATTCCGCGTCTGCTTCTCTCCGATGGCACCGAGCCAGAGGCATTGGCGATTGAGGCTGCCCAAGGAGACGGGTCTCTGGTCGGCAGTCCGGCCTCGACTGGCACGGTGACCGGCCCGGCACGAGTAGTACTCGATCCGGTGGGCGCCCACCTGGAACCGGGCGAGATCTTGGTCGCGCCTTCCACAGATCCTGGCTGGACTCCGCTGTTCCTAACAGCCGGCGGGCTGGTTATGGAGATGGGTGGCTCGAACTCCCATGGCGCGGTGGTGGCGCGGGAATACGGGATTCCAGCCGTCGTTGGTGTACCCGATGCGACACACAAGATCGAAACCGGCCAGCTGATCACCGTTGACGGTGCCGCTGGCCTGGTGAGCATCGCGGCCTAGGGGCTAAACGAGTTCGGTGGCCCGCTGCTCGCCCCGAGCCTCCAAGGCAGCGAAGATGCGCTCAGAAACCTCCTGGACCTCGCCGTGCCCGTCAACCTCGACGAGCAAGCCGCGAGAGCGGTAAACCTCGAGAAGCGGCTCGGTCTGCTCGGCGTAGACCTGCAGACGTACTCGGATGGTCTCCTCGTTGTCATCGGAGCGGCCATCGATCACTGCGCGTCTGAGCAGCCGGGCGACGACCTCCTCGACGTCGGCTACGAGCGAGATGACGGCGTTGAGAGGACGTTGGCTCTCGGCCAGATAATCGTCGAGGGTCTGCACCTGCTGCAGAGTGCGGGGATAGCCATCCAGCAGGAAGCCCCTCTTGCAGTCCTCGTGGGCCAGCCGATCGGCCACGATCGCGTTGGTGATGTCATCGCTGACGTACCCGCCGGATTCCATGATCTCCCGCACCTGGCGCGCCAGCGGCGTATCGGCGGTCTTCATGGCCCGGAACATGTCGCCTGTCGAAATGGCTGGGATCCCATAGTGCTCAGCGATCAGCGTCGCCTGCGTACCTTTGCCTGCGCCAGGAGGGCCCATGATGACGAGTTGCATTAGCGGAGGAACCCTTCGTAGTTGCGCTGCTGAAGCTGGCTCTCGATCTGTTTCACGGTATCGAGGCCAACACCGACGATGATCAGGATTGAGGTGCCTCCGAAGGGGAAGTTCTGATTCGCGTTCAGCAGGATGAACGCAATCGAGGGCAGTAAGGCGATCAATCCCAAGTACAGCGAGCCGGGGAAAGTGAGGCGTGACAGCACGAAGCCGAGGTAGTCCTCGGTCGGCTTTCCGGCACGAATGCCGGGAATGAATCCCCCGTACTTCTTCATGTTGTCGGCCACCTCGGTCGGATTGAAGGTGATCGCGACATAGAAGTAGGCGAAGAACACGATCAGCAGGAAGAAGCTGATGATGTAGATCGGGTGGTCGCCCTTGACGAAGTTCGCACTGATCCACGATGAGAACTTGTCATCCGGCCGGAATTGGGCATACAGAGCCGGCAGATACAGCAGCGACGAAGCAAAGATGACCGGGATAACGCCGGCTTGGTTGACCTTGATCGGGATGTAGGTGGTAGTGCCACCGAACATCCGGCGCCCCACCATGCGCTTGGCGTATTGCACCGGAATTCGACGCTGAGACAGCTCGACGAAGATCACCCCGAGCATCACCAGCAAGCCGAGTCCAACTACGAGGAGGAATATGACCCAACCTTGCGAGCCGGGGCGCGCGACCTTGATGCTCCACAGGGCGCTGGGGAATGTCGCTGCAATCTGAGTGAAGATGAGCACCGACATGCCGTTGCCGACGCCGCGTTCGGTGATCAGTTCGCCCAGCCACATAATGACGCCGGTGCCGGCTGTCATTGTCAAAATCATGACGATCACGGGGAAGATGCTCTTGTCGTATACCAGCCCCGGACATCCGGTAAACAGCCGATCGTTCACAGCGACTGTGACGAAGGCAGTGGAGTTGAGCACTGCCAGCACCAAAGTCAGATAACGGGTGTACTGCGTGATCTTGGTCTGCCCTGACTGGCCTTCCTTCTTGAGTGCTTCGAGCCGCGGAATGACCACGGTCAGCAGCTGAAGGATGATGCTGGCTGTGATGTAGGGCATGATGCCCAACGCGAAGATCGCCAGCTGCAGCAGCGCACCGCCAGAGAAAAGGTTGATCAGGGAGTACAAGCCCTGCTGGTCGCCGGTGGTCGCCTGCTTCAGGCAGAAGTTCACCTGTTTCACATTGACGTTGGGCGTCGGGATGATCGAACCGAGGCGGAAGATCGCGAGGATCGCGAGCGTAAAGAAGATCTTCTTGCGTAGGTCCGGAGTTCGGAACGCGTTGGCAAACGCCGCGAGCACCCGTGCCCTCCCTCTCTCGTCACAATCCTGTACGCCGCGCTGAACTGCTGCGCCTTGCCACCCGGCGGCGGCCACGCGAACAGGACCGACCGACTTTATCAAGAACCGGCTCCGAAGCCCGCATCGTCTCGGTCGCCTCTAGAGGAGCCGTTCCCTGCGAACTTCACTCTAGGTGGCCCACACCAGACCCCGGTACGCTCAGCGGGGCGGAACGGCTCCTGTGGCGTGAGCTTTGCAGGGATGCTCGACGTCTTATCAGGTAACTCAGGTGGTGCCGAGGACCTATGAGAAAGGCAGCTGCAGTGACACCTAGTCGCCGGAGCTTGCGGCAAGCAGCTGACGACGGCGTCGCAGCGAGGCATGCTCCTTTTTTGGGGCGTTCGCGCATCGCGCATGGAATCCGCGCGATTCCCGACGCTCACGCCCCCGCGGCACACCTGGTGACCGCCTTGGCGTGTTTGCTGGTCCTGGTTGTCCTGACTGCTCCGACCGAGCTGGGCCGGCTCACTGTGGGGGCATTTGTCACAGTTCCACTCGAGGCATTGCTCGGCGCCGGCCTGCTGCTCGTCTTGCCCGAGAAGCCCAGGTCGGTGGCGTCGCTGCTTTTCGGAGTCGCTCTGGGTCTGGTGGCAATCATGAAGCTCCTCGACATGGGCTTCTTAGCCGTCCTTGCTAGACCGTTCGATCCGGCCGGTGACTGGACCCTGCTGAACGACGCCATGAGGTTTCTGGCTGGCGCAATCGGCCCGTTGTCCGCGATCGGCTGCCTCGCGGCAGCCGTCATTTTCTGTACTGGTCTGCTCATTGTCGTGACCAGATCGGTCCAGAGACTCACTCGCCTGGCAGCCGGCCGGAACCTGGCAGCGAGCCGCGGCGTCGTGGTACTTGCGGCCCTTTGGCTCAGCTGCGCGATATTCGGCACCCAAATCGTTCCTGGGATACCGGTCGCGAGCGTGAGCTCTGCCGACTACGTCGAGCAACGTCGTGCGCCGGCCGGAACAAAGGCGGACGATCAGGAGGCAGTTGCGGCAAACACCGAGATTGATTCCTTCGCCAACACACCCGATGACGAGCTGTTGACGGCATTACGCGGCAAGGACGTCGTATTGGCTTTTGTCGAGAGCTACGGGCGTAGTGCCATAGAGGACCCAGAATTCGCATCCCAGGTAGGTGCCGTGCTCGATTCGGGTAATCGTCGCCTCCGCGCAGCCGGCTTCGAATCCCGGAGCGCCTTCCTCACCTCACCGACGATGGGCGGCGGAAGCTGGCTGGCCCATGGCACATTGCTTTCAGGTTTGTGGATTGACAAGCAACAGCGTTACGACGGCCTGGCTTCCGGTCAGCGCTTGACGCTCACCAAGGCCTTCCGCCGCGCGGGCTGGCGCACCGTCGGTGTTATGCCAGGCAACGACACAGGCTGGCCAGAGAGCGCGTCACTGGGCTATGACCAGGTCTACGACGCACAGGACATGGGATATCACGGACCCAAGTTCAGCTGGGCAAGCATGCCGGATCAGTACACCCTGCTGAAATTCCAACGCACCGAGCGTGCCCTTCGGGACCACCAGCCAGTCATGGCGGAGATCACCCTGGTATCGAGCCATGCGCCTTGGGAGCCAATACCGCGACTTGTCAACTGGGCCGACGTCGGCGACGGCTCAGTCTTCGACGGCATGGCGACGGCAGATGATCGACCGGAAGCGATCTTGACGAGAAAGCCTGGGCGGGTACACGCCGACTACCGAGCCTCAATCGAATACTCGCTGAGCAGCCTCATCTCCTACGTGGAGACCTACGGCGATGATGATCTTGTGGTCATCTTCCTGGGCGACCATCAGCCCTCACCGATCGTCACAGGCTACGGAGTCAGCCGGGACGTACCGATCACCATCGTTGCCCGAGACCCAGCCGTGCTGTCTCGCGTTTCGACGTGGGGTTGGCAGCCTGGCCTGAGGCCCAATTCAGGTGCCCCGGTCTGGCGGATGGACGCATTCCGAGACCGATTTCTTACCGCGTTCGGACCCAAGGCTCGGGCCGCGAGTAAACCTCAACGAGCGAGCCATCACTAAGCGCTGCGAGCGTCGTCGGATTCCAAGGCGCGATGCGCGAGCAGCGCACAATAGACGCTGTCAGGCCTGTGTAGTGCTGCCACCAGCGGCAGTGATCTTCTCCCTCGCCGAGGCGGAGAATGCGTGGGCAGTCACCTGCAGCGCGACCGAAACGTCTCCGGTGCCGAGGATCTTGACGCGCGCCCCGGAGCGTACCGCACCGGCAGCAACCAGATCCGCTACGCCCACCGTGCCGCCGTCAGGGAACAACTGGCCCAAACGTTCGAGATTGACCACCTGGTATTCCTCGCGGAACGGGTTCTTGAAACCCCGTAGCTTCGGCAGCCGCATGTGCAGCGGCATCTGGCCGCCCTCGAAGTTTTCGGGCACGTTGTGACGTGCGCCGGAGCCTTTGGTGCCCCGACCGGCGGTCTTGCCGCGTCTGCCGGCCTCGCCGCGGCCCACGCGAATCTTGGGACTCTTGGCTCCCGGCGCCGGCCGAAGGTGGTGAACCTTCAACGCCATGTCAGTCGACCTCCTCCACGGCTACCAGATGGGCAACCGTCTTGATCATGCCGCGAACCTCCGGCCGGTCCTCGCGCGTCGAGGAGTCGCCGACCCGCTTCAGCCCTAAGGTCCGCAAGGTGTCCCGCTGGTACTGCTTGCCGCCGACGGCACTTCGGACCTGGCGAATCTTCAACTTCGCCATCATGAGCTCACTGCCTCACGAGCCCGCAATAAGGCCGCCGGCGCTACGTCTTCGACAGCCTTGCCGCGACGCTTCGCCACAGCTTCCGGCTGCTCCAGACTCTGCAGTGCGGCGACCGTGGCATGCACCACGTTGATGGCGTTAGGCGAGCCGAGCGACTTCGCCAACACGTCGCGTACCCCGGCGCACTCCAGCACCGCACGTGCAGAACCGCCAGCGATCACACCGGTACCAGGGGAGGCCGGACGCAACAGCACCACACCGGCCGCCTTTTCGCCCTGCACCGGATGCGGGATGGTGCCTTGAATCCTCGGCACGTTGAAGAAGTGTTTCTTGGCCTCCTCGACGCCCTTGGCGATTGCTGCAGGTACCTCCTTGGCCTTGCCATAGCCCACGCCGACATTGCCGTCGCCATCGCCGACCACAACAAGCGCAGTGAAGGAGAACCGGCGGCCACCCTTCGCGACCTTGGCGACGCGGTTGATCGCCACCACGCGCTCGATGTAGTTGCTCTTCTCGGGGGCGGGGCCACGACGATCGTCACGGCCGCGACGGTCCCCGCCGGCACCACCAGTGCGGCGCTGGGTTCCAGTCAATTCCTTACCTTCCGTTCCGGTCGAGGTGCTTGCAGCCTCGACCCAATATCGTCGTTCTTAGAATCCGAGCCCGCCCTCGCGAGCCCCATCCGCCAATGCCGCAACGCGACCGTGGTAGGAGTATCCGGCGCGGTCGAAGACCACCTTCTCAATGCCGGCGGACTTGGCGCGCTCGGCGATGAGACCGCCAACTTGCTTGGCCTTCTCGGACTTGTCCCCGCTCGTCGCTCGCAGCGGCGCTTCCATGGTGGAAGCAGAGGCAAGCGTACGTCCCTGAGTGTCGTCGATGACTTGAGCGGAGATGTGTCGGGCGGAGCGAGTCACCACAAGTCGCGGACGCTGTGGGGCGCCGAAGACCTTCTTGCGTACGCGAATTTGCCGCCGCGCCCGCGCAGCGCTTTTCGGCGCCATGCGTTTGTGTTGGGACAGCGATACCGCCATCGTCACTTACCAGCCTTTCCAACCTTGCGACGGACTCTTTCACCCGCGTATCGGACGCCTTTGCCCTTGTACGGCTCGGGCTTGCGGATCTTGCGGATGTTGGCCGCAACTTCTCCGACTCGCTGCTTGTCGATGCCGAGCACCGAAAATCTGGTCGGCGTCTCGACATTGAACGTGATGCCTTCCGGCGCGGTCACCTTGACCGGGTGGCTGTAGCCCAGCGCAAACTCCAGCTCCGTCGGGCCTCTCGAGATGACCCGGTAGCCGACCCCGACGATCTCAAGCTTCTTCTCATAACCAGTCGTCACACCCGTCACCATGTTCGCTACCAACGTGCGTGTGAGTCCGTGCAACGACTTGCTCTCCCGCTCATCGTCGGGCCGAGTGACTTCCAGTTCACCGTTTTCCCCGCGCGCGATCTTGATCGGCTCGGCGACGCGATGCTCGAGCGAACCCTTGGGGCCCAGGACCTTGACCAGCTGACCGTCGACGGTTACCTCGACGCCGGCGGGTATAAGGACCGGCATCCTGCCAATGCGCGACATTTCTCTACCTCCTCGTTCCGCCGGTCACCACACGTACGCGAGGACTTCGCCGCCGACGCCATTGTTGTGAGCCTGTCTGTCGGTCTGCAGGCCCTGAGACGTCGAGATGATTGCGATGCCGAGACCGCCAAGCACCTTGGGAAGTCCGCCCGTTTTGGCGTACACCCGAAGTCCGGGCTTGGAGATCCGGCGTACCCCGGCAATGGAACGCTCCCGGTTCTGGCCGTACTTCAAGGTGATCGACAAGGTCTTGCCGACATGGCCTTCGGCGGGCTCGCTCACCTCGTAGCCGGCGATGTAGCCCTCATTGGTCAGGATCTCGGCGATTTCCACCTTGATCTTGCTGTGCGGAATGGTCGCTGTCTCGTGGTACGCCTGGTTGGCGTTCCGGATCCTGGTCAGCATGTCCGCAATCGGATCTGTCATGGTCATGGGTTGGGTGTTCTACTTTCTCGGAGTGGTTTCCATCGGGACCTGTTCCGTTGGGGCCCTGTCGTTGTGGCCTTGATCGGGGTTGGGCGCTGCGGTGCTGGTGTCCGGTGCAGCCGAGCCGCGACGTCCGGTCCTCCGTTGCGGTGCCGCCCAGGGGCGACCCTGTCGAGTCCGGTCGCTTGCCCCGAGCGCGGCAAGGATGAGGGACGAATCAAGCATCGGTGATCACCACGACGATTTCGTGATACCGGGCAACTCGCCCTTGTGCGCCAGCTCGCGTAGACAAATGCGACACAGGCCGAACTTGCGATAGACCGCCTTGGGCCGACCGCATCTCTGGCACCGGGTGTAGGCGCGAACCTGGAACTTCGGCTTGCGAGCTTGCTTGACTCTGAGCGCTGTTTTGGCCATGGATTTCCTCCTTCTCAGTTCGCCCGGAACGGGAAGCCCAGATGGCGCAGCAGCGCCCGGCCCTCGTCGTCATTGGTGGCTGTCGTCACAAAGGTGATATCCATGCCCCGTACTCGGTCGATCCTGTCCTGATTGATCTCGTGGAACATGACCTGCTCGTTAAGACCAAACGTGTAGTTGCCCTTGCCGTCGAACTGCTTCGGCGATAGGCCGCGGAAGTCACGGATGCGGGGGAGCGCCAGCGTCAGCAGCCGATCGGCGAACTCCCACATCCGCGTCCCGCGCAGTGTGACGTGCGCACCAATCGGCATGCCGGCACGCAGCTTGAACTGGGCAATTGACATCCGTGCCCGAGTGACCACCGGCTTCTGCCCGGTGATCGTTGCCAGGTCGCGGACCGCGCCATCGATCAGCTTGGAGTCGCGCGCTGCCTCGCCGACGCCCATATTCACCACGATCTTGACCAGCCCGGGGATCTGCATAACGTTCTTGATCTTGAACTCGTCACGCAAGGCAGGCGCGATCTCGTCGCGGTAGCGCTGCTGGAGCCTGGGCAGGCTACGCTCGCCGCTCGCCGCTGGACGCTCAGTCGTCGGAGTCGCCATTAGATTTCCTCCCCGGTCGCTCGAGCGATCCGTACGCTGCGGGTCGACTTGTACTCAGATCCGTCGGGGCGCCGCTTCGTCACCTCAACTCGGTCGTAACC
>Ga0307289_10000241_pt1 | contig 22716 bp, 19 predicted proteins | sample ER_DNA_143_FD_194483 | JGI IMG/M metagenome (GOLD analysis project Ga0307289, IMG submission 194483) | Bulk soil microbial communities from the East River watershed near Crested Butte, Colorado, United States - ER_DNA_143 | ecosystem: Environmental > Terrestrial > Soil > Floodplain | place...
TGCCTGAGTGGGCTTGGTCGGCGCAGCGGGCGGGGCCGTTGCTCCAGGGTTGGGCTTGGCCGGCGCAGCAGGCGGGGCCGTTGCTCCAGGGTTGGGCTTAGTCGGCGCAGCAGGCGGAGCCGTTGCCCCAGGGTTGGGCTTAGTCGGCGCAGCAGGCGGAGCCGCTGCGCCAGGGTTGGGCTTAGTCAGCGCAGCAGGCGGAGCCGCTGCCCCAGGGTTGAGCTTAGTCAGCGCAGCAGGCGGAGCCGCTGCCCCAGGGTTGGGCTTAGTCGGCGCAGCAGTCTGGGCCGCACTGGGCTCGGCCGGTTTGGTCGGCGCGGCGGGTTGGGCTTTTGCCAGGCCAGGTTTGGTCGAGGCAGCGGCCTGGGGGGCGCCTGTCTGGGCCGGTCTAGACGGCAAGACCGGTCGAGGGGCACCTGTCTGGGCTGGTGTGACTGGCGCTGCCGGCTGGCCTTGCGCCGGGCTGGCTTTGGTCGAAGCAGTGCTCTGGGCGGCGCTTGGCTGGGCCGGTCTGGTCGGCAAGACCGGCCGGGCACCACTTGGCTGGGCCGGTTTGATCGGCGCGGCCGGCTGGCCTTTTGCCGGGCTCTGTTTGATGAATGCTGCGGCAGCCTGCGTGTTCGCCGGGCTGGGTTGGGCTGGGGTGGTGCGATGGCCGGCACTTGGCTGGGCCGATTTGGTCGGCAAGACCGGCCGGGCACCACTTGGCTGGGCCGGTTTGATCGGCGAGGCCGGCTTGCCGTTCGCCGGGCTGGGTTTGGTGGGTGCGCCAGTCTGGGCTCCGTTTGTCGGAGCCGGTTTCGTTGGGGCTGCAGTCCGCGCGGCGCTTGGCTGAGCCGGTTTGATTGGCGCTGCCGACTTGGTGCTTGCCGGGCTGGGCTTGGTCGGCGCCGTCTGCGTGGCAGTTGGGTGGGCCGGTTTTATGGGTGTGGCCGGTTGGGTGTTTGCCGGACTAGGTTCGCTTGGAGCGCTCGGCTTGCGAGCGCCAGCCCCAGTGCTCGGCTTTAGATCGGTCATCGTTTCCCCCCGGTTTGGTCCCGGGATGTCAGCCCGGAGTCTGGAGCAGTCTAACGTTCGGCTGGCCGCGTTAGGCTCAGTTTGAGCGGAGGAGGCAGCTCGCCGGGCCGAGCTGGTCTGCACGGCTTTCTGGCGGTCTGCATGCTTTGCAAGCCGTGGAGACCAAGCAAGCGACGTGCACATAAGATTCGGCCGACACTCGAGGGGGCTAGATGATTCGCGAGGTGCCCTGGCTCATCTTCGACGGTGACTGTGCCTTCTGCACCTCCAGCGCATATTGGTTGGACCGCCGCCTGCAGCGTCGGGAGGGACCGAACCCCCGGCTTGTCCCCTGGCAGTTCACGGATCTTGCTGCGTTGGGCACGACGACGGAGCGTACGCAACGCGAGGCCCTGTGGATCAAGACTGACGGAACCATCTACGGTGGCGCCGCCGCCTTTGCCGAGTGGCTCAAGTTCCGAGGTGGCGCGTACGGGGTGGTCGGCCGGTTCATCAACCTGCCTGTCATCCGCGCACTAGCCGCCGCCGTCTACCGCCTGATCGCGAAGAACCGGCACCGGATGCCCGGCGGATCTCCCGCCTGCGCGCTCCCTCCCCCTGGCTTTGATCCGGCGCAGCCAGGGAGCAAGGCGCTCTAACGGCGCAAAGGCGAGCCAGCAAATCGCCGTCGGCGCAAAGTGGATGTACAAGATCGCCAAGGTGAAAACGTGGAATCCCATCCAGAAGACCGCCGCGGCCAGCAAAGCTCGGCCCCGTAGCCACAAGACCACGACGGCCGTCAGCTCGGCGGTGAAGGAGAACCACTGCATGAGGTGGAGCAGCTCGGGATAGGGCAACAGGAATTGGCCCAGCCCGTGAGGCCGCCGAACGATCGCCCAGAGCAAGATCGAACTTTCGGGCCAGCTGGTGATGCTCCAGCCGCCACTGCGGATCTTGGTGAGCGCGGACAAAAAGTAAGTGAAGATGACCGAGATCTGGATGCACTTGAGCGCCCACCCGGCCTGCCGGGAGCGTTCCACGCTGCGCCACCGGTCCGCGATGACGCCCACCGTCGGCAGCACCCACAACGCAACGACCAGTGCGAGATGATCATGGTCGACCTTGCCGTAGCTCATGCCGATAGCTGTCCACCACGTGAAGGCTGCCGCCACCACCCCACCGGCCAGGCGCGGCAGCACATTGGCCGCGGCCAGCAGACCACCGACCATCAGAATCAGGTAGAGCGTGATCGTAAGCGGCACGCTGGGCGGCGGTAACCGAAACAGGCGTTCGATCATCAGCGGCTGGTAGAGCTCTGGATGCCTGCTCAGTGGGATGGGATCGCGCACAATGAGATGGATGTCGATGATCACGAACAGGTACAGCACCGTGCGCAGCACCGCGACCCGCGACTCCGGAACCACCGGCATGAACCAGGAGACCACCGATCGCAGGGTCCTCACGAGGGCAGCTCCCACGCTGCGAGTTCGACCAGACGGATCGGGCCAACCCGACCGTCGACAAGCCGTGTCTGATCTTGCACCAGCCACACCCGCAACAGCGCCGGCTCGGCCGTGTGGCGGGACATCCACCCGTCAGCCACAGATCGGAGCAGCGACGGGTTAGCGGTGATCTGCGGGATGCGCGCTTCGATTTCGGCGCGGCTGATCCCTGCCGTTTCGACACGCAGCGGCAGGTTGACGCGACGTCCGTCAGCGAGCAGGCCCTCAACGCGGGTGATCACGATCGTGGAGTTCCTGGACGGGGAGAACGCGTACTGGGAGAGCGGTCCAAACGGCCACGCGTCGTCACTCATGAGCAGTGAGCCGTTGAGCAGCAGTCCAATGCCCAGCACGGTGGCGGCGATCCGCCAAGCAAGCGACGCCACGCTGATGCTGCGTACGCGCTGCTCCACCGGGCGATTACAACACAATCCGGACCGCTCTAATGGCGGTTTGGCTGAGCTGTGACTTTCCCGGGCGTGCCGGGAACTAGGTGTCCCGGTCGATGCCGTGCGGCAGCCGCTCAGGTTGCCAGCCGAGGTGGCGTACGGCCATGTCGAAGGCGTATCTGTCCGTCATGCCAGCCACGTAGGTCACTGCGGCGCGTACCGCGGCGTTGGACTGAGCTGCGATCTCGCGCCCGTCGGGCATGAGGTCTGGCCGATCGGTGTAGTACTCGACCAGCGCACGTAGCACCTCGATGACCGCGCGAGATTGGGCCAGCGACTCAGGCCGCACATAGATGCGCTCGTAGTTGAAGGTCCGGAGAGCCGCCAGAGCCGTCGCTTCCTTGGGAGGCATCGCCACCTCTCCATGCTCCTCAACGGCTCGCACGACTGCCAGGACGAAGGTGTTCAGCTGCTGCCTTCGGGTTCGCCCGCAGACGTCGACGATCTCCTCAGGAAGATCATTCGGCGCCACGATCCCGGCGTGGATGGCGTCCTCGAGGTCGTGCGCGCAATAGGCGATCCGATCGGCCCAGCTGACGATGTGGCCCTCGACGGTAAGCGGCGCAGGCCGGGACCAGGAGTGGTTTCGGATCCCATCCAGGGTCTCGGCGCAGAGATTCAGACCGTGCAACACGACGTCGGCACCCCAGGGGCCGTGATCATATCCCTCGGGAATGAAGGCGTCGAAGGCGTCCTCGCTTGCGTGTCCGCCCGGACCATGACCGCAGTCATGCCCGAGGGCGATCGCGTCGGCCAGGGCCACGTTGACCCCGACGCCGCGGGCGATCGACGTCGCGACCTGTGCCACCTCGAGAGCGTGCGTCAATCGGGTGCGCTGGTGGTCGGTTGGATAGACGACCACCTGGGTCTTGCCGGCCAAGCGTCGGAAAGCAGTGGAGTGCACAATCCGATCGCGATCACGTTCGAAGCAGGTGCGCTCGTCATCGGGTTCCTCCGCGATCGCCCGGTTTCCCGCTCCGTCGGCAAAGGCAGCGCCGGGTCGAAGCGTCGCTCGTTCGCGCTGCTCCCGAAGTTCGCGACGCACGATGGGTCCCGGTCCTGGCTTGGCCTGCCAATCTGAGTGGGCGCGTACCAGATCCCCGTCGCGGTGACCGGCCATGGTGTCGGCCCAAGCCTTGGCGCGGGGGGTGACCTCGTCAGCCACCAGAGATGCCCAGCTCCGCAGCCGCCAGATCAAGATCAATACCGGAGCTGTCGGCGAGCCAGCCGTCGGGCAATGCGACCGTGGCGCGCGGCGCGCCCTGGCGCCCTCGGGGCGATCCCAACTCCGAGGCGGGGAAGTCGACGCTGGGATCGAGCTGAGACAGCAGGCCGTCGAGCTCGTCGAGTGATGACACCATCGATAGTCGGCGCCGCAACTCGCCGCCGACGGGAAAGCCTTTGAAGTACCAGGCCATGTGTTTGCGCAGGTCGCTGAGGCCATGCAGCTCGTCGGACAGGTCCATAAGCAACTCAGCATGGCGGCGCAGCATGCCCATCACCTCAGCAAGGTTCGGGAGGGTCCGGGTCTGACGGCCCGCGAAGGCGTCTGCCAAGTCACGGAAGAGCCAGGGCCGACCGAGGCAGCCACGTCCGATGACCACGCCGTCGACTCCGGTCTGGCGGATCATCTGCAGCGCGTCGGCGGCTTCCCAGATATCGCCGTTGCCCAGCACCGGGATGGAGACGTGCGCTTTCAGTGCGCTGATCGCGTCCCAATCGGCCTGACCGGCGTACGCCTGCTGCGCAGTTCTGCCATGCAAAGCAATTGCGGCGCAGCCAGACTCCTCGGCGATCCGGCCGGCGTCGAGGAAGGTCTGATGATCATGGTCGATACCGATCCGGGTCTTGATCGTGACCGGTACGCCGTATGCTGCCGCCGCGCGGACGGTGGCCTTCAAGATCATCCGGAGCCGGTCGCGTTTGTACGGCAGCGCCGCGCCCCCACCTTTGCGAGTGACTTTGGGCACGGGGCAGCCGAAGTTCAGATCGACATGATCCACGCCGTACTCGCTGCACAGGATCTCGGTGGCACGCGCCATGATCGCGGGGTCGACGCCGTACAGCTGGACTGACCGGACCCTCTCCCCCGGATCGAATTGAAGCATCTGCAGCGTCTTGCGATCGCGCTCAACGATGCCTCGAGAAGTGATCATCTCGCAGACGTACAGCCCCGCGCAGTGTTTCGATTGCTCACTCCGCTCGCACTGCTCCCGACACAGCTGCCGGAACGCCGCGTTCGTGATGCCGGCCATGGGCGCCAGCACCACCGGCGGATCAACCTCAATAGGCCCCACCTGCAACACCGACTTGTCAGAATCTGAGCACCATATTTGGTGCTCAGATTCTGACAAGTCGTTGGGAGAAAGCGTTGAAGCTAGCAACCGAGGAGCCGCTGCATGAGGTACTCGGTCACCTTGTCCTCCGACACCCGTTCCTGCGTCATCGAGTCGCGCTCGCGGACTGTGACGGCCTGGTCGTTGAGGGTGTCGAAGTCGACAGTGACGCAGAACGGCGTACCGATTTCATCTTGCCGCCGGTAGCGTCGGCCGATCGCTTGGGCGTCATCGAAGTCGACGTTCCAGATCTTCCGGAGCCGAGCTGCCAGATCTCGGGCCTTGGGCGACAAAGCCTCATTGCGCGACAGTGGCAGCACGGCGATTTTCACCGGCGCGAGCCGAGGGTCGAGCCGCAGCACCGTACGCTTGTCCACCCCGCCCTTGGTGTTGGGCGCCTCGTCCTCGTCGTACGCGTCGACGAGGAACGCCATCATCGCGCGGTTCGGGCCGGCCGCCGGCTCGATGACGTACGGGATGTACCGCTCGTCGGTCACCGGGTCGAAGTAGGACAGATCGACACCGGAGTGCTCACTATGGGTTGAAAGGTCGAAGTCGGTCCGGTTGGCAATCCCCTCGAGCTCGCCCCAATCCCCGCCGGGGAACCCAAACCGATACTCGATATCGACAGTCCGCTTCGAATAGTGCGAGAGTTTCTCCTTGGGGTGCTCGAAGTGCCGCAGGTTCTCACGCGTCAGGCCCAGGTCGGTGTACCACCGGGTGCGCTCGTCAATCCAGTACTGGTGCCACTCCTCATCGGTGCCGGGCTTGACGAAGAACTCCATTTCCATCTGCTCGAACTCGCGGGTACGGAAGATGAAGTTGCCCGGGGTGATCTCGTTGCGGAAGGACTTCCCGATCTGACCAATGCCGAAAGGCGGCTTCTTGCGGGTGACCTGAACCACGTTGGCGAAATTGACGAAGATGCCCTGTGCAGTCTCGGGACGCAAATAGTGCAAGCCAGACTCATCCTCGACCGCGCCGAGGTAGGTCTTGAGCATCATGTTGAAGTCCCGCGGCTCGGTCCACTGACCGCGTGTGCCGCAGTGTGGACAGGCGATCTCTTCCAAGCCGGTGGGCTGACGGCCCTTCCGCGCCTCAAAGTCCTCTTCTAGGTGGTCGGCTCGGAATCGTCGGTGACACGACAGGCATTCGGTCAGCGGGTCGTTGAACGCGTTGACATGCCCCGAAGCCACCCACACCCGGCGAGGCAAGATCACCGAAGAGTCAAGGCCTACGATGTCTTCCCGCTCGGTCACCACCGAGCGCCACCACTGCTTCTTGACGTTCTCCTTGAGCTCGACCCCGAGCGGGCCGTAGTCCCAGGCCGAGCGCGTACCGCCGTAGATCTCCCCTGCGGGAAAGACGAAGCCACGGCGCTTGCACAAGCTGATGACATTGTCGAGTCGGCTGGTCGAGGTCACGAACACTTCTCCAGACGTAGTGCTGCGCCATCCCCGGCTGGGATGGAGTCAGCGCACTAGGTTATCGCCCTCAGCGTAGAAGTTCCGGCCGCGGACCGTAGGCGGGGGATCCGACCGACCAGACTCACACTCACCGAAACGTCCCCTCCCGGACACGACTAACCCGCTGCGGCAACCCACGTTCACCTTGGTTTCTGACGGTCTGCATGGGCTGCAACCTGTGCAGAGCGGGTGCAAGCTACGATGCTTCCCTGTTTGTCAAGGTGCCGGTTCCTCCGTCTTTGATGGTGTGCCGGGGCCTCGGCGCGGTCAAGGTCGTTCCGCGCGTGGGGGCTCCACCTTGACCGCGTCTGCGCGCCGGCTGGCTGGCCGGGATGGAGGAACCGGCCGGTGTGAGGTGCCGGGTTGAGCAGGTAGTAGACCTCGCGGGCGATGAGGCGTTTCAGGCTTCGGGTGGCTTCTCGCCGGGTGTGTCCCTCAGCGATCTTCTTCTTCAGATACGCCTGGGTGCGGTGGTCGCAGCGTTTCCGGGTGGTGGCGATGACGTGCAGAGCCCGGTTGGCTTGCCTATCCCCGCCGCGGTTGAGCCGGTGCCGCTGGGTTTTGCCGGAGGAGGCGGGCAGCGGCGCAACACCGCACAACATCGCGAAGGCTGGTTCGCTGTGCACCCGTTCGGGATTATCACCGGCGGTGAGCAGGAACTGGCCGGCGGTGTCGGTGCCGATCCCGGTGACAGCGATCAGCTGCGGGGCCAGATCGGTGACCAAGCCGTCCAGCAAGGTATCGGAGTCGCTGATCTCCTCGGCCAGTTGCAGGTAGCGGCGGGCCAGCTTCTTCAACGCTATCCGGGTCGCCACACTGGGATCGGCGGCATCGTGGCTGTGGGGCCGCCAGGCGGCGCAGCAGCCGATCAGCTCCATCCGAGGTAGCTCACCGACCTGGTCAGGCAGCTGCTCGGGCGCGGTCACGATCAGCTGCTGCAACAACTGCAGCGCCTTGGTGCCAGCCTTGACCGCCGAGGCTCGGGTGAGCCGCAGCACCCGCAGCGCTTCCACCTGGCCATCACGAGACTTCGGGATGGCGAGGCGTTGCCCGCCGCACGCGGCTTCGGCGGCAGCCGCCGCATCCAAAGCGTCGGACTTGCCGCGGCGGCGCCGCTGGCTGCGGTCCGGCCGGTTCACCTCCACCACCTCCACACCGGCCGCGCTCAGCTGGCGGCAGATCCCGGCGCCGCAGCTGCCGGTGCCCTCCACCCCCACCCCGCCAAGATGCCCGGCGCTGCCCATCCAGCCCAGCAGCTGCCGGTAGCCGGCGCGGGTGGTCGGAAACTCTGCGGTGCCCAACACCATGCCGGCGCAATCCAGCAGCGCCGCCACATCGATGTCTTTGTGGGTGTCAATCCCACCGATCACCACCCGGTCGGGCTGGGCTGTCGGGATCGCAGATGTCATGCTGGCCATGTCGGCTCTCCTCAATGAGAAACAGATACCAGGGTCGGCTCGAGGCTCACCAAGCCGGACCGACAAGACAGAGATGGTCTGGTGAAGCAGGCTTCCCTTAAGTCACAACCCTCTGGTGAGGACTCAGCCTCACCGAACGCCCAGGCCAGCCGACAGATCGCAGCAAAGACAGCGTCACATCAGTGAACCTAAGAGTCAGCAAGGCCTGGGACGCTCGGCAACCGCCACCCTTGCAACCATCCACCCAAGATCATCAACAAGGGTGACCCCCACATACTCTCTGTGCACGTAGGTTTCAGCAGCAGAGGGTTGGGGTCGCGTTCCACGAGACTGTCATGGCGGCGAAACCTGTTTGAAACGCGGCCCGCCTACGGTCGGGGAAGCGCCGCCCCGCCCCAGGAGGCCGACCATGATCGAGCATGTTGATCCGTTCATCGGCAGCTCAGTAACAGATCTCCCTGTACCGCAGGGATTGGCTGAAACCTGGTGGTGGCCGAAACCGCAGGTCGGCAATACCCATCCTGGTGCGACGTATCCATTCGGCATGGTTTCGGTGTGCGCGTACTCCGGTGCCTATCCCACCGGTTACGGGCTCTATCAGCTCAACACCGAAGGGGTGCCCTCCCAGCTCTACGACACCCCGATCGCCTCAGGTTTCACCCATTTCCAGCAGTCCGGCACGGGAGCAATCCGCAAGTACTACAACTACTTCCGGGTTACGCCCATGCTGGAACCACTCGACAGCCTCGGCAACACCTGGGAGCTTCACGACGAGCGGGCCGAGCCGGGCTACTACGCCACGACACTCGCCTCCGGCATCGGATGCGAGCTCACGGTCGGCCCCAAGAGCGCCGTACACCGCTACACCTTCCCGGCGCACAAAGACGCGCGGTTAGTGATCGACTTCTCGATGGGCGGCCTGGCCATTCCGTACGGCGCGACCGTCCCGCTTCGCGCGCATATCGAATCTCTCGGACCAGGCGTCGCCCAGGCCGAGATCGTCGTGGAGGGTGCACCGCTGGCGGTGCACCTGGAGTGCGACGCTGGTGAATTGCGCCAGCTGCTGTGGTACGACCGGCGGCTGATGCCGGGCGGTACCCGGCTGGACTTCGACCGCATCCGACCGACCACGCTGCGGCCCTTCGGGTTGATGTGGCGCGGGCCGACAGAGCCGGGCCAGGTGCTGGAGCTGCGCTTCGGTTTCTCACTGCGCGGCGTCAAGCAGGCCAAACGCAATCTTGATGATGACTGCGGATCGGGAACAGTGGCGTTCGACAGTCGGCGCACGCAAACCTCGGCAGTGTGGCGGCAGCACCTCAACAAAATCAAGATCAAGACAGCCTCGGCTACTCGGCAGACGATCTTCTCCACCGCTCTCTACCATTCGCTGATCAAGCCGTGCTTCGCGCCGGAGGAAAGCCACATGTGGCCCACTGACGGGCCCTTCGTTTTCGACATTTGCACCATGTGGGACATCTATCGCACCCAGCTGCCCCTGATCACCGCGCTGTTTCCGGCACGGGCCGTGGAACTGGCCAACGCCTTGCTGGCAATTTGTGAGGAAGAGGGCAACCTCCCAATCGGCTACCGGATGGCCAAGGGCGCCGACCGGTTCTCACGGCAAGGCAGTGCACTCGCCCACACCTTTCTGGCCGATCTGTGCCAGCTCGGAATGCCTGGTATCGACTGGGACTGGGCGCTGTGCCACATGGACACCGATCTGCGCCGCAACTACGGCGAGGATTATCTCCTGCGCGGGCTCGCGGAACCGATCACGCACACCCTTGACCTCGCCCTCGGGTATCAGTGCACTGCGAAAGTGGCTCGCTACGTCGGCGACAATCACCTGGCGACACAGTTTGAAGGCCTGGCGAGCCTGTGGGTCAACGCTTTCAACCCCGTCGATGGCCTGCTTGTCGATTCGACATATTACGAGGGCGGCAAGTGGAACTACTCATTCCGAGTGCTCCACGACATGCAGGTGCGCATCAGCCTGGCTGGAGGCGAAGGCCGCTTCATCGAACTGCTCGACCGGTTCTTCGGCTACGGCGCCGATGCGGTCAAGCAGCTCGGGGAACTCCCGAACGCCGCTGATCTCGCAGCCGGATATGCGCTGAACCGCTTTGAAGGGCTGAACAACGAGCCCGATATGGAAGCGCCCTGGGCCTACCACTATGCCGGACGGCCCGACCGTACGGCGGAAGTCGTGCACGCGGCTGTGAACAACATGTTCGGTCTCGGCCGAGGTGGACTGCCCGGCAACGACGACTCAGGGGGCCTGAGCTCGTGGTATGTCTGGGCCTCGCTAGGCCTCTTCCCCATCGCGGGCCAAAGCCTCTATCTGATCAACGCGCCATCGTTCGCCGAGTCCCGCATCGCTGTCGCCGACAAGGATCTGCTGATCGATGCAGCTGGTTTCGTCGAGCCGACGGCCGGCGGTCCTGTGCAGTACGTGCAGCAGGCGACCTTCAACGGCGAGAGGCTGAATCGGACCTGGTTGACAGCCCGTGAGCTGCACCGCGGCGGTCACCTTCAGCTGCAGCTCGGACCGAAGCCCTCGGCATGGGGCACAACTACCCGACCGCCATCCGCCTCCCAACCGGATGCGATGCAGGTACCGGCCGCTGCAACCGCACCAGCTCCAGCCAACACCACCGATCCGCACAGATGATCATCAAACAGGGGGTCCGATGATGGCAGCGTTCACGAGCAAGACACCGGGCAGCGGAGGGTTGCGGCGTCGACTTGTCATCGTCGTACGAGCCGATCCGGTGATCTGTGGACACTCGGGTGAGGCGCGGAATCTGGCGGAGGTCGCGCTACATCGCGGCTTCACCGACGTACGAATCGTCAGCTGGCCCTTGGACCTGCTCGTGACGTCCGGTCTGCCGCTGAAGCCGCTCGACGGCGTACTCCCCTACAGCAAGGGCATCGAGGTGGAACGCCCGGAACCAGTCGGCGACTACAAAGTGCCAGACAGTCGCTACCTCGCTGGAATGACGGGGCGCCTCGTCGAACTCTTTACCGACGGGGTTCCCACGGTCTGCATGTCGCTCTACCTCAGCCCGCACACACTCGCCGTGTCGGAAGCGCTTCGAGTTGCCCGCTCCACCGGTCTGCCGGTCGCGGTTGCCACCATCGCGGAAGCGGTCGGCTCCGACGTCACGAACGTGGTCCGCTCATGTGCAGCAGACGGGCGCTTCGGCGCGGGGGCCCAGGTACTGTCCGCCTATCTCGACAGCGATCTGCCGGTCGCGGTGTCGGAATACACCAAGGAGTTGATCATCTCCTCGGCTGAGGAGATCGACGCTCGGCACGGCACGTGCTTTAGCGACCGATGCCGGCAACGGGTCGCCATCTCCTACCCAGCGATCAACACCCTGGATTATCTGGACGTCCGTCCCGGAGAAACGGCCGAGGTGCTTGAGAGACGCCGGCTGCTGCGCAATCGGTATGTGCTCTACCTGTCCAGGCTGGCTCGCGCCAAGGGCGTGGACGACTTGATCGCCGGTTTTGCGACGAGCGCGGCGTGCCAGGACCTTACGCTCGTGATCGCGGGCAACGGGCCTGAGGCGTTGCACTTGCGGGAGCTCGCGGCGACTTCATCGGCCGCGGAGCGGATCAGGTTCCTCGACGATGTGGACGACGACGAGAAGCCTCATCTGATGGCAGGCTGCGCAGCCTTCGTACTGCCAAGCAAGCCGCGGCCAGAATTCGTGGAGACATTCGGGATCGCGCTCGTGGAGAAGATGCTGGCCGGCGGCGGTCCAGTGATCACCACCGACACCGGTGGGATCGGGGAGGCTGTTGGCGACACCGCGATGATCGTCCCGGTCGGCGCGCCCAGCTCGATCGCTGCCGCGCTCGATCTGGCCGTCACCATGCCCGACGACGAACAGATCATGATGGCCGAGCGGGCGCGGGAGCATGCCCTCCAGTTTGACCGGACGCACGTGTTTGACCGGCTGCTGGAGCGGCTGACCGAGGCGACCGAGCGCGAGCTCAGTCCAATTTGAACCCCACTCGCACGTGGAGCTGATCTGGCCGCTCAGCCAACTATCCAGAAGGTGGAGCCGGTTTCTGCCACACAGAAACGTGGGTCCGACTGTCGCTGCTGAACGGCTCGCGTTTCCAATCGCTCCAGCGTCCCCGCAGTGACATCCCCGCGAGCCGGGCCATCAGGTCCAGTTCTGCCGGCCACACGTAGCGAAATGGCAGCGAAGTCCCATCGAGCTTGCCGTCGACGTCCCAGTAATGATGCGAGATCAAGCCCTGGGATGCGATGTCGTACTCGTCGAATCCGAGCCTGGTGTCGGTCACGGTGAAGGCTCGGACGGTCTCACCGGGTGGCAGCCGCTGGAGATCCGGAACGGCTACCTCGATGACGAAACACCCGCCCGGCGTCAGGTGCGCGGCGACGTTCTGGAAGCAGGCGACCTGCTCATCCTGGGTCGTTAAATTCATGATCGTGTTGAAGACCAGGTATGCGACCGAGAAGCGTCCCTCGACAGTGGTCGTGGCGATGTCGCCGATCGTCACACCGATCTGCTCTGCGCCCGGTTTCACCCGCAACCTGGAAACCATGGCCTCCGACAGCTCGATGCCATGGACACGGATGCCGCGCCGCGCGAGCGGGAGGGCGATCCTGCCGGTACCGATGCCGAGCTCGAGCGCAGCCCCGTCGAAGGCAAGGTCGGCAAGAAAGTCGACAACCGGATCGACAACCTCAGGGTCGAACATGTCGGACGCCGACTCGTCGTAGCGCTCCGCAATGCGTTCCCCGAAGTAGTCCCTAGGCATGCCTGCACTCTGTCAAACGCACCGGTCGCGCGCGAACTCGAACCGGCCTCCGACGAAGGCGTCTTCCTGACTCGGTTTGACTTACCGTGTTAGCTTAATGAAAATGGTTCTCATGTCGGTTAGGCTTCGACGGCTGCGCGTCTTCACGGGCGTGCTCGCGCTTCTCGCAGCAGCAGGGTGCGCAACTGCCGGACCGGCGAGCACCGCTCCAACGCGCGGTCAGCTCACGCTCGTTGCTGCGTTCTATCCGCTGCAGTTCGTCACCCAGCGCGTCGCCGGTGACCACGCCACGGTTGCCAACCTGACCCAACCAGGTGCCGAGCCGCACGACCTGGAGCTCACTCCTCGGCAAGTCGCCAGCCTGACAACCGCGAGCCTGGTGATCTATGAGAAGGGCTTTCAGCCGGCAGTCGACGAGGCTGTGGTACAGAGCGAAAACCCGCAGGTGATCGATACGACGATCATCGTCCCCCTGCGGCCACTGGGAGCGAACGGTGATGATCTTGGTCATCGAGAGAGAACCGGGCATGATCACTCAGCACTCGATCCGCACGTATGGCTGGACCCGACGACACTCGTTCGGATCGCCGGAGTGGTAGAGAAACGACTCTCGACTATCGATCCCGACCATGCGGCTTACTACAGGCACAACGCTGACTCGCTCAACAAACAGCTGAGGAGTCTTGATCGGTCGTTCCGCTCCGGCTTGGCGCACTGTGTACGGACCGAATTCATCACGACTCACGCCGCCTTCGGATACCTGGCTGCGCGGTATCACCTGACCCAGATAGGAATCAGTGGCATCAGTCCTGACTCTGAGCCCTCGCCGGCGCGGATCGCCGAGGTCCAACGCATTGCACGGGACCACGGGCTCACCACGATCTTCTCGGAGACGCTGGTTTCGCCGGCCGTTGCCCAGGCGGTTGCTGGTGATCTTGGTCTTACAACCGACGTACTGGATCCCATCGAGGGGATCACCGGCCAGTCGCGCGGACAGGATTACCTCGCGGTGATGTCCGCTAACCTCGCAGCGCTCCGGAAGGCGGGGGAATGCTCCTAGACGCGAGTACTGTGCTGGCGGCCGAAGATCTCACGGTCGAACTTGGCGGCCTGCCCGTGTTGCGCGGCGTCAGCCTTTCGGTAAAGGTCGGAGAGGCCGTGGCTTTGATCGGGGGCAATGGCTCTGGCAAATCCACCCTGGTCCGTACGGTGCTAGGCCTCCTCCCCTACCAACGCGGCGCCGTACGCCTGTTCGGCTCACCTCTGCGGAGTTTCCGGCAGTGGTCGCGCATTGGCTACGTTCCGCAACGCTCGATGGCGCTGCTCGGCGGATCCAAGGTGAGGGAGGTTGTCGCAGCGGGCCGGTTGGCGCGCAGACGGCCTTTCCGACCGCTGGGACCAGGCGACCACGAGGCGATACGTGACGCCATCGCGCTGGTGGGCTTGTCCGAACAGCTCAACGCCGACATTGCCGCGTTGTCCGGCGGCCAGCAGCAACGGGTGCTCGTTGCGCGGGCACTTGCCGGCGAGCCAGACCTGCTCGTGTTGGATGAGCCCACCTCTGGGGTTGACCTCGAGCATCAGCGGGTGCTCGCAGAGGTGCTGGCCGAGCTGTTGTCGAAAGGCACTGCCGTGCTGGTGGTGCTGCACGATGTCGGCCCGCTCGGCGACCTGATTGACCGTGCCGTGGTGTTGAGCGACGGTCGAGTAGCCCACGACGGTCCACTCGGCGATCTTGGGCAGCACCATCGTCAGTTCGGCGGCCACGAGCATCTCGATCATGGCCGGACAGCCGCTGATGATCAGAGTGAAGAGACGGACAGCTGGCTGGGGGGTGCTGTGGAACCATGATCGAAATCTTGTCGTACCCCTTCATGCAACGCGCACTCATCGCAGCACTGCTGACCGGTCTGATCGCACCTGCCATCGGCACGTACGTCGTCCAGCGCCGGCTCAGCTTGTTGGGTGACGGTCTCGGCCACGTAGCCCTCGCAGGTGTCGGCTTGGCACTGCTGACCGGGACAGCACCTATTCCAATCGCTGTGGCCGCCTGCGTCGCGGGCGCCGTCGTCGTGGAGGTGCTCCGCCAGCGCGGCAAGGCCACCGGCGACGTCGGGCTGGCCGTGCTCTTCTACGGCGGCCTCGCAGCGGGGGTGTTCCTGTCCGGCATCTCCGGCGTCGGAGCGGGTGGGCTGGCGCAGTACCTGTTTGGCTCACTCACCACCGTGACCCGAGACGATCTGATACTGGTCGGGGTGCTCGCCATCGTGATCTTGGTGACCACCCTGGGACTGTCGCCGCAGCTGTATGCCGTGGCGACCGACGAAGAGTTTGCCCGCACCCAAGGCCTGCGAGTGCGGCTCTACCACATCGCGGTCGTCACGCTCGCCGCTGTCACGGTAGCGCTGGCGATGCGAACCGTTGGGCTACTGCTGGTCAGCGCACTGATGGTGGTTCCTGTCGCTGCGGCGCGCAACCTGGTACGCGGCTTCACTGCGGCCCTCGTCTGCGCTATTGCCATCGGCGTCATCACGGCGGTTGGCGGCGCGGTGGGGTCGTTCTACATAGACGCGGCGCCCGGTGCATTCATCGTGCTGCTGGCCATCGCGGTCTTCATGCTGAGTTGGCCGCTCCCTTACCTGCTGCGGCGGCGACGCGCCGCGGCCGTACTCCCGGAGGTGGTCGATGATGATCAGCTCGTCGCCCCACATACGATCACCGAGAACCACCCGCACCAGCACGCGCCGGGTTGCGGGCATCCGGCGGTACAGCACGGCGACCACACGGACTTCATCCATGAAGGACATCGGCATGCGGCCCACGCCGATCATTACGATGAGCACTGAGCCGCCCGGCCGAGGCTGCCGAGGAGCACGGACATGACGACCAGGCCTGTCACGAATGCGGAGGCTACGGGCAAACCGTCGGGCGCTCAGCGCAAGACCAGGCAGCGAGCCGCAGTCGGGGAGATCCTCTCGGATCGGCACGACTTCCGGACGGCGCAACAGATCCATGACGATCTGCGACGTCACGGAGAACGCATCGGCCTGACCACGGTTTACCGAACCCTGCAACTGATGACCGAAGCAGGCGATCTCGACGCCATCCGAACCAACGATGGTGAGACGGCATACCGCCGCTGCTCGACCGGGCACCATCATCACCTCGTCTGCCGCGTCTGCGGTCGTACGGTCGAGGTGTCCGGACCTGCGGTCGAGCGTTGGGCCAATGCGGTTGCCGAGCAATACGGCTTCCGGGAGATCAGCCACGACCTGGAGCTCTTCGGTACCTGCAACACCTGTTGAGGTTGGTCGGGCTTGGCCCGAGCAACAACTGCTGAAAGATCGCAATCCGCGACGCCGGATCGCGTGGATTTGCCAGCACTTTCTGATTGCGGAACCCAACCGGATCATTAGCCGTGCTATTAATTGTGAGTCTGACTGGGGCTCCACTGACGATCTTGCTCATTGCGGTTGCGGTCGCCATGCCGATCGCGCTGGCGTTGGTGTGGCGTCGGTTTCCGGGCCGAATTCCCGGCGCGGTGCTGCGGATTGGCGTGATCCTCGGCTGCCAGGCTGTCGCGGTCCTTGCCATGGGCGTTGCCGTAAACCGCGCTTTCTTGTTCTACGACTCTTGGGATGAGCTTCTGGGGCGTCGCCACGGCAGCGGTCAGGTGGCCGTTGCCGATGCGGGACAGCTAGTCCCGGCCGATGGCAGCCAGGGTCGGATCAGCATTCTCACCGTGCACGGCAAGGTCTCGGGAGCCACCGAGCAGGTGCTCGTGTGGCTCCCGCCTCAATACGTCGACCCCGCCGAGGCGAAGACCAGCTTTCCGGTCCTCATGGCGCTGCCTGGGCAGCCTGGTTCACCCGCGGGAATCTTCAAGACCCTGAACCTGGGCAGCAACGCAATTGAGGCGATCAAATCCCGCCAGGTCAAGCCCTTTGTCGCCGTGATACCGCCGCTCTCCATTGCGCAGCCGCGGGACACCGAGTGCACCGACATTCCACGAGGCCCGCAGGCCGATTCCTGGCTGGCCACCGACGTCAAGGAGACGGTGATCCGGCACTTCCGTGTTACCCCCGGACATTGGTCGACGATCGGCTGGAGCACCGGGGCGTTCTGCGCGAGCAAGATGCTCTTGCGCCACCCGACCTCGTTTGTCGGGGCGGTCAGCATAGGTGGCTACTTCGCCGCCGAAGAGGACCATTCCACGGGCAATCTGTTTAACCACAGCCGGGTGCTTCGCAACGAGAACTCGCCGCTGTGGCTGATCAGGCACACCCTGAGCTATCCAGTGCATCTGTTGATCATCACGTCCAAAGGTGACCGCGAGTCCTGGAATGGCGTTCACTATGCCGACGCTCAAAAGGCCATCGCCGCCGCGAGTGACACCCCAGGGGTGAGCACGATCGTGCTGGCGAGTGGCGGTCACAACTTCGACACGTACGCCCCGACGGTTGCTCCGGCACTCGCTTGGCTGGGCAAGAACGCTGGGCTGTAGCTGTGCCCGAAAATGCAGTGGAGCCGAGCTGCTAATCCAGATCGCTGGCCACGACATTAGGTTCAGCGCCCCCATAGCGTCGGTCACGCTGCACGTACAGCTCGATCGCCCGCCAGAGATCGCGACGATCGAAATCAGGCCACAATCGATCAAGAAAGACCAGCTCCGCGTACGCGCTCTGCCAGAGCAGGAAGTTGGATGTCCGCTGCTCCCCGGACGAGCGGACAAAGAGGTCGACGTCAGGGATGTCAGGCTCATCGAGAAAGTGCCGGAATCGCTCCTCGGTGAGCTTGCGTGGATCGAGCCGACCCTCGGCCGCCAGCTGCGCGATTCGTCGCGTGGCATCCACGATCTCGGCCCGGCCCCCGTAGTTGACGCAGAACTGCAAGGTCAACACGTCGTTGTCGATGGTGCGGCGCTCGGCATCCTCGAGTTCGGTGATCACGCTTTGCCACAGCCGCCGTGATCGGCCGGCCCAGCGCACCCGCACTCCCAACGCATCCAGTTGGTCCCGCCGCCGCCTGATCACATCGCGGTTGAAGCCCATCAGCCAGCGAACCTCGTCCGGCGATCGATTCCAGTTCTCGGTGGAGAACGCGTATGCCGAGAGGTACTTGACTCCGATCTCGATGGCACCCTCAATGACGTCGAACAACGACGCCTCACCCCGCGCATGGCCTTCAGTCCGCGGCAGATTTCGGGCCTTCGCCCAGCGCCCATTGCCATCCATCACGATCGCCACATGGGCCGGCAGCCGGTCCTGAGGTATCTGCGGCGGGCGGGCGCCGCTGCGGTGTGGGGCAGGCGCCTGAGGCTGACGAGCACCACGTTCCGGCTTCGCGTCCCGTTTGCGACGCCGAGTCGGGCGCGCCGCACTCCTCGAAAGCTTGGCCACGTCAGGGACAATATCGAGGTGCCGACCTACCGTGACGAAGCAGTGGTTCTTCGCACGCACAAACTCGGTGAAGCTGATCGCATCATCACCATGCTGAGCCGGCGTCGCGGCAAGATACGCGCAGTCGCTAAGGGGGTACGGCGCACCACCTCGAAATTCGGAGCCCGGCTCGAACCGTTTTCCCACATTGATCTCCAGCTGGCCGTCGGGCACACGCTTGACGTGATCACCCAGGTCGAATCGCTGGATGCCTTCGGTGAACCGCTGACCGATGACTATCCCGCGTATACGGCTGGGCAGGTGATGTTGGAGACGGCCGACCGCTTGGTGGTCGAGGAATCCGAGCCCACACTTCAGCAGTACCTGCTCCTCGTAGGGGCCTTACGAGCGCTCAACCACGGCACTTCCGACGGGCCCCGCCCAGCGACGTTGATCTTGGACTCCTACCTGCTACGGGCCCTGGCGGTCGCAGGTTACGCACCCTCCTTTTCAGACTGCGCGCGCTGTGGTGTCGCTGGGCCCCACCGAGCCTTCTCCCCTGCACTGGGTGGAGTCGTGTGCGAGCGATGCCGTCCAGCCGGAGCGGCGCGACCCGCTCCTGAGACGCTGGCGCTGCTCGGTGCGCTGCTCGAGGGCCGCTGGAAGGACACCCGCCAGCTGCCCGATCGTGTGGCGCGCGAGGCCAGTGGGATCACCTCCGCCTTCCTGGCCTGGCATCTGGACCGCAATCTCAGATCACTGGCGCATGTCGAGCGTTGACCCAAGGTGGCCCCCGCCGCCCGAGTCGCAGACGTTGGTTGCCGTGCAGCCTCCTGTACATCGACCACATCGGGCTGCCTACGTTCTTGCGGCGATCATGCCGGTGATCTTGCTTCTCGCACTGGCGATTCCGATTGGCGTGGCGTTGACGGTCGCCCGGCTGCGACAGGCTCCGGGCAGCGTGACAACGCCACCTCCGCTGAACCCCAACGCCACTGAAGGCGAACCCGGCCTCGGCGATCCTTACTACCCACAGGCCGGCAACAGCGGCTATGACGTGACCAAATATCAGATCATGATCAACTGGGATCCGGCGGCACAGTCCATCACCGGTACGACGACGATCAGCGCGCGGGCCACCCAGCAGCTCAACTCCTTCTACTTCGACCTAGTCCTGCACACCGACAAAGTCATCGTCAACGGTGTGCCCGCGGAATCCATTGCGAGAGGTTTCTCCGATGTCTACGTCAAGCCGGCACAACCGATCCCGACCGGCAGCGCGTTCCAGGTAGTGATCGCCTACTCAGGCAAACCCGGCGACATCCGGCAGGGCGACGTGCAACCGTGGTTGTCCACCAACGGCGAGTGGACCGTGGCCGGTGAGCCAGAAAGCGCCGCATGGTGGTACCCCTCTAACGATCACCCGTCGGATCCAGCTCTGATGGACGTCTCGATCCGGGTGCCAGCCGGTGTGGAGGCCATCAGCGTTGGCCGGCTCGAGTCGGCCGACGCTGGAAACGAAAAGGGCTTCAACACTTGGCATTGGATCGCCCGGCAACCGATGGCGACCTACCTGAACTTCCTTTCCATCGGCCAGTACCAGCTGAAGCAGGGCATTGATCATGGTCTGCCGTACGTCTACGCCGTGTCTGAGCAGCTGTCCCCAGAAGACCGAAAGAAGGCGTTTGCTGCGCTGACGAGCTCGGGTGAGCGGATCCGGACATTGGAGTCGATGTTCGGTCCCTACCCGTTCAGCGAGCTGGGAGGCATCGTCCCGGCGCACCGGCTGTGGTTCGGTGGGCTGGAGACCCAGACAAGGCCGGTCTATGACGCCAAGTCGATCTTGAACGCTGGCTTCGAGCCAGGCCTGCTCGACCACGAGCTAGCTCACATGTGGTTCGGCGACAACGTCACCGTGCGGCAGTGGAACGACATCTTCATAACCGAGGGGTACGCGTCGTGGGCCCAATGGGGAGCAACAGAGCGGAGGGGTGGCCGTAAGGCCAATGACGCTTTGAATCGCGCATACGAGCGGCTGGTCAACAACGATGCCTTCTGGAAGATCACCATGATCGACCCCGGCAAAGCGCACCTTTTCGATGCGGTCTACGTGCGGGGGCCCATGACGCTTCAGGCGCTGCGCAACGTGATCGGGGACGAAGCGTTCTTCAAACTGGCGAGGGACTGGAGTCAGGATTCAGGAAGTCGCACGCTCGAGGAGTGGATGGCCGCCGCGCAGTCGTATACAACTGTTGATCTTGGACCGTTCTTTCGGGCCTGGATCTACTCGCCGACGGCTCCGGCTAAGACAGCAGCAAACGGCTTCCGATAATCACTGTCGGTGGGGAGCAAATTTCCGACCAATGCGGGGTTCTGAAGCCTCGATACGATGCTCCAGCATCGAATAGCCCGCAATGGTCGGAAATTTGTCTTCGGGAGCGCCCGCTTAAGGCGCACCCCGCGTGGCGGAGGGACTAGGCCACTCGGTTGATAGCCGAGATGACGGCCTTGAGCGAGGCGTTGACGATGTTTGCGTCCATTCCCACTCCCCACACGACCACGCTGTTCTCGCGCTCACCGACCTCGCACTCCACATACGCTGCGGCGAGCGCATCACCACCTGCGGACAGGGCGTGCTCCGCGTAGTCGAGCACGCGTACGCGGTGGTCGAGCGTGGAAATGGCGTCGACGAACGCCGACACCGGGCCGTTGCCTTCGCCAGTGATCGTCTGGCTAGATCCGTTGGCCACGACCTCCGCAATAAGAGAGGTTTGGCCGTTCGGCGCCGAGGTCGTCGCGACACTCACCAACCGCAGTGGAGTATCAGGTTCGAGATACTCGAACTGGAAGATCTCCCAGAGCCGGCTTGCGCTGACCTCACCGCCGCCAGCGTCAGTGTGTGCCTGTACCGCCTTGGAGAACTCGATCTGCAGCCGCCGCGGCAGGTCCAGGTTGTGTTCAGACTTCATGATGTAGGCGACCCCGCCCTTGCCGGACTGGGAGTTCACCCTGATGACCGCCTCGTACGTGCGGCCCACATCGAAGGGATCAATGGGCAGGTAAGGCGCCTGCCAGGCGATCTCGCGGACGCTGATAGCTTGCGCCTCCGCCCGCTTCTCCAGGTCCTCCAGACCTTTCTTGATCGCGTCCTGGTGGCTGCCGGAGAACGCGGTGTAGACCAGGTCGCCCGCGTAAGGGTGGCGCGGGTGGACCGGCAGGTTGGTGCAGTACTCCACGGTGCGACGGATCTCGTCAATCCGGGAAAAGTCGATCTTGGGGTCTATTCCTTGTGAGAACAGGTTCATTCCCAAAGTGACCAGGTCCACATTGCCGGTGCGCTCGCCGTGGCCGAAGAGGCAGCCTTCGACCCGATCGGCACCGGCCATCATGGCCAGCTCGGTTGCCGCGGTGGCGGTGCCCCGGTCGTTGTGGGGGTGCAGCGAAATTGCGACGTGTTCCCGGTCGTGCACATGCCGGCTGAACCATTCGATCTGATCGGCGTAGACGTTCGGTGTCGCCATCTCGACGGTCGCCGGCAGGTTCAAGATGATCTCGCGGCCCTCCGACGGCTGCCAGACGTCCATCACCGCGTTGCAGACTTCGACCGCAAACTCCATCTCGGTACCGGTAAAGATCTCCGGCGAGTACTCATAGCCAAACTCGACGTCGCCGAGATACTGCTCGGCGTACTTCATCACCAGCTCGGTGCCACGCGTCGCCAAAGCGATGCACTCGGCCTTGTCGACGTGGAAGACGACGCGGCGGAATAGAGGCGCAGTGGCGTTGTACATGTGGATGGTGCCCGTCTTCGCACCCACCAGGGACTCCGCTGTGCGCTCGATAAGATCCTCACGAGCCTGGGTCAGCACCGAGACGACCACATCGTCGGGGATTTTGTCCTGCTCGATGAGCTGCCTGACGAAGTCGAAGTCGTTCTGGCTAGCCGAGGGAAACCCGATCTCGATCTCCTTGTAGCCCATCTGGACCAGCAGATCGAACATCTTGTGTTTGCGGGCAGGCGTCATCGGATCGATCAGCGCCTGGTTGCCGTCACGAAGATCGGTTGACAACCACCGGGGCGCCTTGGTGATCACACTCGAGGGCCAGGTCCGATCAGGAAGATCGATAGGGGTAAACGGCCGATAACGGTGGAACGGCATCGGGCTGGGCAGTTGGACCGGTACCGGTTGGGCCCTCGTACCGAAGGACGTTGCCGCGCTGGTGTGCCCTAACTCTTGCCGTGAGTTCGTGGAAGCGTTGGGTGTGGTGACGTCTGACATGATTCCTCGCTGCTAGATGTGGAGCGGACCGGATGCACGTCAGACTCCGCAGCGAGGGTGCCGGCCCTAAGGGGCCTCGCTGCGGCAGCCG
>Ga0307289_10000248_pt1 | contig 22483 bp, 22 predicted proteins | sample ER_DNA_143_FD_194483 | JGI IMG/M metagenome (GOLD analysis project Ga0307289, IMG submission 194483) | Bulk soil microbial communities from the East River watershed near Crested Butte, Colorado, United States - ER_DNA_143 | ecosystem: Environmental > Terrestrial > Soil > Floodplain | place...
ACGAGGTGTTCGTCGACCTCGAGGACGCCGTCGTGGCCGACGCGAAGGGCGACGAGGCTCGCGAGCGCGCCGCGCGCGCTCTCTCGGAGGGCGACTGGCGAGCACCGACGGTCTCCGTCCGCATCAACGGGCTGAGCACCGAGTGGTGGCGCCGCGATCTCGAGCTCGTCGTGCGCGGCGCAGCCGCCCGCCTCGATTCCATCGTCCTTCCGAAGGTCGAGAGTGCCGCGGACGTCGAGACGGTCGCGGAAGTCCTTGCCGGGTTGGAAGCCGAACTCGAACTGGAACGGCCGATCGCGTTGCAGGCCCAGATCGAATCGGCCAGAGGCCTGGTCGAGGTCGAGGCAATCGCGCGGTCATCCCACCGGCTCGAGACGTTGGTCTTCGGGCCGGGTGACTACGCCGCCTCGCTCGGGGTAGGGCAGCGCTTCATCGGGGAGCTCGACCCCGAATACCCGGGCGATCAGTGGCACTACGCGCGCTCGCGGATCGCCGCCGCCGCCCACGCCTTCGGCCTGCAGCCGATCGACGGGCCGTACGCAGCGCTTGCAGACGAGGAAAGCCTGCGCGAGTCGGCTCGACTCGCCCGCCTGCTCGGGTTTCAAGGGAAGTGGGTCATCCACCCCGGCCAGATCGAGGTCGTGAACGCGGTCTTCTCGCCCACCGATGAGGAGCTCGCCGAGGCCCGTCGAATCCTCGACACGCTCGCCGCTGCGGACGACAGCGGACAGGGCGTCGCCGTGGTCGGAGGCGCAATGGTCGACGAAGCCTCGCGCAAGCTCGCGGAAGGGGTCGTGCGCCGGGCCCGAGCCGCCGGAAGGGATGTGGCGTGAGGCCGCTCGAGGATGTCCGGGTGCTGTCGCTCGAACAGTTCGGAGCCGGGCCCTGGGGGACCATGCAGCTCGCCGATCTCGGCGCCGAGGTCATCAAGATCGAGGATCCAACCGTTCGCGGGGACGTTGGCCGTGTCGTCCCGCCGTTCCAGGCGGGCGGAAGCTCGCTCTTCTTCGAGAGCTTCAACCGCAACAAGCGCAGCCTCGCACTCGACCTGCGAAAGCCGGAGGCCAGGTCCGTCCTCGAAGACCTCGTGCGCGGCTCCGACGCTCTCTTCTCGAACCTGCGAGGCGACAAGCCGGCGAAGCTCCGTCTGCGCTACGACGACCTGAAGCATGCGAACCCTCGTCTGGTGTGCGTGTCAGTCTCGGGCTTCGGGACGACGGGGCCGCGGGCGAGCGAGGGTGCGTACGATGCGACGATTCAGGGGCTCGCAGGCTGGATGAGCGTCACAGGCGGGCCGGAGGATCCGCCAACGAAGAGCGGCCTCTCCTTGGTCGACTTCTCGGCCGGCTATCTCGGCGCTCTCGCCGTTCTCGCCGGCGTCTGGCGGGCACGCCGCGAGGGGATAGGCGGGGACGCGGACCTCTCGCTCTTCGAGACCGCTCTCAGCTTGCTGACGTACATGGCGACCTGGTCGGCGTCGCGGGGATGGGAGGCCCGGCGGATGCCGAGCTCGGCACACCAGACGCTCGTACCCTTTCAGGCCTTCGAGGCAGCCGACGGATGGCTCGTCGTGGCCTGCCCGAAGGAGACGCTCTGGCGCGGCCTGTGCGACGCGCTCGGCGAATCGGCGCTCGCAGACGACGAGCGGTTCGCCGACCTCGCCGCCCGCGATCGCAATCGGGACACCCTCCTCCCTCTTCTCCAGGAGGCGTTCGCACGGCGAACCGTTGCCGAGTGGATCGAGCTCATGAGCGTGCGCAAGGTCCCGTGCGCGCCGGTCAACGACATCGCCGGAGCGCTCGCCGATCCCCAGGCTGCCGCCCGCGACGCCGTGGTGAAGTACGAGCATCCCACCCTTGGGACGGTTCGCACCGTCGACAGTGCCCTTCGGCTCGACGGGCCCCGCCAGTCACTGGAAAGGGCGCCGTTCCTCGGCGAGCATTCGGAGCAGATCCTCGGCGATGTGTGCGGCTACTCGAGGGAGCGCATCGAGGAGCTGGCGGCACTCGGCGTCCTCGGGCATGGCGAGTCGACCGTGAACGAGCCATGAGCAAGGAATACCGCGGCCGCTTCTTCGAGGACTTCCAGGCGGGTGACGTCTACCGCAGCTCGCTCGGCCGCACGGTCACGGAAGCGGACAACGTCTGGTTCACCAATCTGACGATGAACACGAACCAGATGCACTTCAACCGCGAGTGGGCGGAGCGCTCGGAGTTCGGCCAGCCGCTGGTCGTCTCGACGTTCACGCTCGCGCTCGTGCTCGGGCTCACGGTTCGAGACACCTCGGAGAATGCGGCCGCGAACCTCGGCTGGAGCGACATCAAGCTGCCCAAGCCCGTCTTCGTCGGCGACACGCTTTGGGCAGAGAGCGAGGTCCTCGAGGCACGCGAGTCGAAAAGCCGGCCCTCGTGCGGAATCGTCTCGATCCGAACTCGGGGGATCAACCAGAGGCGCGAAGTCGTGATCGAGTTCGTGCGAACGTTCATGGTCTATCGTCGCGATTCACCCGAGGTCGCGAACGCATTCCCGGCCACCGACGAGGACTGGACGGTCTGACGGCCTAGTCGGACTCCAGGAGGGCATCCTCGGCGCGCTGTCGTCCGGCCAGCGCGCCGCCGTCCACGAGCAACGGATGGCCGGTGACGAAACTGGCGGCATCCGAGCAGAGCCATGCGACGGCGGCCGCAACCTCCTCGGGCTTGCCGAGACGCCCGAGCGGCATGAGCCCAGCCAGCGCGTCGTACACCGCCGGGATCGAGGCCGGCTGCGGGCCGCTGTCCATCACCATCGGCGTCTCGATCCATCCGGGGCAGACGGCGTTCACCCGGATCCCATGGCTCGCATACTCGAGGGCCGCCGTCCGCGTAAGACCCACGACGCCGTGTTTCGCCGCGTTGTACGCCCCGAGGTTGGGATAGCCCGTGACGCCCACCAGCGAGGCAGCGTTCACGATCGCACCACCGTCCTGGGCCAGCATCTGGCGAAGCTCGCTCTTCAGGCAGAGGAAGACCCCGGTGAGATTGACGGCGAGCACCCGGTCCCACGTTTCCTCGTCGTACTCGGCCAGGCGAGCGCTCTCGCCGCCGATGCCGGCGTTGTTGAAAGCGCAATCCAGCCTGCCGAACCGCTCGACGCACCCGTCGACGAGCGCCTCGACTTGGGCGGAATCGGACACGTCGCACGTGATGAAGAACGCGTCGGCGCCTCGCTCGCCCGCCAGTCGGACGGTTTCACCGCCGCCTGTCTCGTCGACATCGGCGAGGAGCAGCTTTGCTCCCTCGTCCGCGAACACGAGCGCCGTCGCCCGTCCGATCCCGGAGGCAGCCCCGGTGACGAGCGAGACCTTGCCTTCGAGAATGCCGCGCGTCACGACTGCTCTGCAGCGTCGATCACGAGCACGATGCCCGACACGTACGAAGCCAGGGGAGACGCGAGGTAGACGAACGCGTTCGCAACCTCCTCCGGGGTCGCCGTCCGCCCGATCGGAACCGTGCGGCGGATGCGCTCGTCGGCCTCCGCCTCGTCGACATGCCAGAGGTGTGAGCGAGCCCGCACGAGTTCGCCGTACATGGCCGTGTCCGTGACGCCCGGCGCGACCGCACACACCCGGATGCCCTCGCCCGCCAATTCGTCGGCGAGCGACTTGACGATGCCGACGACGGCGAACTTCGACGCGCAGTAGGCGCTCATCTCGCTGTAGCCGTGGACGCCGGCCTGCGACGTCGTGCAGAGGAGCGTGCCTCCTCCAGCCGTTCGGAGGTGCGCGGCAGCGTGCTTGAGCGTGAGGAAGACTCCATGGACATTGACGCGCAGCGTCTCCTCGAACGCGGCGAGCGAAAGGTCGGCCAGCGGGCTGACGGTGAGAACACCGGCATTCGCGACGACGAGGTCGAGGCCGCCGAACGCGCGCGCGGCCTCCCCCAGACCTTGCTCGACTTGTGCCTCATCGGTGACGTCGAGCGTGCCGGCCTGGACGCGATATCCCGCGGTGCGAAGCAGGGCGGCAGCGCTTTCGGCGGCTTCGCCGTCCCGGTCGGTGACCGCAACCGCGGCTCCCTCCTCGCAGAATCGGCGCGCTGTCGCCTCGCCGATCCCGCCGCCGGCGCCGGTGACGAGCGCCCGCCTCCCCTCCAGTAATCCCGTCATGCGCCCGGCTCGATCAGCCCCAGCGTCGCACCCACCTCGGCATCCTCGTCCACGCCGACGAGGACGCGGCTGAGCACGCCGGATGCCGGTGCTTCGACCTCCAGGTCGACCTTGTCGGTCTCGACCTGAACGACGGGCTCGCCGGCCTCGACGCGGTCGCCCGGCGACTTGTGCCAGGCAACCACCGTCGCCTCGACCATCTTCATCCCTGCCTTTGGAAGCACGATCGGGATCGGTTCAGGCACGAGCGATCTCTCGGGTGGCGGCAGCGATCTCCTCCTCGCTCGGGATGACCGCCGCCTCGAGCCCAGGGGCGAAGGGGATCGGGACGTCGGGGACCGCGAGACGACGGACCGGCGCCCGCAACATCTGGAATGCGCGCTCGCCGATCCCTGCCGCGATCTCCGAGGCCACCGAACAGGTCAGCCGTCCCTCGTCGACCACGACGGCGCGGCCGGTCTTCTCCACGGAGGCGAGGATCGTCTCCCATGGCATCGGGTTGAGGCTACAAACATCGACCACCTCGATCGACAGTCCTTCCCCAACGAGCGCCTGGGCGACGGCCCGCGCGCGATGCGCCATGAGGCCGCTCGCGATCAGGGACACGCCGGTCCCGATGGGAGTGACCACCGCGTCACCCAGAGAAACGGCCTCGGGCTCGACCGTTCCACGGATGGAGCCGAGCGCAGGATGGTGGAGAACGACCACTGGATCGTCGCTGCGGATGGCCGCCCGCATGAGCCAGAAGGCCTGATGCGGGGTCGACGGGAAGACAACCCGCAGCCCGCCGGCTTGTAGGAAGAGGGCGCTCGGGAGCTCCGAGTGCTGGGCGGCGTTGGCGCCTGCGGCGCCGGCAGAGCCCACGACGACGAGCGGCAGCGTCACCTGGCCGCCGGTCATGTAGCGCAGCCGGCCCGCCTGGTTCACGAGCTGATCGAAGGCGACGTAGGTGAAGCTCGAGAACATGATGTCGACCACTGGGCGAAGCCCCCCCACCGCGGCGCCGATCGCGGCGCCCACGAACGCGGCCTCCGAGATGGGGCAGTCGATGACCCGCTCTGGCCCGAATTCGTCCGCAAGGCCCCGCGTCGGCCCCATGACGCCGATCCGGACGTCTTCGCCCCAAACGAAGACGCGCGGGTCCTCGCGCATGCACACGGCGATTCCGTCAGCGAGCGCCGGAGCCAGACGGCTCGCAGTGGAAGCCGCGGCGATCGAGCTCATACGAACACGTCCTCGAACGCTCGGTGAATGGGCGGCTCGGGCTCCGCCTGGGCCGCTGTCAACGCGTGCTCGACGAGTGCCTTCTCTTCTCCTTCCAGCAACTCCCGCAATGTCTTCGCCTCGAAGCCCGCATCAGAGAGAGTCCGTTCGAGCCGGTCGATCGGATCCTGGGACTCGACCGGCTCGCGGTACGGCCTGGCGTAGCTCTCCTCGCCCTCGTGATGACCGCGCCAGCGGTGCGTCCGGCTCTCGAGGAAAGAGGGCCCCCCGCCCGAGCGCGCCTGCTCGATTGCCTGCCGGGCCGCCTCGTGAACCTCGGCGACGTCGTCCCCGTCGACTGCGCAGCCAGGAAGGCCGAACGAGGCAGCGCGGGCGGCGATGCTCTCGCCGGACGTGACTGCGTCGGTGGGCGTGAACTCGGTGTAGCCGTTGTTCTCGCAGACGAAGAGGACCGGCGCCTGCCAGAGCGCAGCCAGGTTCAGGGACTCGTAGAGGACGCCCTGATTCGCTGCGCCGTCGCCGAAGAACGCCACCGCGACCGCGTCACGACCAAGCTGTTTTGCGGCGAATGCGAGCCCGACGGCGTGCGGGATGCCTCCGCCTACGATCCCGTTGGCGCCGACGGCCCCCTCGGCCGGCGCGCTCACGTGCATGGAACCGCCCTTGCCGCCGCAATAGCCACCCGCGCGCCCGAGGATCTCGGCAAACATGCGTTGCGGGTCGAGGCCCCGCGCGAGCATGTGGTGGTGGCCGCGGTGGGTCGAGGTGATCTGGTCGCCTCTTCGCAGCGCCGAGCAAACGCCCACCGCGGTCGCCTCCTGCCCGACCGACAGATGGACGACCCCGACGAGCAGGCCGCGGCGATACAAGTCGGCCAGCGACTCTTCGAACAGGCGAATCCGGATCATCATCCGGAGCCACTCCGAGCCCTTGCTCTTTGTCGCGCTGCCCGGCGTCAAGCTCGCGCAGAGACTGTGTGGTCGTCGAGCGCTGTAAAGGCATTCTCGAGCGCGTCCAGCGCGAAGTCGAGCTCGTCACGGGTGATCTTGAGCGGCGGCGCGATCGTGACCGTGTTGGGGACGAAATTGAAGAGCAGGACGCCGTGCTTCTCGCATTCGTCGGCGATCAAGCGGCCCGGCATGAAAGCCGGGGCGCCGTCCACCGAGGGCGTCAGCCAGCGATCCGCGGGTACCCACTTCTCCCCTGTGGCCGAGTCCTTGCAGAGCTCGATCGACCACGCAAGGCCTCGACCGGAGATCCTGAGAGCCGACGGATGGCGCTCGACCAGCGCCTGGAGACCACGCCCGAACTCCTCGCCGACCTCGGCGACATGCTCGACGACATGCTCGTCGAGCATGATCTGGATGTTGGCGGCGACGCCCGCGACGGCGAGGGGATGCGCACCGAACGTCGTCACCGCCGCCCACCGCCCCCTCCGCAGGTAGTCGGCCACCGCGTTCGACATCACGACGACTCCTGCTGGCACCGACGAGCTCGACAGACCCTTCGCGGCACACATGATGTCGGGCGTCACGCCGTAGTGCTGGAAGGCCCACCACCGCCCCGTGCGCCCGGTGCCCGCGATCACCTCGTCGTCGATCCAGAGGATGCCGAGGCGGTCGCACATCTCCCGCACCATCGCGGGATACGAGTCCGGGACGAGGTACCCGCCCGCCCCGTTGTACAGCTCCGTGATGAAGCCGGCCACGTTCTCGACACCGACCGCCCGGATCGCGCGCTCTGTCCGCTCGACGACTCGCCGGACGTTCGCCTCGGTCTCGCAGTCGATCGGCGCCGGCGCCGCGTGGAACTCTGCGTGTGGGGTCGGGACGGTCCGGAACTCGTCCGCCTCCAGATCGTGGAACACGTTGCGGAGGTACGGCAAGGTGGTGGCGGCAGCAGCGCCCGTCGTCCAACCGTGGTAGGCCGCCTCCATCGTCACGACCACGGGTCTGTTCTTCACGAGCCGCGCGATGAGGAGCGCCAGCTCCACCGACTCCGAGCCGGTGCTGACAAATTTCGCTGCGCCCGCCCAGTCCGAGCTCTCCATCGTGTCCTCGCAGAGCAGCTTGGCGGCCAGTCCCTTGCCCTCGTGCGTCAGGATCTCGCAGACGTAGTCCAGCCCATCAATTGCCTCGTGCAGCGCCTGGCGCAGACGCGGATGCCCGTGGCCCATGCCCACGCACATGTACTGGCCGTGGAGGTCGAGAAGCCTCGTGCCGTCGGCGAACTCGAGCCAGGAGCCCTCGGCGGCCATGACGAACCGGGGCCGATGCTCCGCCGCGGACTCCTCGAAGGCGATCGTGTATCGCTGCTCGCGGGCGGCGGCTTCGGACTCGACGGTTCGAGAAGGGGGCGACGTCATTGGCAGCAACTGGGCCGCTTGGCGATCCTAGAGTGAGCGGCCGCGAACATCCAGGCCCACCGCGCCCAGAGCCGATCTTTCGGGCCGACCTCCACGCTCACCACCCCGCTCCCTCGTCGATCGCGATCGGATGGCCTGCCGGAACGAGGACGTCCGTCTGCATACCGCCGAAGCGGCCCCGGTAGAAGATCAGCGGCTCGCCTCCCGGGTGCTCGATCGAGACGACGTTTCCGAGGACGACGTCATGATCGCCGGCCGGGACGATCTGCGCGACCTCGCAGCGAAGAACAGCGACCGCCCCGCGCACTGTGACGTAGCCCTCACGGTCGCGCTCGACGTGCTCGGCGGGAAAGGGCGCCCCCCGCTCGGAGAAGTCGAGGGCAACCTGCGCCTGCTCGCGGCGAAGCACGCTGACACCGAAGCGGCCGCTCTCGGTCATCGCCCAGAGCGTCCGTGAGCCGTGTCCGAGCGACACAAGCACGAGGAGCGGGTCGAGTGATACCGACGCGAACGCGTTCAAGGTCATGCCTGCTCGCGTGCCCTCGTGCTCGGCGGTCACGACGGCGACGCCGGTCGGAAACTCGCCGACGCAGTCTCGAAAGGCCTGAGCGAGCGCCTCAGAGGTGGTGTGCGTACTCGGCAAAGTCCCAGTCGGTGACGTAGCGTCGGTAGCGGTCGACCTCATACCGCTTGATCTCGAGAAACGTCGAGACGAGCTCCTCACCCATCGCGGCGCGAATCATCTCGTCTGCTTCGAGCGCGCCGAGCGCTTCCGGGAACGAGGTCGGAAGCAGCGCTCCTTGCTCTTCCTCGGGGAGCTCATAGACGTTGCCCACGACCGGAGCAGGCGGCTCGAGACCGCGTCGAACGCCGTCGATCCCGGCGTTCAGGGCGGCGGCGTAGGCGAGGTAGGGATTGGCCGCCCCATCGCCGATGCGAACCTCGACCCGCGTGTGGGCGCCTCGCTCCGGCGGAACGCGAACCAGCGTGAACCGGTTGTCGTGGCCCCAATTCATACGCGTCGGCACAAGGGCCTCGGGATGGATGCGCCTGTAGGAGTTCACGGTCGGGTTGAAGAACGCCATCAACGCGGGAGCGTGTGCCAGCACGCCGGCGATGTACTGCAGCGCGAGCGGGGAGAGCTCCCCCTCCTGGTCATCCGGAGCTGCCAGGACGTTCTCGCCGGCCTCGTCCAGGATCGAGAGATGGAGATGGAAGCCGGAGCCCTCGTCGTCGTTCCACGGCTTGCCCATGAACGTCGCCATCAGGCCTGCGCGAGCGGCGAGCTCCTTCACGAGCGCCTTGAACCGGAACGCCCGGTCGGCAGAGTCGAGGCCCTCCCCGTGCTTGATGTTGATCTCGAACTGCGAGCGTCCGAATTCGTGATTCGCGGCGCAGGGACCGATGCCGAAGTCGAGGGACGCGGAAAAGAGCTCGGAAAGAAGACCCTGCGGGTCGGCGACACACCCGGCCGTGTACACGTGGCTGTCGTTTTCCTCGTATGGCTTGAATCCGCATCGGGCCGACGCGTCCTCGCGGCAGAGATAGAACTCGAGCTCCGGGGCGATGACCGGCGTGCATCCGAGCTCTGCCCACGACGCCATTGCCCGGCGCAGCGCGCCACGTGGATCAGCGCCGTACGGTTCGCCGGTCACCCGCTCCAGGTCGGCCAGGCACCAGGCGACCGTAGGCTCCCATGGCGTCTGCACGAGCGTCCCCAGGTCCGCTCGGGCGACGATGTCCTGGAAGCCGTGCTCGAAGCCCGCCACGACGTTGTGACGCAGGTCGACGGTCATGATCGCCTCGACGAAGTAGACGCCGTTCTCGACGGCCTCGGCGAGCTCGCCGATCGGGATCTCCTTTCCGCGTGGGATCCCGTGCAGGTCGGGATAGACCACGCGCACGAAGCGAACGCCTGCGTCGGTGAGCGCACCGACGCGAGCCTCGAGGGTCGCCTGCCCCGCTTCGGCAGTCTCGGTCATCTCAGGAGCTCCCTTCGTCCGTCGGAATGGTGCGTACGGGCAACTATGCGCCCTAGGCGAAGCGGACGCTCATCTGGTCGTCCCGTCCAGGATCTGAAGCGTCTTCAGGTCGGAGTAGAAGTCGAGCGCGTACTCTCCGCCCTCGCGGCCGATCCCGGAGATGCCGATGCCGCCGAACGGCGCCGTGAGGTCGCGGACGAGGAAGGAGTTGACCCAGACCGTTCCGGCTCGCAGCACGCGTCCGATGCGATTCGCCCGCTCTGCGGAGGATGTGTAGAGGATCGCGGCCAGCCCGTATTCCGTCGAGTTGGCGAGCGCCAGGGCCTCGTTCTCTGTCTGGAAGGTTTGGAACGTCAGCACCGGCCCGAAGACCTCGCGCTGGACGATTTCGGAGTCGTTCGTGCGGGGCTCGATGAGAGTCTGCTCGTACCAGAGGCCGCCGAGGTCCGCGACTCGGCCGCCGCGCACTATCCGATCCCCGTTGGCCCTCGCGCGCTCGACGAAGCCCTCCACACGTGCCAGGTGCTCACGGTGGATGAGCGGCGAGATCGTCGTGGCCTCATCCCGCGGGTCGCCGAGCACCTGACGATCGACCGCCCGGTGAAAGCGCTCGAGGAACTCCCCGGAGACGCGCTCCTCGACGAGAAGTCGCGTGCCCGCCATGCAGTTCTGGCCGGAATCGTCGTACTGGAGGGCCGCCTTCTCGGCGGCAGCGTCGAGATCCGCGTCGGCGAAGACGACGAACGCTCCCTTCCCGCCGAGCTCGGCCGTGAACGGAACGAGGTTGCGGGCCGCCGCCACGGCGACGAGCCGGCCGGTCTCGGACGAGCCGGTGAAGCTCACCCGCCGCACTCCTGCGTCTCCGACGAGCGCGGCGCCTGCCTCCTCGCCAATTCCCTGGACGACGTTGAAGACGCCCGGCGGGAAACCTGCCTCGTCCGTCAGGTCGGCGAGCAAGGAGCAGGAGAGCGGCGCCCACTCGGGCGGCTTGAGGACGACGGTGGAGCCTCCGGCGAGCGCGGGAGCCGTTTTCCACGTCGAGAGCATGAAGGGTGCGTTCCAGGGCGTGACCACCGCCGCCGGCCCGGAAGGCATGCGGAGGACGCGGTTCGCAGTCCCGTTTGAGCTCCAGAGTCGCTCCTCGTAGGCTTCTGCGAGCTCGGCATAGGAGCGAAAGTTCCGCGCTCCTCGGGGGATGACTCGCGCCCGAAGCGAGCGCTCGAGCATCGCCATGTCGAGGCACTCGACCGAGGCGATGCGATCCACGTTCGCGTCGATCAGATCGGCCAGCCTCCGCAGGTGCTCGGCGCGGCCTCGAGCTCCGAGCGCGGCCCAGCCGGGGAAGGCGTGGGCGGCCGCCTCAACGGCGAGTCCGACCTCCGCCTCGCCGCCTCGCGCGACCTCGGCGAGCACATGCTCGTCGATTGGAGAGCGGTCCTCGAAGCGGGCGGCCGAGGCGACGCGCCTCCCGCCGATGAAGTGCTCGGGCGAGACGGCAACTCCGGCGACCAGCGTCCCGCTCACGCCGCGAACTCCGTCGCGCTCGCGTCGACGACGACGTTCCCGCCGTCGACCGCGAGCACGCTGCCGGTGACGAACGAGGCGCTCGGCGAGCCGAGCCAGGCAACCGCCTCCGCGATCTCCTCCGGGCTTCCCGGCCTCCGGAGCGGAACGTGCGCGGAAACGCTCTCATAGGCTCGCTCCCGGTCGGTTCCGCGGAGCTCTCCGAGCTCTCCCATCAGCGCATCGGCCATGGGAGTACGCACCCAGCCGGGACAGACGCAGTTCGCACGAACGCCGAGCGGGCCGTAGTCGAGCGCGATGCACTTGGTCAGCATGATCAGGCCTGCCTTCGCGGTGCAGTAGGCAGCAGAGGCTGGGCTCGCGTGGAGCCCGGCGTCGGAGGAAATCGTGACTACGGCTCCCTTCGCCTCGACGAGCGCAGGGAGCGCGGCACGGGCGGCGAGGAACGCACCGGTCAGGTTGGTCCGCAGAACCGCGTCCCAACCCTCAAGTGATTGCGCCTCCACGGTGCCCCCCGAGGAGACCCCGGCGTTGCACACCAGGAGGTCGAGCCTGCCGAACGACCCCAGCGCCGCTTGCACGGCACGGGCCGCGTCTTCCCATTCGCCCGTGTCGGCGACGCACGGAAGCGCACCAATCTCGGCGGCCACGGCTTCGAGCGGCTCCGGCCTTCGCCCGGTGATGCAGACGTCGTAGCCGTCCGAGGACAGCCGCCGGGCGATCGCTGCTCCGATTCCCGTGCCGCCTCCGGTGACGAGTGCGACGGGACTCACGGTTCGGCGGCCACCTCTAGGCGCGCGCCCGTGTAGTCGCGCACCGTCTCGAGGTCATCGACGACGTAGGCGAAGGTGAAGCGAAAACCCTTGCCGACCCGGACAGGCGCGAGCGCGGAGAGCTCCTCGTGCGGCGCCGGGTAGAGCTCGAGCTCCGCCGCTCCCTCCCAGATGGGCGAGATCTCCCGGTCACGGGCCCTCGCTCGGACGAGCTCGTGCACCGCCGGCTCTTCGTGGCGGCCGGCCTCCAGGCGCGGGAAGTGGCGGACGTTGAGAAGCGGCGGATCGTTGTGGGTCGGGCCTGATTCCGCCTCGCGCTCGAGGATCACCGCTCCGAACGCGAGCCGGCGGTCGCCGGCGGCGAGCGTTCCTGCGAAGCGACCTCCCGGCCCCAGCTCGGGCGCTGCTCGCGACTGAAGCGGGAAGTGTCGCGTGATGTGGATCGAGCCCAGCTTCTTGGGGAAGCCCTGGATCCAGCCGCGCACCAGCGCGAAATCGCGATCGACCCAGATGTAGGGGCAGGTGGTCACCGGCTCGCCGTCGAGGAGCGCGTTCACGACCACGAAGAACTCTCGATACTGGCTCCGGATGGGGTCGGCGAGCTCGGCCGCGGAGTCCGAGCAGGACTGCCAGTCGACGAAAAGCGCGGCGGCGCGGCCCGGGTCCGGGTGTGGCTCTAGGCCGGGCGGCAGGACCGCCGCGACCGCGTCGGGCTCGGCCCAGTATTCGAGCACGAGAAAATCGCCCACGTAGTGCCAGGGCGGCGCCGGCACGAGCGAGGCGCGGCCTTCCGGTGAAAGCGGGGAGGAGTAGCCGTGCAGCATCAGTCCTGGAGGAATTGCTCGACGAGGGACTCCGCGAAGGTCTTGTCCGCGATCGAGTACGCAAGGGCCGTCATCCGCCACGAGTCCGAGAGGTAGAAGCGCTCGTAGAGCTCGCCGCGACCGCCGAGATCGGAGCCGAGGAAGTCCCAGGCGAGCCGGAAGAGGCGGATCCGTCGTTCGGCGTCGGCTCCGGCGGCCTGGTAGAAGCGGTCGATCATCGGCCGGAGGGGGCCCTCGAGGTCGGCTTGCGAGGGCGTGCACATGTAACCTCCGCCGCCGATCAACTGCAGGAGCTCGTTCGCGCGGGGAAGCCACCTCGGCATCTCGCCGCGCAGGGCGAGGAAGGACCGGTCGTCTGGGTACCAGACGCCGCCCTCGTCGAGGGCCGAACCGGCCTCGGCGGCAACGATCGCCGACCGGGTCAGCTCGCACATGTTCCAGATCTGGCCGAGCTTCTCCTGGATATGGTCGAAGCGGACGACGCCGATCGTGTTCGCGATCAGGTGCCCGAGTCCGAAGGCGAAGCAGAGCTTGACGTAGGCCCGCGTGAAAGCCTGGTGCATGATGTGGCCGCGCCAGCCGGTATCGGAAATCACCTCCGAGTAGCCGACGGTGTCGCCGTCCAGAAAGACACGGTCCTTCGGCACTTCGACGTCGTCGAATATGACGACGCAGTCCATCTCGTCGAAGCGCGAGGAGAGCGGATAGTCGTAGGCCGGGCGCTGCTTCGAGTAGCTGTCGCGGCAGATGAACTTGAGCCCGGGCGTGGCGATCGGAACGGCGAAGGAGAGCGCATAACGTCCGTCTTGAGGGCGAATGTCGGAGCCGGGGTAGATGAGCAGGTCATCGGCGTACGGGGCCAGGGTGGCGAGCATGCGGGCGCCGCGAACCACGATCGAGCCGTCCGTCTCGCCGATCTTGTGCAGGGAGATCTCGCCCGCGGCCTGCTCGGCTTCTGGCTTCGAGCGGTCGACCTGCGGGTTGATGAGGGCATGCGTCGTTGAAAGGTCGGCATCGCGCATGTGCCGCTGATAGGCGACGAGGTTCTCCGCGCCCTGTTCGTTTCCCCGGCGTGCCCACACGTCCGAGCGTCCTGCGAAGCAGCCGAAGGTGACGTTGAGGTAGTCGGGCGTGCGGCCCATCATCCCGGCCGAGAAAGACGCGGTCAGCTCGATCGCGCGGCGTCGCCGCTCGAGGTCGTCCCGGGAGCGCGGGATGAGGTGGGTGACGTTGACCAGGCGACCGTCGTCCGGGGATGGCGCGAGCATCTCGTCCGCGTGCTCGTGCTGGAGGTCGAAGACGCCTGCCATCGAGCGCGCCGCAGCCTCCAGCGTGGAATGCTCGAGGGGATGCGTGATCTTTTCGCCGTTCAGCCAGATCTCGCGCTCGCCGCTCCCGAGCCCGGCCAGGAACTGCTCCCCGGTTCGGGCGGCCACGCCCTTGCGTGCCTCGCTGCCCGCCTCCGTGCGCAGAGCGGCCATCAGGCTCCCTTCTCGTTCAGCTGGATTCCGAGCGCCTCGAGCCCTTGTCGCTCAGACTCTACGGCCTCATGGTCGAAGCGGAAGTACGAGCGGGGAGGCCGGACCCCCCAGACGTTGGAAGAGTGCGCGTCGTCCGGCCACTCGCGCGGCTCGTGATCGGGCTCGAGCTGCTCCATGTCGGCGAAGATTTCGACGAAACACTCCTCTTCGGGCACGCGCACGTAGCCGCAGAGGTTGCGGCCGAGGCCGTGCCGCAACGGCCCCCAGGCGAGCCAGCGGCCGTGCTGCGCGAGATGGTCGAAGGCGACCCGGAGCTCGCCCCAGTCGACCATCTCAAGCGCGAGGTGATGGAAATGGGGGTAGCCCTTCTCCACGAAGGCGAGCACGTGGTGGTCAGCGTTCACGTGGAGCCAGATTCCCTCGTCGCCGAGGCGGTCGGTGACCCGCATTCCGAGCACCTCCGTATAGAAGCTCGTCTGCGCTTCGAGGTCGCCGGTGAGAAAGTTCGTGTGACCGAGCTTGCGGGGACGAAAGCCGGGAAGCTCGGCGGTCGAGCGGGCCACGTCGGGCCAGACGTCCTCGGACTCTCGAGCGGGGACGAGCTCGACGCCGTTCCCGTCGGGGTCGGCCAGGCGCAGAGCGTCGCCATTCGGCTCGTGGGGCACGCCCAGGCGCTCGAGATGTGACGCGGCCTCGCCCAACGTCACACCTCGTGCGAGCTCGAATGCCTGATGATCGAAGCCGGGCTTCCCACCCGCGATCAGCTCGAGCGAGTAAGCCTCATACCCGCAGCGGAGAAGCGCGCGGCTCTCGTCGCGGAGAGTTTCCGTCAAGCCGAACTGGATACACCAGCGCGCAGCCGCCTCGTCAACGTCGACGACGCGAAGAGCGACATGGTCGATCCGCCGGAGGCCTAGCACCGACTCGCCCTCGCGAGACGCCTTCCGTCCTTCGGCGGCATGAGTTGCATACAATATCCCGTCGCTGGCGACAACGCCACTCCGCGACGCGCGGAGGGCGGCCCACGTCGCCCGGTTCACATGGGGCTTGACGCCCCGTCCGTGCGGGCCGATCATCGTCGCCGTGCCGGCGAGGGTTTCGGGCTCGCGCTCCAAGGAGCAGGACGGTGTCGCGTGAAAGCGGTGCGCTTCGTTTCGCCCGACGGCGAGACGAGAATCGGCGCGCTGCGGGACGGTCACGTTCGCGATGCCGGGCCAGCCGGGCGGCAGGGATTCGTCCCCACGCCCGATGCCTGGCGCGCGCTCGGCGAGGCCGCGGGGACGGAGTACGCCGTGTTCGACGTCAAGCTCCTTCACCCCGTTGTCCCGGACAAGATCCTCGCCATCGGCGTCAACTACGGCTCGCATGCAGACGAATCCGAGTTGGATGTCCCATCCGTTCCGGTCGTCTTCGCCAAGTGGCCGTCGTCCCTCATCGGGCCCGAGGACGAGATCGTCGTCCCCGTCGAAGAGGTTCGGCCGGACTTCGAGGGCGAAGTGGCCTTCGTGCTCGGCGAGATGGTTTATCGCGCGGACGAGGAGACGGCCCGGCGCGCGCTCGGCGGCGTCACGGCGATCAACGACGTGTCCGGGCGACGCGCACAGCTCGAGACGCCGCTGCGACAGTTCACGCTAGGGAAGAGCTTCGACACGTTCTCGCCGCTTGGCCCGTGCATCGCCTCGCCCGACACCGTCGATGTCGGCGACATCCACCTAACCACGACCGTTTCCGGCGAAGTCATGCAGGACGCGTCCACGAGCGATCTCGTGTTCGGCTTCGTCGACCTCGTCGTCTACCTGTCGAAAGGTCTCACGCTCCGAGCAGGGGACGTGATCGCGACGGGAACTCCGGGCGGGGTCGGCGACTCGCGCACGCCGCCGCGCTACCTGCGGGAGGGCGACGTCGTCGAGATCTCGGTCGAGGGCGTCGGGACGCTACGCAACCCCGTCCGCCTGGAACGGGTCTAGTCCTCCGGGGGATAGGCGGCGATGTGGGCGCGCGTCAGACGCTCGGCCCGTGCCGCACTCCCCGCCGCCACAGCATCGGTGATCGCCTCGTGGTCGTGTGCCCACAACGAGACCTGGCTGCTGTCGCGCGCCTGTCGCGCGAAGATCGGCACTCCGATTCGCGAGAGCCACAGGAGCTCGGCGAACCGGAGGAGGTGGGGGTTTCCGGAGGCCGCCACGAGCGCTAGGTGGAACTCCCGATTGACAGCGAAGCTCGCCGTCACGTCATGCGCGACCTCACGCTGCCGGCGCACCGCCTCCCGCATACGCTCGACCTCTTGGGTGTCACGGCGCTGAGCCGCCAGGCGCGCAGCACCCGGCTCGAGCACAAGCCGGGCCCGCCACGCCTGCTCCATGTCCGCGAAGTCGCGCCGCGCGACGGTCGCGCCCCGGTTAGGGACCAACTCCACGAGGCCTTCGCTGACGAGACGTGCGAGCGCCTCCCGGAGCGGTGTTCGGGAGACGCCGAGCTCCGCCGCGAGCGCTTCCTGGCGAAGACGCGATCCGGCCGGGAGCTCACCCGCGACGATGCGCTCGAGTAGGTCGGCGTGGACCTGGTCGACCACGCTCCGGATCTGGAGCTGGCGGCTCACGAGCCGGAGACCCGGAGCTCGGCCTCGTCCTCTGGCATGGCGAGCGCGACGTGGAGGGTGTTCGCGGTCACGGCCGGCTGTTCCCCGACGGACTCGAGCTCTCGCTCGAGCTCGATGACGGGATTCTCAAGGCGGCCGATCCCGTCGACCTCGACGGCGACGACGTCTCCCGGCTCGACAGGGCGAGAGTTGGCCGGAGTGCCGGTGAGAAGCACGTCGCCGGGCTCGAGAGTGACGAGCCGGGAGACGTCGGCGATCTGGTAGGCGAAGGAGAAGAGCAGGTCGCTTCCCGTGTGGCCTTCCTGCACGAGCTCGTCGTTCACGAACGTCCGGATCGTCAGGTCGTCCGGGTCGACGTCCTCGGCATCGACCATGGTGGGCCCCAGCGGGCAGAAGCCGTCCTGCCCCTTGACTCGGAGCATCGATCCCCTGTCGGCGTGGCGGAAGTCGTGCACTCCCCAGTCGTTCGCGACCGTGTAGCCGCGCACGTAGCGAAGTGCGTCGCGAACGGAGGCGCCGAGGCACCGCTCGCCGATGACGACGGCGATCTCCCCTTCGTAGTTCAGGAACCGGCACCCGCGAGGTCGAGCTACGGGCGAGCGGTGGGCCGACAGCGAGCTCGGAGGCTTCAGGAAGTAAGAGGGCTGGGAGGGAAGTCGCGCCATCCGGTACTCCTCGGCCCGGCTCCGGTACGTCAGGTGAGTGGCGACGATCTTCGTCGGCTCCGCAGGCGGCAGGTAGCGCGCCTCGCCGTCGGAGACGACCGAGCCCCCCACGAGGCGGATCGTCTCCCCCTCGACGACGCCCCACGCAGGACGACCCTCGACTTGAATGCGAGCGCGCCTCATCGCCTGACTGTATACATTCGCCACGCCACCCCGAAACGCGGTTCGGCTCGAGCGATGCACAGTCGCGTGGGCGCGAGAGCCTGAAGGATGTGCGGGCGTTCGTTGGCCAGCCCCTGGCAAGGACAGCGAGCCTCGGAGCTCCGCGACCGCGGGGAGGCCGCCGGCGCCTCGGTTCAGCCGGTGATGTCGTCGCTCGAGACGACGGCGGCGTAGCCGTCCGCCAGCGCGGCCAGGAACGCCGCGTGCACCGAGGCGGCCGGAACCGTCTGCCCGCCGAACTCGAGGTCGCACGTCGCACAGGCGTCGTGCACGACCGTCGTCTCGAAGCCGAGGTCGACCGCGGCCCGCACGGTCGCGTCGACGCACATGCTGGTCATCATCCCGCAGACGACGACCTCGTCGACACCGGCGGCGCGAAGCCCGGCCTCGAGCTCGGTGTCGCGAAAGCTGTTCGGATGCTCCTTCGAGATCACCGTCTCGCCGTCCGCCGGCTCCACGCCCTCGTGGATCTCGACGCCGTCCGTCCCGGGGCGCATGAAGGTCGCCTCCTCCTCGTCCCAGACGTGGCGGACGTGGAAGACCGGGTCGCCGGCGGCGCGAAAGCCGGCGAGGAGCCGCGCGGCCGAGGCAACGGCCGCCTCCGGTGCCGCCAGCGGGTGCGCGCCGCCGGGGAAGTAGTCCTTCTGGACGTCCACGATCACGAGGCCACGGGTCACGGGCCGAATTACATCACGCGAGCGTTCACTCCCGCCGATCCTGGAGGTGTTGGGGAGTAACTCCTTCGGAGAGCGCGCTCACCCGCCCAGTCAAAGGCCACCCGGGTCGGTCAGCCGACCCGGATCAACTTCTTGTTGACGAACTCGTCCGCGCCGTACTTGCCGAGCTCGCGCCCCCAGCCGGACCGCTTGACGCCGCCGAATGGCAGCTCGGCACCGTCGGCGCCGACGATGTTGACGTAGACCATGCCGGCTTCGATCTTGTTGGCCACGCGGTCGGCCTGCTCGGGATCGGTCGTGAAGAGGTAGGAGCCGAGCCCGAAGGGCGTGTCGTTCGCCAGCTTGACCGCCTCCTCCTCCGACCCGACGCGGTAGACAACCGCGACCGGCCCGAAGAGCTCCTCGCGATAGGCATCGTTGCCGGGCGTGACGTCGGTCAGCACCATGGGCGAGAAGAAGTTGCCCGAGCGCTCGCCGCCTGCGACGACGGTGGCGCCGCCCTTGATGGCGCGGTCGAGCTGATCCTGCAGGCGTTCGGCCGCGGTGCTCGAGGAAAGCGGACCGATCTGGCAGTCGTCGGCGGTGGGATCGCCCGTCGACGACGCGGTCATGGCGGCCGTGAACTTCTCGAGGAACGGCTCGTACAGCTCGTCGATCACGACGAACCGCTTGGCGGCATTGCACGACTGGCCGGCGTTGTCCAGACGTGCCGACACGGCCGCCCCGACGGTTGCATCCATGTCGTCGGTGCTCAGCAGGATGAATGGATCGGAGCCGCCCAGCTCCAGCACGACCTTCTTCAGATTCCGGCCGGCGACCTCGGCAACCGCCGCGCCGGCGCGCTCCGACCCGGTCACCGATACACCCTGAACACGCGGGTCGGCGATCACCTCGGCGATCTGGTCGTTGGTGGCGTAGATGTTGACGTAGGCGCCCTCGGGGAAGCCGGCGTCGAGGTAGATCTGCTGCAGCGCCGCTGCCGTCTCGGGGCACTGGGGCGCATGCTTCAGCAACACGGCGTTACCGATGACCAGGTTCGGACCGGCGAAGCGCGCGACCTGGTAGGTCGGGAAGTTCCACGGCATGATCCCGAGGATCACGCCGTACGGGCTGCGGCGAATAATCGCAGACCCCTCACCGGCGAGCAGCTCGATCGGCTCATCCTTCATCAGGTCCGGCCCGTTGTCCGCGTAGAAGCCGTAGATGTCGACGCAAAAGTCGACCTCACCGAGCGCCTGCTCCAGCGGCTTGCCCATCTCACGCGTGGTGATCTCGGCCAGCTGCTCCCGCCGCTCGCTGTGCAGCTCCCCGACCCGGCGCACCAGCTTGGCGCGCTCCTCGACCGTGCTCGATCGCAGCCAGTTCTGATACGTGTCGTACGCCAGCGCGATAGCCGAATCGAGCTCGTCGTCAGTGAACGTCGGAAAGGTCTTGACCTGCTCTCCTGTGGCGGGGTTGGTCACCGCGTAGACACTCATTCGTTCTCCTCCGTTGGCGCCGCCCCGACGCAACCCAGGCCGGGATGTCTTGGCACGACTTGTCAGCGTCAGAATACTGCCCGGATCTCTCCCGCCGCCGCGGGCCTGGGATGTCGATCGCGGCAACCATGGCGAGCGCTGCTAAGGAATCGCGACGCGAACCGGAAGCCGCTTCAGACCGTTCACGAAATTCGACCTGATCCGCTCGGGACGCCCCGTGAGCTCGATGGACGAGACCCGGTCGACGAACTCCTCGAGAAAGAGGCGCAGCTCGAGCTTTGCCAGGTGAGCGCCGAGGCAAAAGTGCGGGCCGCCGCGGCCGAAGGTCAGGTGGTCGGTCGGGTTCCGCCCGACGTCGAGCTTGTGTGGGGTCGGGTACTGGTCGGGGTCGCGGTTGGCGGCAGCGAACCAGACGACGACCTTTTCACCGGCGGCGATCTGAGTTCCGCGAATTGCCGTGTCGCATGCTGCGGTTCGACGGAAAAACCAAACCGGTGAGGCGAAGCGCAAGAGCTCCTCGACGGCCGAGGGAATGAGTGAACGGTCGGCGCAGAGCCTCACGAACTCCTCGGGATGCCGTGCAAGGGCGAGCGCCCCAAGGGCAATCGCCTGGCGCGTCGTTTCGTTGCCAGCAACGACGAGGAGGGCGAACATGTTGTCCAGGTCGCCCTCCGAAAGCGGCTGGCCATCGATCTCCCCGTTCGCGATGAGCGTCAAGACATCGTCGCGAGGGCATTCACGGCGTTCGGCGTAGTGGGCGCGGCCGAGTGCACAGAGCTCTTCTGCCCACGGCGACCCGAATGGCTTGTAGCGGTCCTCGGGTCGCTCGCCCCGATAGGCGAGATCACCGACGAGCTCCGGCTCGGTGTCTGCGATCAGGCGGTCGCCGAGGAGTACGAGTCGCGGCAGCTCCTCCTCCGGCAGTCCCAATATGTGCCCGAGCACTCGGATCGGGATCGGCGCAGCGAGCTCATGGACGAGGTCGAACTCATTCCGAGCGAGGGCGCTCTCAAGACGATGACTAACGAGGTGCCGCAGCCATTCCTCGTACCGACCGAGAGCCTTAGGAGTGAAGTCGGCGGCGAGCAGCCGACGGTACTTCCCGTGCTTCGGAGGATCGAATTCGAGGAAGTTTCGCCGTGCCGCGAGCACATCGTCGGGTAGGTCATCGATCGTCGCAGCGCCACCGAGCTCCGAAGAGAACGTCTTCGGATCCTTGAGGACGGCGAGCACGTCCGCGTACTTCGTGAGCGCCCAGAAACCCCGGCCCTGCGGTTCGGCATGGAAGAAGACGGGCGCCTCCCGTTGCAGGCGGTCGAAGACCTCCCAGGGCTCGTGATGGGCGAAGAGGTCGTGATCGAGGAGGTCGACCGTTTCGATCGGCGTCGCGCCGGCACCTTGCGACGAAGTCGACACGACGCAACCCTATCCCTATGCGTTCACAGAAGACCCTGCCTCGGATGGTGCTCGTCCTGAGCGAGAACTGGACGATGACCGACCCGCGGGACCTGCGCTCACTCGTTCGCATGGCAGTCGATGCGGAGGACGCCGGCTTCGACGCGATCATGCTTTCGGAGCACATCGTGCTGGGCCCAGCCGCCGGCAAGCATGGCGTGATGGGAAATCCCAGGGACTATGCGGAGCCCGGCAACCAGGACCCGCGTACGCCGTGGCCGTCTTCGCTCATGCTGCTCGCCGCGATCGCCGCGGTTACCACGCGGATTCGCCTCTTCGCAGCGGCGATCATCCCGCCTCTGCGGCATCCATTGCAGCTGGCCAAGGATCTCGCGACGCTCGACCTACTCTGCGAAGGGCGCCTCGTCGTGTTGCCGACTGCGTCCTGGCACGAGGACGAATACGAGGCGCTCGGCGTGCCTTTCCGCGAACGGGGTGCCCGTCTCGACGAGCACATCGAGGCGTGGCATGCCGTCTGGGCCGCTTCCCCCGCGTCATTTCAAGGACGCTTCTACGCGTTCGAGAAGGTTTACGTCGAGCCCAAGCCCTACCGCAACGGCCGGATCTCGCTCCACTTCGGCTCGAGCACGATGCACGACAAGCTCGTTCGTCGGCTCGTGCGTTTTGGTGCGGGTTGGAACCCGGACGGGCGCGCGCCCGTCGAGCACGTCGAGAAGCTCCGGGCAGCGATGGCCGAAGCCGGCCGTGACTTTGCCGAGCTCGAGCTTGTGGGCAGTACACGAGTGACGTTTCCCGGACCCGATCGCGTGGCCGATCTCGGCGAGGCCCTCGCCGGCATCCCACAACAGCTCGCCGAGGGCTACACGACGTTCTGTATCAAGCCGTCGCAATTCATCGACGACCGGGCACAGCTACCGGGCTTCTGCCAAGAGGTGATCCGCCGCGTCGAAGCGCTAACGGCGCATGACGCTCGTGCAGGCTAGGGCGGGCGCTTTCAGCTCGTCGCGATGAAGACGTTCTTGAGCTCGGTGTAGTGCTCGAGCGCGAAAGGCCCGAGCTCGCGGCCGATGCCCGACTGCTTGAAGCCGCCGAACGGCGTCGTCACGC
>Ga0307289_10000250_pt1 | contig 22393 bp, 22 predicted proteins | sample ER_DNA_143_FD_194483 | JGI IMG/M metagenome (GOLD analysis project Ga0307289, IMG submission 194483) | Bulk soil microbial communities from the East River watershed near Crested Butte, Colorado, United States - ER_DNA_143 | ecosystem: Environmental > Terrestrial > Soil > Floodplain | place...
TTAAGCCCCGGTTCTGAAGCCGGGCTGCAAGCTCGTCGTGCTGTCACATCAATCCCGTCCGGACCGTCAATCACGGTAGGGGCGGACAAATGTGAGGATGTGACTGATGGCGCAGGACGACTGGCTGGCCGACCGATTCGAGGAGCATCGACCCCACCTCAGGACGGTTGCCTATCGGATGCTCGGCTCGGCGAATGACGCCGAGGATGCCGTCCAAGAGGCCTGGATTCGGCTGAGCCGGTCCGACAGCAATGCCGTCGAGAACCTAGGCGGCTGGCTCACCACTGTTGTGGCTCGGATAGCTCTGGACATGCTGCGTTCCCGCACGTCGCGGCGCGAGGAGCCGGTGAGCGAGGTGCCCGCTGAACCGGCCCACAACGGCACGTCGGATACGCAGCCTGAGGAGGCAATCATGATTGCCGACGCACTGGGCCCCGCCATGCTGCTGATCTTGGAAACGTTGTCGCCAGCTGAACGGATTGCCTTTGTATTGCACGACATGTTCGCTGTTCCGTTCGATGAGATTGGCCCGATCGTTGGGCGCTCCCCCGCGGCTGCCCGTCAGTTGGCGAGTCGCGCCCGTCACCGGGTTCAGGGTGCCGATGCTGCCGGGGCAGTTGATCGCAGCCGAGCGCGGCGGACTGTAGAGGCCTTCTTGAGCGCTTCACGCGACGGAGATTTTGGAGCACTGCTCGCGCTCCTCGATCCAGAGGTTGTGCTGACTGCTGACGCCGACGCGGTGCGCGTAGGTGCCTCCCAAGTACGAGGATCACAAGCTGTCGCAGAGACGTTTGCTGGACGAGCCCGAGCCGCGCGGCTGGCCTTGATCAATGGGCAGCCGGGTCTTGTCTGGGCGCCAGGTGGCAAGGCCCAGGTGGTGTTCGGGTTCACAGTTGAGGAGGACAAGATCACGGCGATCCAGTTGCTGGCCAACTCGGCGACACTCGATGACCTTGACATTGTGCTGATGAGCAAGTGAGCGAAACCGCGGCCCCTGAATTTGCATCGCGATTGCACTCGATATGGCCTAGATTGCGATGCTCCCGAGTCAATGATGATGCGAAATCAGGGTTCCCATCGGCGCCCGACTGGTGTTCCGGCGATCGCTCGAGGTGCCCGCGGGCTGCGTTTGTAATCGGATACGAAGGGACTACCGCCAATCCAGAATCGCCAAGGCCGATCCGCCTCGACGGAGACCCCGACCCGCGGCCCGACCATGATCATCTCTGCGAGCTCAGCCGGAGGCTCCAGCTTTACCGGTCCGTCGCCAAGCAGGTCAGATCCCTTGTGCTCGGGATGTAAGCCGAGTGCCTGAGTGAGCCGGCCGGGACCTCGTGCCAGATTACGATCACTCGCGGATCCGCGTCGTGATCTTGCCAACTCAAGGCCCTCGATCACTTCGCCAGCCCGCATCAGAACTCCGCAGCCCACCCCTTCCGGTCCGCAGCTGATGTTCCCGGCCCAGTGCATGCCGTAGGTGAAGTACAGATACAGATGACCCGGAGGACCGAACATCACTGCATTACGCGCCGTCGGGCCGCGATAAGCGTGCGAGGCGCGATCGGTGGCACCGTCGTACGCCTCCAGCTCTGTCAGGCGAACCGAGACCGGCCCATGCCGTATCACCGCACCCAGTAGCCGTGGCGCCACTTCTTCGACCGGAAGGCAGAGGTCGGGTATCACCCCAGCACCTCCACCGTTCCGGCCGTACCGTCAACCCGCACCAAATCGCCGGTTCGAAGCCGCATGGTGGCGTTGCCACAACCCACAACGGCCGGAATGCCAAGTTCCCGCGCGACGATCGCGGCATGGGATAGCGGTGCACCAACATCGGTGATCACCGCCGCGGCGCGTGGGAACAGCGGGGTCCAACCGACGTTGGTAATCGTGGTGACCAGTGCCTCACCAGGCTGCAGGGCGCCCCCATCGGCCGCGTCGTTGATCACCCGCACGCGGGCCTCCACGACTCCGGCCGATCCAGGGAAACCGCGCACCGCAACGTCCGCCTCCTTCGCGCTGCCCTCAATGAACACATCGGACCGCCGGTGCGGATCGGCGGCCCATACGTACGGATTAAATGTGCCGCGAATGAGAGCCGGGTAAGGCGGCAAGGCCGAGTAAGCCTGATACGCCGTACGACGTCGCTTGATCAACTTAGGGCTGATCGTTTCGCCGTGCAGCGCGCGCACCATCTCGGTCTTGTCAAGGAAGAAGATGTCGTCGCCGAGCCCGGTGAGTTCAGCGGCACGCAAGGCGTAGGCGCGCAACACCCAAAAGTATCTGATCACCTCTGATCGAGCTCGCTCTCGATCTCGAGAGATCTTGGCCCACCCTCGCAACTGGTGATGCAGAATCCTTGCCTGCACCGGATGCCGCTGCTCCAACTCGGTCCACGCTTCGTTTCGCCGTTGCTCTTGCGCAGCGAGCAGCTGAGCGTAGCTGGTCGCCGAGTCCGCACGCTCAGCGAGTTGTCGATCTATCCAATCCGGATCCTCGCCGGGCCGTGGCAGCGATATCTCAAACTCATGTGGACCACGGTGACCATAGCGTCGATTGAAGGTCTCGCGGTCAATCTCGCCGGCGGCAAGCTGTTCGAGGCCGTCGAGGAGGCCCAGACTCGCAAGCTGACCGGCCTGGGCACGCAGCCCAGCGGTCAACGCATTGGCAGCAGCGTCGCCGACAAGTCGCTGCAGCCGCTTTCGGGTGGCTATGAAGGAGGCTCCGCTTGATCGAGTAGCCGCTGACAGCATCCAGCTGACCCGATCGAATTCTCGACTCAGCACATCCATCCAAAGATCAGCAAGCTCGACCGGTGTAACGACCGCTGCAATCTCAGCCCGCCGGCGATCACAGAGCGCTGGATGGGCAGCAAGATAGGCAGCCAGCAGCTTCACATCCCGGCGGGCCTCTCGTAGCACATGCAGCGCCATCGGCAGCACCGCCCGAATGATGTCTCGCCGGTGCGCTTTGACTGGCGGTATTTCAAGATCATCCGGGAGCTTCCCGAAGACTTCGGAGGTCAAGCTGCGATAGCGCGTCTCGCTTACGCCGACGGCCGCCGACAATGTCATCATTACGCTGACGTTGAGATAGATCCGGCCGCCAATCCGGCCATAGCCGACGTACGGCGGGATAGAGGCAGTCGCCATCGCATCGGTAAGAAATACCTGCACCATGGACCAGGTCGCCGGTGTCATGACATCGGGGATGGCCTCACCCACATTGGTGTTGGTCCACAAGAAATCACCCGAACGGCTGTCATTCCACGGATCAGGGTGGATTGCGGTTGTGATCGGCCTGGCTTGGAGCACGAAGAGCTGATCGCCTCTGCGACACCACTCAATATCTATCGGGTCTTTGAACAGATCCTCGACCATGATCGCGAGCTCAATGAGCCGCGATACCTCCGAATCACTCAGCGCAGGGGCGTTTTGCCGGTCCTCAGGTACCGGCAGCGAAGTCACGCCGCCATCGACGAGCCCGGTCATGACCATTTTGGTGTTGATCACAGTGCGCATGATCCGACCGGAGGACCGCTCTACCGCGATCGTGTCCGGCGTCACCTGTCCGCCGACAACCGCCTCCCCAAGACCCCAGGCAGCATTGATTTCGATCATTGAGTCGTCTCCTGTCACCGGATCCGCGGTGAAAACAATGCCGGAGACGTCAGCATCAATGAGCTCTTGCACGACGACCGCAAGGCTGATCTTGTCTGGTGGAATGCCATGTCGCGCCCGATAGGCAATGGCGCGGGCGGTCCACAGCGAGGCCCAGCAGCGCCGTACCGCCTCCAGGAGTTGATCATCACCACTGACGTTCAGGAACGTCTCTTGCTGCCCAGCAAAGGAGGCCTCCGGCAGGTCCTCCGTTGTCGCAGATGAGCGCACAGCGACCGGAGGCGAACCTAGCTGGTGGTACGCCCACGTCACCTCGGCCGCGATCTCTGCCGGGACTTCATGCTGGGCGAACTGCGCGGCAATGGCGGACGCCGCCCGATCAGTCGGCACTGCTGACTGGTTTGGAGTCGCAAGCTGCTCCGCGAGGGGTCTCTCGAGACCGTGTGCAGCGACGAAGTTGTCATACGCGCCAGTGGTGATGTGGAATCCGTTAGGCACCGGCACGCCAGCCGAGGCCAGCCGGGCCAGGGATTGGCCCTTCCCACCAAGCTCGGAAAGGCCGAGGCCTTCGTCTGCAAGGTCTCGAACGTACGGTGCGTTCATTGGCTGCTAAGCCGAGTCGAGGCTAACCCACTCCTCGCTCGCTGCAGACCGCAGCATCGCGTCGCAGATTTCGGCAGCCCGAGCCCCGTCAGCGAAGGTCGGCAGTCCTACGGGAACCTCGCCATGGCCCGCGTAGGCATCCACCGCAGCGTAAGAGTCCGCAACGTAGTTCTCGAAGCACTGGGCGTAGCCCTGGGTATGACCCGCGGGCAGCTTGGACAGCCGACGCTGCTCCGCCGAACCCTGGTTCGGGTCGCGGACCAGCACCTGGGCGCCTGCCTCGCTCCCGATCCACAGTTGCTCGGCCTGTTCTTGATCAAAAACCGCGCTCTGGTGCATGCCGTCGACCTCCATCCAGAGGCGATTCTTGCGGCCGGCGCTGAGCTGGCTGATCACTGCGGAGCCCGCAATGTCATTTACCGTACGGAACATGATCAAGGCGGAATCCTCGGTCTGCACATCCACCAGAGGCGCGTCGCTCTCAGCTGCGCTAAACGTGGCGGCGGTCGCGGCCGGACGTTGCTTGATCGTGATCGAGGTGGTGGCAACTAGTCGAGCGATTCGATCACCTGTCACCCACTCCAGAAGATCACACCAGTGGGAGCCGATGTCGCCGAAGGCTCGCGACGGTCCTCCAGCCTTAGGATCAACCCGCCAGCTCGTGGACTTCGGGTTAAGCAGCCAGTCCTGCAGATAGCTGCCATGCATCAGGTTGATCGCGCCGAAATCCTCAGCCTGCACCCTAGCCCGCATCTCGCGTGCCATGGGATGGAACCGGTACGCGAACGGCATGGTGTTCACGACGCCGGTCTCCTCGGCTACCTCCGCTGCGTGTAGCGCATCCTTCAGGCTGACCCCGAGCGGCTTCTCGCACAGTACGTGCTTGCCAGCCTTCATCAGAGCTACGGCGTACGGCACGTGAGAGGCGTTCGGGGTACAGATGTGCACTATGTCTGCCTTGCTCTCGGCGACTTCGTCGATGCTTCCGTACGCCTGCTCCACTCCCCAAGCCTCGGCGACTTCTCTCGAGCGCTCCGGACTGGAAGCCATCACGCCAAGGACCTGAGCTGCGGCAAGTAGCGCGGCACGCCGATGCACCTCGCCGATCATTCCCGCACCCAGAATCGCAACCCGTTTCGCTGTGTCAGCCATGCGGCAAAGATTAGTTCTGCGCACTCCACTGGTCCCGGGCAGCAGGCAAAATGGCCATGTGGGCGGGGCTCGGATCTTGGTCGTCGAGGACAGCGATGCCATCCGGCTGCCTGTGGTTACCGCATTGTCCGCACAGGGTTTCCAACTTGCTGCCGTCCCGGACGGCAGTGATCTTGAAAGCCTGTTGCCGTCCTTTGCACCCGATCTGGTGATCTTGGACATCATGCTGCCCGGCCGCGACGGCTTTGAGCTGCTGCAAGTGATACGGCGAACCAGCACGGCAGCAGTGCTCATGCTGACCGCACGGGACGCCCTCTCCGACAGGGTGCAGGGGCTGACCGAGGGCGCCGACGACTATGTGATCAAGCCGTTCGCCATAGCCGAGCTGATAGCTCGCATTCATGCGGTGCTCCGTCGCAGTCGGCCGGGTGGCAGCTCGATATCGGTTGCCGACTTGGTGATCAACGACGACGTCACACTGGTACGTCGCGGTGACGACTCCTTGGACCTGACCGAGACGGAACGGCGGCTGCTCGGCTACCTGGCAGCGCACCGCGACCGAGTAGTGAGCAAGACCCAGATCTTGACTGCAGTCTGGGGATACGACGGCTTCGACGAGAACGTGGTGGAGGTGCACATCTCCTCGCTGCGCCGCAAGCTGGAGGCTGGGGGACGCTCCCGACTAGTGCACACGGTACGCGGCCGGGGCTATCTGCTCGGAACGACAGCGTGATCGAAACCGAACCTCGCGCGACGGCAGGGATGAACCGGCTCAATACAGTCTCGCTGCGGCTCCGTGTCATTGCCGCGGTGATGGCAGTGCTTGCGGCGATCTTGATCCTGCTCAGCATCGCGGTTAGCGCGATCTTCATCGCCCAGTCGAATCGGAACCTCGATGCTCTGCTCACGGGCCAAGCGCAGCTGGCGCGACAGCTCGCCCGTGCCGGCGCCGGGCCGCAGCAAATCGTGAACCGCGTACAAGCCGGCGGCGTGCAGGCGTATCTCGTGCTGCGGAATGGTGCCGAGTTCGGCATCCCGATCACGGCTGGCGCAAGTGTCAAGACGACTATCATCACGCTCAATGCGCCGACTCCCCGGGTCGACGGTGCACAGCTCACGCTCGCGATCGACACCTCACTCGTTTCCAGCGCCCGGCGTACGCTGCGTCGGGTACTTCTGATCACTGACGTGATCGCGCTGCTGGTCAGCGCCGCTCTTGTTGCCGCGGCGGTTCGGCTCGCGTTGCGGCCGCTTGACTCGATGGCCGCACTCGCCAAGACCGTCAGTCAGGGAAACCGCGGCGCACGGCTCGCGCCAACCCGGACTGACACCGAAATTGGCCAAACTGCCCAGGCCTTCGACGAAATGCTGGATGAGCTGGAGGGGGCGGAGGCTCGGGCGCGCCAAGCCGAGGAGCGTACTCGGGCCTTTCTCGCCGATGCGGCGCATGAGCTGCGAACTCCGATCGCTGGCGTGCAGGCCGCGGCAGAGACCCTGCTGCATCATGATGACCAACTTGATCGTGACGAGCGTCAGCATCTGCAGGCGTTGCTGGTTCGAGAGGCTGAGCGGGCCGGCGCGCTGATCTCCGATCTGCTCGCCGCCGCCCGGTTGGACGCCGGAATCGATCTTGATCTTGCTCCGGTATCACTGCGGACCTTGGCACACAGCGAAATCGAGCGGGTACGGCTGCTTCATCCCCACGCCGCCGTGACCATGAGCGGCCCGGAGGTCGTCGCCCACGCCGACGCCGCGAAGGTCAGCAGCATCCTGCGCAACGTGATCGACAATGCCATGCGGGCAGCCGGACCACAGGGGAAAGTGCATGTCGTGGTACGCGAGCAAGATCACTTCGCAATTGCCGAAATCTGGGACTCCGGTCCCGGCGTACCGCCCGCAGAGCGCGAACGGATCTTCGAGCGTCTCGTACGACTCGATCATGGTCGGGTGAACGATACCGGCGGTTCCGGTCTCGGCCTGGCGATTGCGCGCGGCTATGCCCGGGCACACGGCGGTGATCTCAGCTGCGAGGATCCACGCGGCATCGGGGCCATGTTCCGACTCGTGCTGCCGCTGGAGCCCCGACAAGCAGCCATCCAGTGATACCCCCTCTCCCAACGCCACTCAGGGAGGGTGAAATTTCAAGATCGGGAGATTGAGATCTCGATCAGCGGCGTGCAATCTCCAGACGGACATCGCCAAGGCCGCGAGCGATAAGGAACGTGCCGCCGGATGGCGTAACCCAGTCAGATGCCGCTTCGTCCCAGAGCCGGAATGCTCGAGAATCACAAGGCACGCTGACCGTACGCTGCTCCCCCGGCACCACCTCGTCCGCGATTGCGTAGCCCACAAGTCGAACCGGGGCGGATTCGACTGGACGCCAATAGATCTGAACAACCTCCCGCGACGGACGATCCGCGGTGTTGGCGAGGACGACCGTAAGCGACTCGCCGTCCTCGTCGCGCAGGTGTTCGGCGGAGCGGTAGTCCCAGACGCCCCAGCCGAGACCGGCGCCGAACCAGAAGGCCGGCGGGACATCGGATCCGGACCACCCGCGATATCCGACACGGGTGCCTTCCGGATAGTCCAGTCTCCCGGCCTCGGGCGTCACATTCCAGGCCGGGCCGTCGCCGTCGACGGCCGGGAAAGTGGTGACCAATCGGCCGGTCGGCTCGGACTTGCCGAGCAATACGTCGGCGACTGCATGGCCGCCTTCCTGCCCGGGCAACCCAACCCAGAGCACCGCATCGACCTCATCCAGCCAAGGCATCAGAATCGGGGTCGCGGCGTTGATCACCACCACAGTGCGCCGCGCCGTGCCAGCGACCGCGCGTACTAGATCATCTTGGCGACCCGGCAGTGCCAGCGTCTTCTTATCCAAAGCCTCGGTCTCCTGCTCCGCCGTCAATCCAACGACCACAACAGCGAGCTCGGCGTCTCGAGCGGCCTGTGCCGCCTCATCGATCAACTCTTCATCAGCAGGAGCGACCGGTTGGACGATCAACCCGGCCAGCGAGATGCGCTCGGAGATCGTCAGGCGGGCGACCAAGATCCGTCCCGGAGCCGCCTCAACCACCTCAGTCCAGGTTGGCGGTGACATGAAACCCACCTCCGCTAGGTCCCCGGGCAGCAGTGCGTTGACAAAGGTGTGCGTCTCCTCGCCATAGCTCAGCGTCCACTCCCCGACACCCCGTACGCCGACTTCCATTGCGGCACCCGGAGGCGCGACCAGCTCCGCGGAAAGCTCGATCTCACGGGCTCCTTTATGCGGTCCGTCCGACATGCCGAGCAGAAATTCGCCCACCTCACTGCTCGTCGAGGCGAGCTCGACACCGGAGCCGTCAAAGCTGGTGATGCGCATACCAGAGCTACCGGTCTGCGGGTCGATGATCAACTCCGGCGCCGCAGCGGCGGGGTCGCGCCGTACGCTAACACCGTCCAGCACGCGGAGCCTGGTCTCACCGAGCGCTTCTTCTAAGCCTTCGGCGATCGAGATCTCATGCGGCGGGCGTACCGATGCCGAGCCGCCACCTTGCAGTGCCGTCTGCAGTGCATGTCGCCCGATCACTACGAGCGGCGAGTCTGTCGTGATCAGAGAATCTTGCAGTGGCAGCACGTCCTGGCCCTTGAGCAAGATCATCCCGGCAGCCGCCAGATTTCGCAGTGCTAGCCGCATCTCAACTGCGTCGGGCTCGACCACCGGCCCGAGCTCCGCTGTCCGCTGGGCTGGAATGCCGTCCAGCGCACCGACTCGTCCGGCCAACCTGAGCAGTCGAGTGAGATGATCATCGATCGTCGCTTCCGGCACGTCGCCGGACCGCACCGCGGCCACGAGCTGATCGCCCCACGGCCCGCGTGGTCCCGGCATCACAAGATCAAGTCCACCATTGGCAGCCGACGCAGCGGTCTTGGTGGCTCCCCAGTCCGACATCAGCACGCCGTCCCAGCCCCATTCGGACTTCAGTACGCCGTTATTCAGCTCATCCTGTTCGGTGGCAGCAACCCCGTTCACGTTGTTGTAAGCCGCCATGATCGTCCACGGTTGTGCGTCGGCCACGCAGATCTCGAACGGCAGCAGGTAGAGCTCACGCAGTGCCGCTCGCGTAACCCGCACGTCGACCGTACGCCGCTCGGTCTCGGCCTCGTTTGCGACATAGTGCTTGACGCAGGCTCCAACACCGTAGCGCTGAATCCCCCGAATGTAGGCCGCCGCCAGCCGGCCGCTGAGCAGCGGATCCTCGGCGTACGCCTCGAATAACCGGCCACCAAGCGGGGAGCGGTGCAGATTGACTGTTGGGCCGAGCACGACATCGACGTCCTGAGAGCGGCCTTCGCCGGCGAGCATTTCGCCAACCCGTTCGGCTGCAGTCTCATCCCAGGCCTGGGCAAGCAGCGTCGCGTTCGGGAACAAGGCGACTCTCTTGCCACCGACGAACTCGCTGCCACGGACTCCGGTGGGCCCGTCGCTGAAGATCATCGGGCGCAGTCCGATCGCGTCATTTCCGTGCAGGGAGAACGCTGCCGCGCCAGTCAGCAACGTGACCTTGGCTTCAAGATCGAGTTCCCGAACCGCGCGGTCAATCACATTGTCGATCGTCCTTCCTTGCGACATTGGCCCTCCTTCGTTCTTCCGAAACTGATGATCAGGGCAGCTCCGGCGAGCCGCGCTCGAATCCTTCTCTGAGCTGGATCCGCTTGACGTCGATCCGCTCGATATCCCCCCACCGAGCTAGAAAGGAGCCGCGGTGTCGCCAGCGCACCAATGCTGCGATCGGCCAGGGCGACCGCACTCCGGAACGCTCGAAGCCTAACGAGGACGACCGGGCGTGCGGGCTCACAATGATGCCGTAGAGCTGGGCAGGCTGACTTATCGACTCAGTGTCGAGCCGGAACCGCACATCACTGACAAAACCCAGGAAGTCTGGCCCATACACTCGAGCGCCAAGCAGCTCAGTAATGATCACGACCCGCCTCGCTGATTGCCCTGGGCCTGCTGACTCTCCTCATTCTTAGGGGTGTGCCGCCCTCCGGGAATGCGCCCGATGACATGATCTCGGACCCATCTCTCTGTCCAGAAGAGATCCTGAGTATCGCGGCCGACCGAAAGTTTGATCACCACACCGATCTCCCGAATAGCGACCCATGGCGTACGCACCATGCGCGATTCGGGTGGCCGTCCGCCAAAGATTCGAGTAGCAAGCGTCGGCCCGCTGAGCAGTGCGGTGATCACTGGGGGTGAAGTATCTGGCGGAATCTCCTGACCGGCGGGAATTTCAGATAATTCAAGATCATCTACTACCGCGATGGGTACCCCGTGTACGTCGAGCACCTGGCGGTCGAGGAGGTGCAGATGGGCGTCCAGATAGCGGGGACTCTGATCGTCGCCGGCGGCACTCATTGTCCAGCTCCAGTAATGATCATGAGTGGAATCGCGGCAACCGCCGCCGCAAGAATGATCACTAGATAGACCAGCGCGGCACCGTTCAGGACATGTCCGTTGACATGCTCACCCATGTATTGAGGATCGTTGGCCACGATCAAGATAGGAAGATATGTCAGTGGCAACGCGACCGCCGAGAAAACCACTGAAAATTCAGTCACCTGGATCGGGTCGACTCCAGTCATCAGAGTGCCGATGCCGACCAGCAAGCAGATGATCATCAACAGGTGAAAGCGCGCCGCCTGCGCGGGGGGCCGGAACTTGCCCCACGGCCACCCAAGGAATTGCGCAATGGTGTAGCCAGCCGACAGCGTCGTCTCCAGCGCGGCGCCGGCAGTTGCGGCTACGACGCCGAGAATGATGAAGGCCAGCAACAACTTGCCGCCGGCCATAGCGACCGGGAGCATGACTTGGGATAGCGCGGTCACCCCAATAAGCTCCGGCAGAAGTACCACCGCGGCACAGCCCGCGATTGCCAGGGAGAGCAGCCCACCCAGCGGAAAGCCCACCAACACATTGGCTCGGGACTCGGCGAGGTCCTTCGTCGTCCAGCCTTCCTCAACCGCGCCCGAGGAGAAGAAGAACACTTCGTACGGCGTCATGGCGGCACCGAACAGCGCAACTGCGTAGAACCAGTAGGTCGAAGTCTTCTCGGTACCCGTGGATGCCTTTTGCAGAACTTGTCGTCCCAGCTCGCCCCAGTCCGGGCCGAGCAGAAACAGACCGACCGCGAAGCCGATCAGGCAAAGCCCGACGAGACCTGTGACATTTTCCATGATCTTGAACTTGACGCGCCAGATGACGAGCCAGACAGCGATTGCCGCAAACGGTACCCATAGCAGGTAATTGACGCTGCTGACCAGCTGCAAAGCCAGGGCAACACCACCAATCTCCGCAGTAAGGGTCATCAAGTTGATCAAGAAGGACGCACCGAGGTTCATGACCGCGAGCCGTGGGCCGAGCCGCTCCCGGATTAACTCGAACGTTGCACGGCCGCTGACTGCCGCCACCCGCCCCGACATCTGAGCGAAGATACAGATGCCAAGAACTCCGACAACCACAGTCCAGGCGAGCGAGAGCCCGAAGCGCGAGCCGACCACAGCATTGGTGACTAGATCCCCGATGTCCACGAACCCGCCAATTGCGGTCAGGATGCCCAAGGCGAGGCCGAAGATCCGCTTCATCGGCTGCCCCTGAGCTCGCTCAAGACGTCATCCACCTGTTGGCTAGCCGATTTCAGGGCGGCCGTATCACCGGTGCTGCCGTTCTGGGAGAAATCGTCGCGGCTAGTCAGCAACGCCGCAACGCCAGCGTGGATGGCAGCCAATGCCGCATCGCGATCGGACTTGATCTGCTCGCTCTCGACGCTGACTGGCTCTAATGCACTCTCGGCATCGGCGGCCTGCTTCGCCATGTCCCCAAGCACCGTCTCCGTGAGAGCTCGCGTCGATCGCTGCTGGTCATACAGCCCGATAGCAAGAATGCTGCTCGCAATGGCGCTGTGCGTCTCGGTCAGCGCATGAATGAGATCATCTGTTGCCGAGGACTGCTGGCTGCAGCCGCAAAGCAGGATCAAGGATCCGACGAGGCCGGCTAGCCGCGTCCAGACCCCCCAAGTTCGCCTCCCATCAGCCACGGCCACGCGTGCAGCTAATCAGTGATTTCGCAGCATGGAGACCAGTTCTGACTTCTTCTTGCCTGAGTAGCCCGACAGACCAAGCTCCTTGGCGCGCTTGCGCAGGTCTTCGACCTTCCAGTCGTCGTACGAGCCAGACTTGCCGCCCTTCTTGCCAACCGAGGATCGGCCGCGCGCTGCTGCAGCATTGGCAATCCGAGCCGCTTTCTGTTTTGATCCGCCTTCCTCGCGAACCTCCTCGTAGACCTTGGAGTCCTTGACACTGGGGCCCGGCTTCTTCTTGCCCGGCATGATCGTCTCCCTTCAGCTGATCTTGGTTTGGGCCTCCGGTGAATGAGCTGGTCGCCGGCTGGCCCGAAGCGCCCACGGCAGCACCGCGAGGATGATCACGACAAGTAGCGTCATACCGGCGACAATGAACCCGGCCCGACGACTCACTACCAGATCGAAGATCAACAAGACCGTGCCGATCAACATAATCGCGACGCCCACCAGCATGATCCGCATGATCACATGTGCCGCTTGCACGATGATCATCTTTGCGCCTTTGCGGAACAAGCTACGGTGCAAGTTCACCGGAGCCAATCCGATTGCGGTAGTCAGCACTGCGGCGATGACGAGAACGAGGTAGACGCGAATCTGGAAAGTCGTCAATTCGCCAAATCTCGTCTGAAACGCGATGGTGAGCAGGAACCCGGTGAAAATCTGGGTACCGGTCTGAGCCACCCGCAGCTCCTGCAGGATTTCATTCCAGTTCCGGTCCATGCGCTCGTTCAGTGTCTCGTTGCGGCCGTCCGCTGGGTCGGCGTCACGGGCGTCATCCTCCGCCCGATGGTCGGTCATCTCGATTCCTCAACGCGGCACATTTCACTCTCTCATCTGTTAACCCCTGCGGGGCGTTACCTAAACATGACTCGGGGAGGGCTCGGCGCACCGAACCGCCTGAGCCGCCGTTCGACTTAAGAGTTGTTGACGATCTGCTCGATAATCGCAGTTGTCGAGACCGAAGGTGTCCGCGGCAGGTACACCACGTGACAGATGTCGTTGAGGAAGTCGAACTTGCCCTGCCAATCGTCGCCCATGACCAAGATGTCGGCCTGATGCTCCAGGACGTACTCACGCTTTTGTTCGAGGCTCTCTTCGATGAAGACCGCATCGACAGCCTTGACATTGGCGACGATCTCCAGACGCTCCTCTTGGGTAAAGACCGGGTTGCGACCCTTTTTGGCAAAGTTGAGCTTGTCTGATGAGACACCTACCACGAGCCGGTCGCCGAGAGCGGCCGAGCGGTTGAGCACACGTACATGGCCGACGTGGAATACGTCGAATGTGCCGAAGGTGATCACGGTCTTGCTGGCCACGTCAACTGCTCCTATTGGATTGCTTCGCTCGCTGCCGTGTTTGCTTCCCGCCAACCCTAAGGGGCGCACCCACTAACAGTGCTCATTGCGCGGAGTGGTTCACGCCGAAGAGCGGCTAAACACCGCACGCCAGCGATGGGTCTCAGGCGGGTCGCGAATCTCCTCCACACTGACCGCCTCCAGACCCTCGACGGCAAAGGATCCAACGTCAGCGCGGGTAAGCGGCCAGGGCGGCCCGTCGATCGACTCGTCAGCGTCGCGGGCGACCGCCAATACCAGCAACGTGCCGCCTGGCGCGACGAAGCGGCCGACATGCAGCGCAACCGTCGGGCGTAGCCGCACGGGGAGAGATTGCGTGGTGTAGGTCTCGACCACCAGGTCGAAGTGCTCACGCCATTCGGCCGGCGGGTTCAACAGGTCCGCTACTCGGAAGTCGACCGGGCTCGTAGGGAAGCGTCGTCGCGCAGCCTCGATCGCGGAATGTGAGATGTCAAAGGCGATGACGCGATATCCCTGGGCCGCAAGGTATGCCGCATCGTCTCCGAGGCCCGAGCCCACCACCAACGTGCGGCTTCCACACAAGGCGGGACGCTGTTCGATCCACTCCACCAACAGAGGATGCGGTGCTCGGCGATCCCACGGAACGACGGCTTGCCCGTCGGCCGCCTCGGCGTACAGCCGCTCGAACCAGCCCGTCGCATCGCCGTCCCGAAGAGCTTCCCCCGACAACCGTCGCACATCCTCATCCGGATCCTGTGCCGTCATGGCTCCATCCTGGCGGACGAGGGATTCCGACTTGTCAGTGGATTTGGCTCAGGTCTCCCAATGCGAGCTCGAGCTGGTCGAGGCCGTGATCGAGCTGGCTTTCGCTGATCACCAGTGGCGGTGCTATGCGGATGGTCGAGCCGTGAGTGTCCTTGGCCAACACATGCCGCCGGGCCAACGCCTCGCAGACATCACGGCCGTTACCAAGTCGGGGATCGACGTCCACACCTGCCCACAGACCTCGCGAGCGGACCGAGACCACACCGTGGCCGATCATGCGGTTCAGCCGCTCCCGCAGCTGGACGCCGAGCTTGGCCGCGCGCTTCTGATATTCACCGGTCTCGAGCAGTCGTACGACGGCCAGGCCGACGGCGCAGGCGAGTGGGTTGCCTCCAAAGGTGCTGCCGTGCTGGCCGGGCTGCAGCACACCTAGCACCTCATGATCAGCAACGACCGCAGACACCGGCACGATGCCACCACCGAGCGCCTTGCCCAGCAGCACGACATCAGCGGTGACGTTTTCGTGCTCGCAGGCGAGCGTGCGGCCGGTGCGGCCGAGCCCGGACTGGATCTCGTCCGCAATAAATAGCACTCGATGCTTGCTAGTCAGCTCACGCACTCCCGCCAGATAGCCGGGTGGCGGGATTCGTACCCCCGATTCACCCTGAATCGGCTCTAGCAGTACTGCCACAACGTCGTCGTTGATCGCATCGCGAAGCGCCTCAAGATCACCGTACGGGACCATCAGGAAGCCCGGAGTGTACGGCCCGAAATGATCATGCGCCAGCGGGTCGTCGGAGAAGCTGATGATCGTCGTGGTACGGCCATGAAAATTGCCGGCAGCAACGATGATCAAAGCGCGACCATCTGGCACGCCTTTGATCTCATATCCCCACTTGCGGGCGACCTTGATCGCAGACTCCACGGCCTCGGCGCCGGTGTTCATTGGCAACACCATGTCCTTGCCGATCAAGGTTGCCAAGCCGTCAGCAAACGGCGCCAATTGATCATGGTGAAAGGCACGCGAGGTCAGCGTCAGTCGATCGAGCTGCTCCTTGGCGGCGGCAACCAGGGTCGGATGCCGGTGGCCGAAGTTGTTGGCCGAGTAGGCCGCTAGAAAGTCTAGGTACTGGGCGCCCTCGATGTCGGTGAGCACCGCTCCGCAGCCACCTGAGGCCACCACATCGAGTGGATGGTAGTTGTGAGCGACGTGCTCATCCTCGATCCGCAGCAGCTGACTGGCGCGCGTCAGGGTGTCGTCCATGGTGGTCATGATGATGCTCCTGCGGTCGGGTGATGAGCGGTCGTGTGGTGGGCTGAGCGTGGTGCTGCATTCTCCGAGACAACACTGGAAGCGTCATGGCTTAGCGAAGCGGCCCCGCGCATTGCGATCGGTGCCGGCCGGATTTCCTGAGTACAACACTTCACGCTCCCGCCGCCCTTGATCAGCTCGCTGAGGTCCACCGAAATCGGCCAGTATCCAGTGGCCGCCAGCTCCTCGCGCAGCTGCCGCGCGCCCGAGGAAATGAACACGTGCAGCCCATCGCTGATCGCATTCAGTCCAAAGGCATACGCATCATGCTGGTCCGCAATCAAGGCATCGGGAAACAGCTCCCCAAGCAACTGACGGCTGTCTTGGCTGAAAGCGTCAGGGTAATAGGCGATATGGTCCCGGACGTCATCCAGGACGGTCAAAGCAAGATCAAGATGGAACAGCCGCGGATCAACTAGCTGGAGGCCGATCACCTCCCGACCCGTCAGGGTGGCCAGCTCGCGATGAGCGTCAAGAGTGGTACGGAATCCACAGCCAGCAAGGATTCTCTTTGACAGCACGGCGAAATCACCCTCAGCCTCGTTGACCGCAAGGGGCTGTCGCACCTCACCGCCGCCGTAGAGGATGCCGTTGTGCTGATGCCATGCCGTGTGCACGGCAGCCTCTGCCTCACGCTGCGGATTGGCGAATCGGGCAGAGAGAGCGCGGCCAGCCACCACCGTGGCGCCATTTGCGGCGAAGACCATGTCTGGCACTCCCGGCAGCGGCTCCAAAAGGTCGACGCGATGACCCGTGTCGCGATATGCGTCAACAAGCCCCCACCACTGCCGAAGCGCCAGAATACGGTCCACGTCGCGGCTGGGATCCATCCACGGATTAATGGAATAGGTCACATCGAAGTACATCGGCGGACACATCAGATAATGCCGAAGCCGCGCACGCCGTATCGGGTGCCCGATGTGGTTCAGCACTGTGGTTGTCACCCTTGAAGGGTAGGGTCCCGGGAGGCGCAAGTCCGATAGTGTGATCAATGAAAGTGAGGAGACTGTATTGCGTCTTGATGAAATTGATCACAAGATCCTTGCGCGGCTGACAGACCACGGTCGCGAGAGCTTTGCCATGCTCGGGCATCATGTGGGCCTCTCGACCGCAGCAACGAAAAGACGGGTGGATCGGCTCCGTCTTAGCGGTGTGATCCGGCGCTTTACGGCCGAAGTCGAGCCTGCTGCGCTGGGCTGGACGATCGAGGCCTTTGTCGAGGTCTACTGCGAGGGCCGGGTGCCACCGGATCGGATGCGGGAGATGGTCACCAGCATCCCTGAAGTTGCTGAGGCGTACACAGTGACGGGCGAGGCAGACGGCATCCTGCGCGTACGCGCGTCCGATACGAGCCATTTTGAGAAGGTTCTCGGCATTATCCGCAACCATCCAGGCGTCTCCCGCACCCGATCATCACTGGTTCTTTCACGCCTGTAGCCAGCTAGGCGCCATGATCCCGGAGGCCCCGCTGCTCCCTTCTCGGGACGCGGCCCACGGTGCATGGCCATGCGTTAGTTTCTTCAGAGTGAGGCTGCCGCTGTGACCCAAACCAGTCCTCCTCCAGAGTCAGGCCGCCTGGGAGCGGCGGCCCCGGTGCGCAGGATTCGCGTTACCGACTTCTACAACGCCAAGCGCCAACATGAGCGCTGGGCAATGCTGACCAGCTATGACCAATACACCGCTGAGCTGTTCGACGAGGCGGGGGTCTGGGCACTGCTGGTCGGCGACTCCGCTGCGAACAACGTTTATGCGTACGACACCACCTTGCCGGTCACTGTCGATGAGCTGTTGCCACTAGTCCGCGCGGTGGTCAAATCCACCAAGCGAGCCTTCGTTATCGGTGATCTGCCGTTCGGTTCGTACGAGGACGGCCCGTCGCAAGCTCTGGAGACCTCCATCCGGTTTATGAAGGAGGGCGGCTGTCACGCCGTGAAGTTCGAAGGCGGGTTGCGCGTTGCAGCGCAAATCCGCAAAGTGACCGACGCCGGCGTCCCCGTTATGGGGCATATCGGCTTTACGCCACAGAGCGAGCATCAGCTCGGCGGCTATCGAGTGCAGGGCCGCGGTGATGACGCAAAGCGGCTTCTGGATGACGCCCATGCCGTCGCAGAGGCTGGAGCCTTTGGAGTGGTGTTGGAGATGGTTCCCGGCGACCTGGCGCGCCAGGTGACCGCCGAGCTGGACATTCCGACTGTTGGCATCGGCGCGGGCGCAGACTGCGACGCACAGGTGCTCGTATGGCAGGACATGATGGGACTCAGACGCGGCAGAATGCAGCGCTTTGTCAAGCAGTATGCCAATTTGGCAAAGATCATCGGCGACGCCGCCGCGGCGTATGTCGATGAGGTGAGAATGGGTGTCTTCCCGGACGAACAACACACGTTCGCTTCGACGATCCCTACCACTGAGGCCAAGTCATGAAGATCACCAATAGCGTCGCCGAGTACACGGACTTTCGCCGTACTCTCGATATGCCGGCTGCCCCCCGGCTCGCTTTCGTCCCTACGATGGGTGCCTTGCATGAGGGCCATCGTTCGCTGATCAAGTTGGCAAGATCACTTGGCGATGTGGTCGGGGTCAGCATCTTCGTCAATCCGCTGCAGTTTGGGCCCGGCGAGGACTATGCGCGTTATCCGCGGCCCCTCGAGGATGATCTTGAGGTCTGCGAGGCGGATGGCGTTGATGTCGTCTTCGTGCCGAGCGTCACCGACCTTTACCCGCCGGCGCGGCAGATTACCGTCGACGCCGGCGCCCTCGGATCGGTGCTGGAAGGGCACTCCAGACCCGGCCATTTCAATGGAGTGCTCACCGTCGTCCTGAAGTTGTTCAACATCATCCGGCCGCAGCTGGCGGTATTCGGCGAGAAAGACGCGCAGCAGCTGGCCTGTATCCAGCGAATGGTGGCCGATCTGAACATCCCCATCGAGATCGTCGGCGCGCCCATTGTCCGCGAGTCCGATGGGCTCGCCCTCTCCAGCCGCAATGTCTTTCTGACCGCCAACGAGCGTGCGGTCGCACGTAGCCTCTCTGCCGCCCTGGAGAAGGCAGCAACACAAAGCTCAGTTCCGTCTGCCCGAGCGGCGGCATATGAGGTGCTGGATCGAGCTGAGGCAGAGCCCTGCTTCGAGCTCGATTACGCGACCATCGTCAACCCCGCAACGTATGCGGAGGTGCCCGATGATCATGTCGGACCGGCCACGTTCGTCGTCGCGGCCCGCGTCGGCGGCACGCGGCTGATCGACAATGCAATCATCAACTTCGCGCCCACACCATGGTCCTGACCTCTTAAGTCCTGTGGATCTCGATACCGCTGCCGACGAGCTCTACGGCGTCTCTCCCGATGACTTCATCGAGCGGCGCCAGCAGCTGGTAGCGGAGACGAAGCAGGCCGGCGACCGCGAGCTCGCCACCCAAATCGGCAAGCTGCGGCGTCCAACCCGCAGCGCCTGGCTGATCAATTTGCTGGCTCGCGAGGAACCAGACACCATCAATGCACTTTTCGAGCTCGGTGCCGCGCTTCAGGAGGCACAGCAGCGGATGGCGGGCGATGAACTTCGGCAATTGTCTGCGGAGCGTCGCAAGACTGTCGATGCCATGGCACGCCGTGCGGTCGAGTTGGGCCGCCAGCAGGACTACGACGCGCCGGATGGAGCACTGCAGGAGGTGGGCCAGACGCTGCAGACCGCGCTAGGTGATCCGGATATTGCCGATCTGGTACGCGCTGGACGCTTGACACAGGCGGTGACATACGGCGGTTTCGGTACAACCGATCTTGCCTCTGCGCTGGGAGCGTCGCTGCAGACTAAGGCTCCGAGCCACCCACAGAAGGCAGCCGAGGCAGCGCCACAACCAGCACCGAAGCGAGACGCGAAGCAGCGCCGGGAGGCGGAGAAGGCAGCGGCCGAGGCACGGGAGCGGGCGACAGAGGCGCGTCAGGCTGCCGAGTCAGCTGAGGAGGATGCAGAGGCCGCTACGCAACACGCCGATGATCTTGCCGACCAGGTGGAATCACTGCGTACGCAGCTGCGTCAGACCGAGGCCGCCGAACGGGAGGCCCGCGACCAGGCGCGAGCCGCGCGGAAGCAGTATCAAGAGCTGCGCCAGGCCGCGCTGTCGGCTGAACAGGCGGCAGCCGCTGCGGAGCAGGCGGTAGACGAGTAAGACTGGCCTGGGCCTAGCCAACTGCCTCCAGATGAAGCAGCAAGACAGAACCTCGACGGGCCGGTGGCAGCGGAATACCCGCAGCGCCGAGTGCTTGACCAGTCAGCACCGGAGCACCCGAAGCCCAGGACGGTGTTACGGTCTGAGCCTCGCCGGGCCGGGCCCCTATGACCTCAATCCGGTACGAGGTGGCCGGATCGAGCCCGTCGAGGCGGACCCGTCGGCTGGCGAGCGCCCGTTCCAGCCACACCAGAGCAAAGAGCGCCTCACCGCGATGATCAGCTACTACGCCGTGGGCGATGAAAGCTCGATCGCTCTCGTCTGATCGAATCGTGGTGCCTGAGTGCAGCAACGAGCGAAACCGTTTATGTAACCCCAGCCAACGATGAAGGCAACGCAGACTCCCGGGTGCTTGCTTGCGAAGATCAATTCCGAGACCCAGCCTGCCGAAGAAGGAAGAGACCGCCCGGTACGCCGTATAGGCCGGCTCCTCCGGCTCGTCCAGCGCCGGCTGCCACACCAGTCCTGGCGGCAGCAGCTGCACCAGACCGGCAAAGTCAGCGTGCCGTGCGGTGGAGTCACCAGAAAGATCAGCGCCAACGGCCCGTGCTGCCATCGCCAAGTCAAGGCTGGTGGTCTGGATGGTGAGGTGCGGATAACGCTCACGGAGGGCATCGAGCAACCGGTACGCGGCCAGCGTGCTGGTGTGCTGGGTTGCGGTAGCCCCGGGCCGGTGTGCGCCATGAGTAATAGACCAGCTCAGCAGGGACACATGATGGCGGTCCAGTAGCTTGGTCAATCGTTCCCAGACGTAGGCCATCGCGGGTCGTACCGAGAGATCCAGCACTTGCCGCGTCATGCCATCGAGTTCCACGGTCAACAACCACTCCGGATGGTCGCGGGCCATCGGGGAGTCGGTATCAATCGACTCCAGCTCCACGGCGAATCCGATCTCAAGATCAAAATCGCGAATTCGCGCCAGCAGTCCTTCAAGATCACGAAGTGATGCGGTTGCGGCCGGTCCGGCACTATCCGCGTACGGATCCAAACCCATGCGTGAGCACCATTCGATGTCGAGCAGGAACGTTTCGGCACCGACCGCCGCCGCGTACTCAGCGAGGCTCAGCATTGCCTGACGATCATGATGAGCGAACGCGGAAGCGGCGGCATCGAAGATCACTCGGTTGTCGTGCGGTGCTTCTGGTTGCAGGTGCCGATGTAGGCGGGCGGCCGCTGCGTCCAGCCCATCGCCCCAGGTCCACACCACCCACGGCGAGTGATAGGCCTCACCAATGCCAAGCACAATCTCACCGGCCTGCAAGAGCTCCCCGCCGCCGAGATAGGTCCTGCCGTAGGATGTACGCTCCACGCGATGCCGAACCGAGCCGCTGAAGGCAACGTGTACCTGCCACACCTGCCCACGACGAAATCCGGTTCCGGCTTCGGCTAGAGCCAGGTGGGCCGGTCGATCATCGAAGACTCCATGATCAACAGACCACGAACCCGAGCGCAAAGGCATCCTCGATAGCGCCGGCCCATCGAACTCGACCCGATGCGTGGCCTGATCGCTGACCGGCAGGAATAGCTCGAGTCCTTCGAGCCGGTAATCCGCGACGTTCTTGTTCGTGACGCCGGCGCGACAGCGGACCAGACCAATGCCGGTGAGCTGGATGGCGAGGTCAAGACTTAGTCCGTTGACCGGATCTTCCGCTTCGATGATCACAGTGTCGGCGCCGACCTCGATCAGTTCCGGCGAAACCGGTGTGTCACTGATCAGCCGCGCGTGACTGCGGGTGAAGCAGGCCGCCGAAGTATGCCCATCGTGGGATCCGGCAAGTGCTGCGCGGGAATTCCAGCCGGCCGAAGATTCAGGTACCAGCGAGGACATCATCGACGGCAGTGGATCGAGGCTGGTCGGGCCGAATGCGGCTAACAGCGCTTCCGCTGACAAGCCATCAAGATCACCAAGATCTGCACCCCAATGCAAGATCACCGGCAGACCGGTTGCCTTGAGCTGCATGAGGAGGCTGACGCCCTGCGCTCGCATGTGGAGGAGCGCGGTCGCTGCATCATGATCGGCTGAGAACACGGTCGCTGCCGCATCCTCCACCGACATGAGATTCTCCCCCAAGAATGAGATTTCTCCGCTGAGCGCAAAAGCTTATAGGAAAGTCGAAAAGGGCCACACCTCGACATCGCCGTCGACATCGCGTCCCGACGGGGACCATCGTAGATGGCATGCTCGTTGCCCTACGAAGACGCCAAGCCGCGTGTCGAGTGAGTTTTCGTCGCCGGCTTTCCGAAACGACCGGCAGGCTGGTTGGGAAGCGATAGTTTCGAACCGCA
>Ga0307289_10000253_pt1 | contig 22358 bp, 16 predicted proteins | sample ER_DNA_143_FD_194483 | JGI IMG/M metagenome (GOLD analysis project Ga0307289, IMG submission 194483) | Bulk soil microbial communities from the East River watershed near Crested Butte, Colorado, United States - ER_DNA_143 | ecosystem: Environmental > Terrestrial > Soil > Floodplain | place...
CCGTAGCTCGTCCCGCGCCGGATCATCCGGTGGAGACGCACGTCCACGCTGCCGTCACCATCGAACGCGTCGCGCGGGTTCGCCCGGCGGGCGTGCGCGCCGACGGGGCACTTGAAGCCTCGCGGGTCGTCGCCGTAACCGAAGTCGTTGTTGCGGTGCGGGTCGTTGCCGAGCTCGGGGTCATCGTCGGCCGGCGCGAGCGCGAGCGGGGCGCCGCTCTGCCAGCGCCCGACCATCTTCGCGCCGAGGCGCGCCTCGTCGGCGCGGCTGGCTGCGCGTGCGGCCAGGTACTGCCGGTACGCCACCACCCTCGTGTGCAGCTTCCGGAAGACGACGTAGGTGCCGTTGCGACCGAGCACCTCCGGCGTCGGCATCGGCGGCAGCTCACCGGACTCGTCGGCGTAGCCGAGGATGATCTCGCCGGCCTTCAAGGGCTGTTCCCTGGGGTTCGACGACGGTCGGCCACTGCCCTCCACCGCAGGCTGACCGATCCCGTCCTTGAACCCGAACGACGTGCGCCCGGTGGGCAGCTGGTAGCAGTCCTGCCGCCAGACCAGCTCGATCCCCGAGAGCTCCTGCTGGGCGCGGCTCCCCTGCTCGACGGCCAGGTCATGCCGCGCGGCGTCCGGGGACAGGACGGCCACCGCCACGTGCACGTCGGCCGTGCCCAACGGCTTCTCCCAGTTCTCGGGGCTGCTGTCACCGACGTCTCCCAGCTCCGCCGCCCGGGCCGCCATCCCCGCTCGGAACTCGGGGGCGAAGCTGTCCAACGAGGTCTGCGGCACCCCGAGCGCCTGCAGCCCGCCATAGGTGAAGGCCACGGTGATGGACGTGTCGTGGGCCGGGTCGGCGGAGGCCCTCTGCGACTCGGCGACCGCATGCAGCCGCCGAACCAGCTCGCGTCCCGCAGCGCGGTCGTCGATCCGCAACAACAGGTACGTGCCGACGTAGGGCGACGGGCGCTCGTACAGCGCCCCGCTCTGGATGTCGTCGAGCTCGAGAATGGTGCTGTCCGTCCCGGTCACACCGCTTCTCCTGTCGCTGGGTCGCGGACGTCGTGCATGGGCGCTAGTGATGCTCTGGCAGGGCCGGCGGGTCCGGGTTGGGTGGCGACAGGTAGGGGAACACGACCGAGGCGGGACGGGAGGAATGGTCGACGCCGTCGCGGATGACGGGACCGTTCCCGCCGTTGACGAGCTGGGTGAAGATCGTGTCCATCACGTCGTCGTTGATCGATCGTCCGCCGCAGGTTCGGTGCGCCTCGCCACGACGGGTGGCGATCTCGATCTCGAGGAACGACCCGTGCTCGTGGTACGGCTTGGTGACGTCGACGACGAGGAAGTCCGCGAGCACCAGCTCGGTCAGCGGGTGACGGCCGCCGTCTCCGTTCGTCGGCCAGTCGATGGTCCCGTCGAGCCCGTCCCAGAAGCGCAGGTTGGCGTCCAGCCGGGCCCGGTACGCGCCCAGATAGGCGGCGGCCAGGTGGAAGGCGTCCTCCATGTTGTACAGGTCACGGATCTCTAGGTCCCGGTTGACGAGGTCGAACTGCTTCGGCGCCAGCATCATGTTCTTGACCTCAGGCCGCCCGACGCGCTCGATCCGGACGTTGAACCTCCCCCGGGTCAGTGTCTCGGCGACGACACCCACCAGTTCCGCCTGGGGCAGGTGGGCCAGGTCGATCTCGAGGACCAGGCCGAGGACGTTCTTGCCGTCGAGATAGATGGAGCCGGGGTCGGTGAAGGACAGCTGCCCAGTGGCGATGGTCTTCAGCGCCGCGGGGGCATCCATGATGAAGGGGTCCCAGCGGACGCCGGCGAAGGCCCGGATGCCGTGACCGATCCCGCCATCCGTGTCATTCACCCGGAACGTGACCGTGTCACCGGTGGGGGTGGTGCACACGCCCTCCTGCAGACCGTCCTCGGGGCCGCTCGGGGCCGAGAACACGCAGTCGAAGACGAGCTCATCCTGGCCAGCGGCGAACGGCGCCGAGCTACCCAGCGGTCCGGCCGTGACGGGTCGCAGCCGGAAGCGGTACACGAGCCCGTCCGAGAACGCCGCGGAGGGCGGCGCGAACGGCAGGGTGTTCATCACGAGCACGAGATGACCGGTGTGCTGAGGGCTCGGAAAGGCGTAGACGTCGGTGATGTCCGCGATCGGGTCCGCGAGCGCACGCGGCCCGGAGATGTGGTCTGACATCCGTACTCCTCGGCTCGACCTCACAGCCCGACGGCCAGTCCTGCGTGCTAGTCCGCCGCCTCCTCGAGCAACGGCTTCAGCGCAGGGTGCTGCAGCGCCTCCGCGGCCTGCGGATGGTCGAGCGTCTGCTGGAACGCGTGATTCACCCGCGGCGCCTTCCGGATCTCCTTGACCGTGCCGCCGTAGTTGCGGGCGTACGCGGCCGCACTCACCTCCGCCCCCAGGACGAAGTCCCTCACCGCCGCCAGGTCCGGGAGGCCCTCGTAGCCCTCGACATGCTGGAAGATGACGTCGAACAGGCCCAGCGTCGGCCCCGAGGTGAAGAAGTCCTCCATGTACGCGTCCCACGGGCCGTCGAAGCTGGTGATGAAGGCGAGCCGCGTGTCGTCGTCGAACAGCACGAACCGGGCCTCGTGGATCGTGGAGATCGCCATCCCGTAGTCGCCCGGTCGGTAGCCGGGGGTGTTCTGCAGGTCCTGCAGCGCGCTCCGCAAGGCCGCGCCCTCGCCGGGATTGACCCTGAAGAGCAGGCTGAACTCGCTCGTCGAGCCAACCCTGATCCCCCGGGTGGGTCGCCTCGGTCCCAGCTGCTGACATGGCTGCCTCCAGGGTGTTGAAGAGCTCCTCGGACCGGGCAGCCGAGCGGGTGCCCGCCGGCTCATGGTCCACGCGACGACCGTACGTACGGGCGCGCGCGAGGCACCTCACCCCAGGCAAGGTGAGACGGACCGACTCTGGCTCTGACGCGAGCGCGGCCGGCTTCAAGCCCAGCACCGGCCTTCGGACAAGGCACTTTCCTGGAGCCGTCGACCTGCGAAACGACCCACTGACAACCGCGACAGTCCCCAGAGAAGCCGAATCTGTGCTCGATCTGGGCTGCCCACGTGCAGCACTCGCTCATCGGCACGTCAGGACGCGCCACGATGGTTTCGCGATGGAAGTCGAGTCCGCAGCGGGCCGGTGACGGGTGATGGCTGGGCTCGTGGATGCTGTCCCATAAGAAATCGGGTCCGTCCAGCGAGCTCGACCGGCGGCGTCCCGGACCCCAACATTCCGGAACTAGGGAAACTTGACTGGGCGAGGGTCACTGGGCGCGCCGCTCAAAAGTGCCGACGAACAGGAGGCTGGGGTCGCCTGAGCGAGGCATCGGTGACCTCGGCACGGGACCGGTTCGCGGCGATCGCCGCTGCGGAGGCCAGAGCCTAGGATCATGGCAGGTTTTGGGAGGGTAGGAGGAGGCCCATCTGATGGCTGTGCAATCACCCGATGACGAGCGCCAGTGGGCTGCTGAGAAGCGCGATTTCGTTGCTGACCACCGTGAGAAGCTGGCCGCTGACCGAGACGCGGCCGGCGACACCAGAGACGCGACGGCCGACGCACGGGAGTCGGCGCTGGACGAGCGGGAACGGCAGCTGGACGCCCGCGCAGCCGAGCTTGGCCTACCGCCCGACGGTGCCGAAGCAGCAGCGCAGCGGGTCGATGCTCGCACCGCTCGGCAGCAGGCGCGCCAAGAGCGTGAGGGGTTACGGGCCGAGCGCGATGCTGCCGCTGATGCTCGTGATGAGGCGACGACGCGACGGCTCGAGGCCAATCCGACCACGAGACTGGCGTCGGCGTTCGCCGCCATAGCCGCGCATCTGTACGCCGCCGATTCCTTCGACGCTGTCCTCCTGCGCATCGCTCGGACCGCGGTGAGCACCGTCGCAGGGTGCCAGATGGCCAGCGTCACCCTCAGTGAGCGAGGGGCCTATCAGACCGCCGCGACAACCGGCTCGGCCGCGTCGGCGGTCGATCAGGCGCAATACGACGCCCGGGAGGGCCCCTGTCTTGACGCGGTCGACGCTCCGATCGTGTACGCGCAGTCGTTTCCCGACAGCCGCTGGCCGACGCTCGCGTCACGTCCAGCCGATTTGGGTGCGCAGTCAGCCGCCTCCTACCGCCTCGCAGCGGCGAGCCTTGCGACCGCCGGCACCGGAGGTTCGCTGAACACCTACGGCATCGAGCCGGATGCGTTCACCGACGAGGCGCAGGAGATCGGACTCATCCTGGCCGCACACGCGTCGATGGCCGCCGGGGCAGTCCATGAACGCGGCGCCCTGCAGGATCTAGCCGAGAATCTGAACAAGGCCCTGTTGTCCCGAGATGTCATCGGCCAGGCCAAGGGGATCCTGATGGAGCGGCTCAAGATCACCCCGGAGGATGCCTTCGACGTCTTACGTCGCTCATCCCAACGGCTGAACGAAAAACTCCACGCCTTAGCCCTCAACCTCGCCGAAACTGGTGAGATCGACACCAGGGACAGACTTCCGGCTCCAGCTCCTCAAGCACGCCGGTAGGCCTCGCAGTCGTCGCAGCCGCCCGGGATGCGGACGTCGTCGGGGGCTGGCCGTGGAAAGGCCGTCGCCGTTCATGACGGCTCGCAGGTGACGCACGTGGTCTTGTCGTAGGCCACGCGCATCTCGGACAACAGGTCGCCACACTCGAGGCAGTACGCCTCCCCGAGCGCCTCGTTCGTGCCGCTGTCCCCACCGTCCCTCCCATAGAGGGAGGGACGGGAACAGGTGGGCCGACGGGTGCTGTTCCCGCTGACGTTGGCAGCGTCAGTCGAGGTAGTCGCGCAGGACCTGTGAGCGCGACGGGTGGCGCAGTTTGCTCATCGTCTTGGACTCGATCTGGCGGATCCGCTCGCGGGTGACGCCATAGACCTTGCCGATCTCGTCCAGGGTCTTGGGCTGGCCGTCGGTGAGACCGAACCGCATCGAGACGACGCCCGCCTCACGCTCGGAGAGGGTGTCCAGGACGGAGTGGAGCTGCTCCTGCAGGAGCGTGAAGCTGACCGCGTCAGCCGGGACGACGGCCTCGGAGTCCTCGATGAGGTCGCCGAACTCGCTGTCGCCGTCCTCGCCGAGCGGCGTGTGCAGGGAGATCGGCTCGCGACCGTACTTCTGGACTTCGACGACCTTCTCGGGCGTCATGTCCAGCTCCTTGGCCAGCTCCTCCGGCGTCGGCTCGCGGCCGAGGTCTTGGAGCATCTGGCGCTGGACGCGGGCCAGCTTGTTGATGACCTCCACCATGTGGACGGGAATCCTGATGGTCCTCGCCTGGTCGGCCATCGCGCGGGTGATGGCCTGGCGGATCCACCACGTCGCATACGTGGAGAACTTGTAGCCCTTGGTGTAGTCGAACTTCTCGACCGCGCGGATCAGGCCGAGGTTGCCCTCTTGGATGAGGTCGAGGAAGAGCATGCCGCGACCGGTGTAGCGCTTGGCCAGCGATACGACGAGCCGCAGGTTGGCCTCGAGCAGGTGGTTCTTGGCCTTCTTGCCGTCCTGGGCGATCCACCACAGCTCGCGCTTGAGCTTCATCTCGATCTTGTCGACCGAGTTGAGGCGCTCCTCGGCGAACAGTCCGGCCTCGATCCGCTTGGCGAGCTCGACCTCTTGCTCGGCGTTGAGCAGGGCGACCTTGCCGATCTGCTTGAGGTAGTCCTTGACCGGGTCGGCGGTCGCTCCGGCGGTGACGACCTGCTGGGCCGGTGCGTCCTCCTCGTCGTCATCGCGGATGACGAAGCCGGCGTCCTCGGACTCCTCCTCGCCCGCCGCGGCGGGACGGCGCACGGCGGCGCCCTCGTCACCGGCGGCGCCGGCGGCCCACTCGTCCTCGGCCTCCTCGTCCAGCTCGGCGTCTGCGTCGGTGACCTCTTCGGCCGCCTCCTCGGGGGCGTCCTCAGTCACCTCGACGTCGGCGACGTCGTCGGTCAGATCGACCTCGAGATCTTCGATCTCCTCGCCGTCCTCGATCGCCTCTTCACCGTCTGGTCCCGCCGGCGCGGACTTCTTGGCCGCCGACGTCCCGGCGGTCTTGGTGACGGCGGAGTTTGTCGTGGCCTTCTTGGGGGCAGCCTTGGTCGTGCGCGCCGGCGCGGCGGCGTCGGCGGCCGCTGCCGTAGCACTGGAGGTCGGGGTCGGCTTGGCGGCTTTCTTCGCGGTCGCCCCATCCACGACGGGCGCCTTGCCCTCGACGGCGCCGCCACTGGTGGCCTGCTTCGCAGTGGCCGTCTTCCTGGCCGACTTGCCTTCGGCGGCGGGCTTGGCTGCGGCGGCCTTGGCCGGAGCGACAGGCTTGCTGGCTGCGGGTTTGCTGGCTGCGGGTTTGGTCGCCGTGGCTGTCGTGGCGGCGGTGCCGCCCTTGGCCACAGCCGGCTTGGCGGCCGCCGCCTTCTGGGCGGTCTTGGCCGGCGAGGCGGACTTGGTGGTCTTCGCAGTCGCCGGCTTGACCGTCTTGGTCGCCCGTGCGGTCGTGGCCGCACGCGTCGAGGTCGCGGCGGCCAGCGTCCGCTTGGATGCCGTCTGGGTGACCTGCACCTCCACGCCGGCGCTCTCCAGCGCGCGCAGCACGGCCTTCTGACGCGATGCGCTGAGCGCGGTGCGCTCGAACGCCTCGCGCAGGTCGTCGCCCGTGAGGGGGCGAACAGAGCCCTTGGTCATGAGCTGCTGGATGACGGGTTGAGAGAACTCCGGGGGAAGGGCCGCGTTGCCGCGCTTGGGGGTCGTAGAGCCCGTGGACACAGAAACCGACTACCTTTCGAAACCGAGACACGCGACATCGACGCCGATCGAGGTCGCTCGTGAGTCAATGCCGGCTGCGGGAAGAACATTCCTCGGGACGCGAGGCGGGCTGGAAAGGTGGTGGTGGCTGTCCTTCTCCGGTCTTGCGCGTCCGTGCTTCGACCATTATAAAACGCCGCCGAGCCCCGCCGCGCCATTCGACGGGCCGCGACGTTGGTTCCGCCCGTCCTGAGGCCTCATCGTCGAGGCGTTCCTCACCATGCGGGGTTCAGTCGTCCTGGCCGGTCGCCTTGACGGCGAGCACCGGACAGGTCGCGTCGAGCAGGATCCGCTGCGCGTTGGATCCAAGGATCAGCTTGCCGACCGGGGTCCGACGACGCAGCCCGATCACGACGAGTTGGGCATGGCTGCTCTCAGCCGCGTCCAGAAGATCGTCTGCCGGCTCCTTGCTCTGCTCCAAGTGCCGGACCTCGACGTTCACACCGGCCTGGTTGAGCCGTCCGCGAAGACCTTCGAGCGCCGTCTCGAACCGAAGCGTCTCGTCCGCGTCGAAGTTCCTGCCCGTGTCGCTGTTGACGACGATGAGATCGGCTTTGCGCAGCTCGGCCTCAGCCGCCGCCCGCCGCAGGGCCGCCCGACCCTCACGTGTCGGGATGTATCCCACCACGATGGACACTGGGCGAACCTCCTCGATGTGCGACGGTACATCTCGGGTCCCCTGGCCAGAACCTATCGGAAACGGCACCGCGTTCGCCTCACGCGGGCACACGCCGCCACGTCTCCCGGGATCAGCCGGCAAGCGCCGCTGCCGTTTTGATCAACCGGCTGCCGGACGTCCGTCCCGGCCGCGCCGGTCAACGTAGCGCGTCGCGGATGTGCCCGCCGACCTGCTCGATCTCGATGAGGAACCCGTCGTGTCCGTATGCCGAGGAGATGGTGTGCTGCCGGGCGCCAGGTACCGCGGTGGTGATCTCGTCGCTCAGCCGGACGGGATAAAGCCGGTCCGAGTCGACCGCGACGACCGTGGTCTCCGCAGTGATCCTCTGCAGCGCCGCGGCCACTCCTCCGCGGCCCCGCCCGACGTCGTGTGAGCTCATCGCCTCCGTGAGCACGAGGTAGGAGTTGGCGTCGAACCGCCGCGACAGCTTGGCCGCGTGATGGTCGAGGTAGGACTCCACGGCGTACCGGCCGCCGCCGCCCAACGGGTCCTCGAGTCCCTGCGAGGCCCGCCCAAAGCGGTCGTCGAGCTCGGTGCCGCTCCGGTAGGTCACGTGCGCGATTCGCCGCGCGATGCCCATGCCCGTCTCCGGCCCGGCGAACCGGTTGCGCTCGTCATAGTAATTGCCGCCTCGGAATGCGGGATCGGACCGGATAGCCAGCAGCTGCGGCTGGGCCCAGGCGATCTGGTCGGCGGTCGCGTATGCGGTACTGGCCAGGACGAGGGCTCGGTCGACGCGGTCGGCATGGGTGACCGCCCACTCGAGGACTCGCATACCCCCCATGGACCCACCGAGCACCGCGGCCCAACGGGTCACGCCGAGCTCGGCCGCCAGCCGGGCCTCGACGGCGACCTGGTCGCGGACCGTGACGAACGGGAACCGACTCCCCCACCACCGCCCGTCCGGCGCTACGGAAGCGGGCCCCGTCGTCCCCTGGCAGCCGCCGAGGACGTTCGAGGCGACGACGAACCAGCGCTCGGTGTCGAGCGGGCGACCGGGACCGATCAGGCCGTCCCACCACCCCGGCGACGGATGGGCGCCGTCAGCCGGACCGACGACGTGGCTGTCACCGGTCAGCGCGTGCTCGACGAGGATCGCGTTGTCGCCCCGCTCGTTGAGGCGTCCCCACGTCTCGTACGCCACCTGAACCTGCGGCAGCACACCGCCGCGTTCCAGCGCAACGCTTCCGACCGCCACGAAGCGGCGGTGACCGACCGGGTCGCCCTCCCGCCAGGCACCCGACACGACCCTCGGGATCCGGCCGTCCGTCGCCGGGCTCGACGACCGAGCGGTGGCCCATGAAGGGGCGCCCGGGGACGGGGTGCCCGACGATGCGGTCCCTCGGTACCGATGAACGATGGTCATTCGGGCTGCTCCTGGTACTCGCGCTTGCCCGAGTCGAGTGCCCGGGCCGGGTCATCACCCGGGGCACCCCACCGCAGAGAAGGAGGGTTGCCGCCCAGCAAGCCGGGGCTACGCGCTGGAACTCATGACCTTTGACCACTATACGGTCCGGCCGGACTGGCACCGGCGTCGTGGTCCACGAGATGGACGTCACGCGCTGGCCCTCGGCCGGACGGCGACATCGACCATCCGCCCCAGCAGCATCGCCAGTCGGTAGTCCGGATCCACCTCGAGCGCACGGTCGAGGGCGGTCCGGGCGAGGGCCCCGTCGCCCAACCACCAGACGACATGGGCGAGGACCGTCAGGGGACCGGGCGAGAGCTCCGAGGGCGCCTCACGACAGACCATGGCCAGGCGGTCGACCAGCCCTTCGTGGGCGACGTCGTCGGCCGGTTCGTCGATGGCGTCCGTCGCCCCACCGTCTCCTTCCTCGAGCCCGCGGGGCCCCACCGACCCCAGGTCCACACCGGCCCACCCCAGGACGTCCCGCCGGGACGGCAGCTCGGCCTCAGCCAGCCGGCGGAGCGACGCCGGGAAGACGGAAAGGTCGAGAGTCCCCGGGCACATCCACGCGATGAGAAGGTCGCGGACCGACACGTCAACCAGCGACACCACCGCCCACGCCCACGACTCGTGTCCGCGGGCGGGAGCGGACTTCGCCACTGCGTCGGGGCCGGCCGGCGACAGGTCGAGGATGCGGGCCCAGGCCTGGAACATCCGTCGCCGGCGACGCTGCAGCGTGGTGCGTGAGGCTCGGCCGGTCCGCAGGTCGTGGAGGAAGGCGGCGCACCGGGTCTCCTGGGCGGAGTCCGGCTGCGACTCCAGCCGGTCGGCCAACTCGGCCCGCGAAGACGCCGGCTGCCGGCCGCGCACGATGTAGTCGGCCACCGCCGGGACCTCGTCGTCGCCCTGCAGGGCCTCACCGTCAGTCGGGCAGCAGTCGCCGTCGCAGTCGAGGCTCCACCATCGACCGTCACGGACCAGGAGCCGGTCCAGCACCCGGATTCCCGCGGAGCGGATCGCGTCCCGCATCGCCATGCTGGCCGGCTCCGCCTGCCCCGCACGGGTCTCGAACCCGATCAACACGACCGCATCGGGGCGTTCGCGGGCGACTACGGGCAGAAGCTCGACGGCCACCAGGTCGGGGTCGGCCTCAGGCGGTGGGAGGTCGACGCGGCCGACGACGCCGATCCGGTTGGCCCGCAAGCAGACGACGACGAGGGAATCGGCCGGCCGGTATCCCAGGTGATAGGGCAGCACGCTGATGATGTCGGCGGGGCCGCGCAGGCGGATCGTGGTCGTCATGGCCACGATCTTGAGGCGCGCCAAGCAGACCGGAACAGAGCAACGTTCGCGGTTGTGGACGACGGGACGTAATGATCAAGCCATGTTGACGACCCGGAGCCGCCACGCGGGTCACATGAACTAGGCCCTCATCGCGCCGCAACCTCGCGCTTCACCAGCAGGCGCCGCGGCGGCAGCCGCCGCTTCACCGAATCAGCGGATGACTTGCGACTGCACCGCCTGGTACCACTCGTCGACCGGCATGTCCTGCGGTCCCGCGCCTCGGCTGTCCTGGTGCCGCGCCCCGGCGTGTCCCGGTTGGTACGCCGCCCCCGGGTAGCCCTGCTGGTATGCCGCCCCCGGGTAGCCCTGCTGGTACGCCGGCCCGGCGGCGTTTCCTCGCTGCGCGCGCCCGCCGCTGCGCTCCCACGCAAGGAACGCCTCGGTGTCGTTGACCAGCGCGGCCACCAGCCAGGTGATGACGATCGCGTCGTCGCCCAGGCCGAAGACCGAGAAGAGCGCCTCGGGCATGAAGTCCAGCGGGGACAAGACGTAGAGGACGGCCGCCGCAAGCATCGCCACGTGGCCGAACGTCGTGCCGCGGTACTCCCCGCGGGCGATCGCCGAGAGCATCCGCGGTACGGCCGCGACGCGCTCCCCAAGGCCGGCCGAACCCGGCCGAACCGCAGTGCGCACCGACTGCGCGATCATCGTGACCAGGCCCATCCGGCTCGTGTGTCGTGCCATTGGCCGTCCTCCCCTGTTCTGCGAAGGTGTGCTCGCATCCACCGCCCGAGACCGGGTTGTGGTCTCGACACGCATACCCATTGTGACGGTCATCGGAACCCACCGGCGGCGGGCTTCCGCATCTCAGACAACGACCGGCTACCCAGGACCATTCCGGCCCTTCCTGGCAAACCCAGGCTGTTACGAGGGCGTGACCTGTCCCGAGGACACCACTGCCTCAGCCACCCGTACCGGGAACTCCTCCTTCGCGTGGTCGGCGATCCGCTTGAGGAGGTACGCGTCGATGCCGGCGCTGACCCCTCCGCCCACGAACGGCAGCGCGCGACCCAGCCGGCTGAAGGTCGACCTGCCGACCGTCCCGATCAGGCGGAACGCGATGCCCTTGTTGATCATCATCAGCGCCGGCCCGGGCAGCTGCTGGGCAGCCAGATCGGTGAGGCGGCCGGTGGGCGAGACGATCCCCGCCTTGCGGATGAGGTCTTCCGAGTCGGCTCCAACGAGCGCCAGCAGCACCGCCGTCCGGATGTGCGGCTCGGACAGGTCGTACCCGCGCAGCGCCGCGATCGCCGCGGTCATCCGGGTGGCGACGAAGTAGAACTCGGCCACGTTGACCGGGAGAGCGATGGGCATGGTCACGAACCCGCCGAACCCCGTCACGAAGCCGCCGGTACCCGCCATGGCGAGGTGGTTGCGGATGACGTGGTCGACCGCCTCGTCGAGACTGCGGGTCTTCATCCGGGCTTGGTCGGCGACCTGTTGGGCCGACGGCAACGGCCCCTTGCCTTCGATCCCCACGGCGAGGATGGGTTGTAGCACCTTGTAGATGACCGCCGATGCGCCCTTGGGCTCGACGTTGGCCTGTTCGAGGGCGGTTTCGGGTTCCTTCTTGTCACCGTTGTCTCCGAAGCCAAAGATTCCCACGTCGCCCACCTCTCGTCGTCCAGCCCGAGTCCTCGGGCTGGGCCGGCCAATCCTCGCGGGGCCGTCGAACCCCCGCAACACGGCAACGTCACCATCCGGCGGCGCGTTCCCTCCAGAGAGAGCCGCCGCACGAGACGGTATGCGTCTGCTGCCACCACGCCGCGTCGGCGTCGTCGGGTTGGATGAGGTCATGCTGCCCCTGGTCGTCGTCGGCGGACGCGCCGCCGTCGGGCCGCGCGAGCCGGGCGGAGCGGTTGTCCCCGGCGACCTCGCGACGGTCGTCCGCCACGCCGCCGGGCTGGAGGAGCGTGAACACCCGCGCTGGCTGGTCTCCTCGGCCAGCGCTGCGCTGCGCCCGCTCGTCGACGCCGGCGTTCGCGTGCAACGCTGCTGGGACGTGGCAGAGGTGCACCGAGTACTCCACGGCGGCTGGCGGGCCGACCTCGGCCGCGTCTGGGCCGCGGCCCACCGGCTCGACGCCGGCACCCTGCCCAAGCCCGCCGGCGAGGACCTCTTCGACCTCCTCGACACCGAGCTCGCGGACGGTGCCGATCCCGACGCGGCGGTGCGCCGGGACGGTCACCTGCGGCCCGACGTCCTGGACGAGACGTGGGCCGCTTCCGACTCGCGCTTGGACGCGATCGCGACCGTTCTGACCGAGATCGCCGGCCGACAGGAGCGGGCCCTGGGCGAGCTGGGACCGCGGGCCGTCGCCGCCGCATACTCCGAGTCCGCCGCGGCCGTGCTGTGCCTGGAGCTCGAACGGGACGGCCTCCCGGTGGACCGGCGGGCCGCTGAGGATCTCATCGCCGCCGCTGCCGGTCCGCGCCCTCGGGACGAGGCCGACGCGGTCCGGCTGCGCCGCGGGCGGGACGCACGGGTCCTCGCCCACGTGCCTGGACGCGAAGGCACCGACCTGCGCAACCCGACCCAGGTCAAGGAGCTGCTCGCTGCCGTCGGCGTGTCAGTGCCGAACACGCGCAAGTTCGTCCTGGAGCGCTACCGCGAGACGCATCCGCTCGTCGACGCCCTGCTCGAGTGGCGCAAGGACGAACGGATCGCGACGACCTACGGCTACCGCTGGCTGGACGAGCACGTCGGCGCAGACGGCCGGTTGCGGGGCGGGTGGACTGCCTGCGACGGCGCCGCCGGACGGATGACCGCCCAGAACGGTCTGCACAACCTCCCGGCGCCCCTGCGGCCGGCCGTCGTCGCGGAGCCCGGGCACGTCTTCGTGCGGGCCGACCTCGGGCAGGTCGAGCCGCGCGTGCTCGCCGTGGTCTCCGGTGACCGCGCCTTCGCCGAAGCCACCCGGGCCGACGACCTCTACGCCCCGGTCGCGCAGAAGCTCGGCATCGAGCGCAAGGTCGCCAAGGTGGCGGTTCTCGCCGCGATGTACGGGCAGCGCTCCGGGGCCGCCGGCCGGGCTCTCGGCGACCTGGAACGCGCCTACCCCGTCGCCATGGGCCTGCTCGACGAGGCGTATGCGTCGGGCGTGGCCCGCCGGCCGCTGCGCACCTTCGGGGGGCGCCGGATCAACCTCGACGCCGCCTGGCCGGGCAGCGACGACGGCGGGCGGGGGCGGTTCGCGCGAAACGCCCTGATCCAAGGGTCCGCGGCGGAGCTCTTCAAGGCGTGGGCGGCGACCGTCCGGCACGAAACCGCGCCCACGGGCGCCCAGTTCGTCCTCTGCCTCCACGACGAGCTGCTGTTACAGGCTCCGGAGGACCGGGCGGAGGAGGTCGCCCGCGCTATGGGGAGGTGCCTGGACGACAGCGCGCGGCGGTGGGCGGGTACCGATCAGGTGCGGTTCGTCGCCGACACCAGCATCATCCGGCGCTGGTCCGACGCCAAGGACTGAGCGTTCAGGCCGAGCCGAGCCCGCCGGTCTCGTCGTTCTTGCCCTTGTCGTCGGTCACGTCTTTGAGGAACGCCTCGAATTCAGCGCCGATCTCGTCGGCCGAGGGCAGCTCGGACACTCCGGTGGCGAGCAGGCTGGGCCGTTCGCGTCCTTCCATGAAGGTGTCGTACTGCCGCTCCAGCGCCTCGATGACCGCTTTGACCTCGTCGGACCCCTCGACTTCGCGAGCGATCTCCGCCCGGTTGAGGCCGGCCGCGGCGGCCAGGTCAGTGGTCGACAGGCTGAGACCGGTCACTCCGCTCACCGCGCCGAGACCCGCGAGCGCCGCGTCGGCGAACTCCGCCTGGGCGAGGTAGTGCGGGACGTGGACGGCGAACCCGAGCGCGTCGCGGCCGGACTCGCCGAGCCGCAGCTCGAGCAGGGCCGACCAGCTGGCCGGGACCTGCACGGTGCCGAACACCGGCTCGTGCTGGGTGATGAGCCGTGGATCGGTGGCGTGCGCCGTCATCCCGAGCGGTCGGGTGTGCGGCACCGCCATGGGGATGCCGTGGACGCTCACCGTGAGGTCGACGCCGAGGGCCTTGCCGAGGCCGAGGACGGCCTCGACCATGCGCTCCCACTGGTAGTCCGGCTCAGAGCCGGCCAGGAGGAGGAACGGCTGCCCGTCGCGGTCGGTGAGCCGGTACAGCAGCAGCGACGGGTCCTCGTAGGAGGTCCACCGGTCCCGCTCGAACGTCATCATCGGCCGCCGTCCGCGGTAGTCGAGCAGCTGGTCGAGGTCGAACGACGCGACGACGGTGTGGTCGTGAGCGGCCAGGAGGTGCTCGGTGAGCAGTCGCTGGGTGCGGCCGGCGTCGATGAAACCGCCCATCGAGACGAGCATGACCGAGGCCCGGGCGGACGCGGGGTCCGTGTCGGTCTCGAAGCGGTAGAGCTCTGATGGGTCTTGCACGATGGGTCCTCCGAAACGATTGTCGCAGGGCGGGGACGCCCGTGCACACGACAACGCGCGGCCTGACGAGGTGATTCCGGTCGAGTTTCGGTCAGGCACGGTCGATCGCCGCGATCGCTCTGAGGATCCGCTTGACCGACACGGGGTATGCGGTGCCGAGGCTCTGCGCGAAGAGGGACACCCGCAGCTCCTCGAGCATCCAGCCGAGAGCGACCACGTCGTCGGCGGCCCGCCGGGCGGGACGCAGCGACTCCAGGAGGGCGGCATAGGCGTCCTCAGCGACGAGCACCTCGTCGGTGGCGCGGGCGTCGCGAGCCAGGTCGCTCGATGCGCGGTCCAGCCGGTGGAGGACGGCCCGCAGGTACCGGTCCAGGTCCCGCAGCCGCTCGAATCCCGCGTCCGCGACGAACCGGGGACGGACGAGCTCGCGCAGCTGCGCGCGGACGTCGTAGACCAGACCGGCCAGCGTCGGGGCGGTCATCGTGTCCAGTCGCCGAGTCGCTTCGAGGTGCTTTGTCAACACCGGCTCCACCAGCTCGACGACCTGGACCACCCTGGCCGCCAGATGGATCCGCACCGCGTCCAGCGCCTCGGCGAAGGCCTCGGGGGTGCGGACCTCACCGGGCCGGCTCTGGTCGGCGATCGCGTCGACGGCGCACGCCAGACAGTCGTCGAGCAGCGCGGGGACCGAGCCGTGGGGGTTGTGCGCCAGGGCCAGCTTCTGGGCGTTGGTCAGCCGGGCGAGGACCTGCTTCCACGGTGGCGCGACGTTCAGCAGCAGCAGCCGGCGGACGCCGAGCCGGTGCTCGGAGGCGGCCTCGGCGCGCGTCGGCAGGACGCGCAAAGAGACTGAGGCACCGTCGTCGACGAGCGCGGGGTATCCCTCGACCCGACGGCCGGCCGCCGACGTCGTGGCGACCACGTCCGGGATCGCTCCCACGTCCCATGTGTGCAGACCTGAGCGTTCGACGGACGACCCCGCTCGCGACACCTGGCGGCGGAGCTCGGTCTGGGCGATATCGCGCAGGCCATCGAGGTCGGGGCCCCGCGTGATGACCTGCCCCCGGGCGTCTTCGACCGCGAAATGGACCCGTAGATGGGCCGGGACGCGGGCCACGTCCCAGTCCTCTGGCCCGACCGCGACCCCTCGGGTCTGCCGGACCACCTGCCCGAGGACGTCGGTCAGGGGGCCGTCGCCGGGTCCGAGACCCCGCTCCCCGAGCTCGCGCACGAGAGCGGCCGCGTGCTCGGGCGCGGGCACCAGAAGGCGACGGACTCCCTTGGGCAGAACACGGATCAGCGCGGTGACGAGTGCTTCGCGCATCCCCGGCACCTGCCAGTCGAACCCCTCTGCGGTAACCCGGTTGAGCACCTCGACCGGGATGTGCACGGTGACGCCGTCCTCGGCATGGCCGGGCTCGAACCGGTACGTCACCACGAGGTCGAGGTCGCCCTGCCGCCACACGGCCGGGTATGCGTCGGTGTCGACCTCGTTCACGCGGTCCGAAAGCAGCAGATCTTCGGTGAACGTGAGCAGAGTCGCGTCCGAGCGACCGGCCTTCTTCCACCATGAGTCGAAGTGTCGCGCCGACACCACTGACGCCGGAATCCGCTTGTCGTAGAACGCATACAGCGCCTCGTCGCCCACGATGAGATCTCGCCGCCGGGTCCGCGCCTCGAGCTCCGAAAGCCGCTCGACCAGGGCGGCGTTGTCGTGGAAGAACCGGTGCCGCGTCGTCCAGTCCCCCTCGACGAGGGCCCGCTGGATGAAGAGGTGGCGCGACTCGACCGGGTCCACGCGCGCATACCCGACGGTGCGGCCCACGACCAGCGGTACGCCATAGAGCGTCACTCGCTCCGTAGCGACCGCGCTCCCCTGCCGTGCCGACCATCTCGGTTCGGAGTACGACCGCTTGACGAGATGCTCCCCCGCCTCTTCCGCCCACAGGGGGTCGATCCGGGCCACGTCGCGCGCCCACAGCCGAGTGGTCTCGACCAGCTCGCCGGCCATGACGAATTGCGGTTGCTTGCGAAAAAGGCTGGAACCGGGCGAGATCCCGAACCGTGCGCCCCTCGCCCCCAGGTACTCGCGCTTGATCTCGTCGCGGGCGCCGACGTGCGACAGGAGGCCGGCCAGCAGCGCCCGGTGGACGGTGTCGAGATCCGGATCGCCGTCACGGGCGCTGCGGGACGTGTCGAATCCCACCTGCTTGCAGGCCTGTCGGAGCTGCTGCTGCAGGTCCTGCCATTCTCTGATCCGCAGGTAGTGGAGGAATTCGGACTTGCACATCCGACGAAAGGCACTGGCGGACAACGCTTTCTGCTGCTCCTGCACGTAACGCCAGAGGTTTAGGTATGCGGCGAAGTCGGAGTGCTCGTCGGCGAACCGCTTGTGCGCCCCGTTGGCCAGCTCCTGTTTGTCGAGGGGTCGTTCGCGCGGGTCCTGGATGCTCATCGCCGATACGACGACGAGGACCTCGCGGAGGCAGCCGAGCCGGTCGGCTTCGAGCAGCATCCGGCCGAGCCGGGGATCGACCGGCAGTTGGGCGAGCCGTTTCCCGTACGCGGTGAGCCGCTGCCGGCTGCCGGTGTCGGCGCTCGTCTCGACCGCTCGCAGCTCCTCGAGCAGACGGATGCCGTCGGTGACCTGCCGCGAGTCGGGCGGGTCGAGGAAGGGGAAGCGGGCGACGTCGCCGAGGCGCAGGCTGGTCATCTGGAGGATGACCGACGCGAGGTTCGTTCGCAGGATCTCCGGGTCGGTGAACTCGGGCCGCCCCTGGTAGTCCTCCTCCGCATACAGTCGGATGCAGATGCCGTCGGCGAGCCGGCCGCACCGGCCGGCGCGCTGGTTCGCGCTGGCCTGGCTGATCGGCTCGATCGGCAGCCGCTGGACCTTCGTCCGCTGGCTGTACCGCGAGATACGGGCCGTACCGGTGTCAACTACGTAGCGGATCCCGGGGACGGTCAGCGACGTCTCGGCGACGTTGGTCGCCAACACGATCCGGCGACCGTCATGGCGCGCGAACACCCGGTGCTGCTCCGCGGCGGAGAGCCGGCCGAAGAGCGGAAGGACTTCCGTGGCCGGCAGGTCCAGCGTGGTGAGCGCCTCGGCGGCGTCGCGGATCTCGCGCTCGCCGGACAGGAACACCAGAATGTCCTGGCTGCCGCCGTCCCCCCGCGACTCTGTCCACAGCTCCTCGACCGCCTCGACGATTCCGGTCACCTGGTCGAGGGACTCCTCCCCGTCACGGTCGAGCGGCCGGTAGCGCACCTCCACGGGGTACGTGCGCCCCGAGACCTCGAGGACCGGAACCGGTCGAGCCGGCGTCGCGAAGTGGTCGGCGAACCGCTGCGGGTCGATGGTGGCCGAGGTGATGACGATCCTGAGGTCCGGACGCCGCGGGAGCAGTCGTTTCAGGTAGCCGAGGAGGAAGTCGACGTTGAGGCTTCGCTCGTGGGCCTCGTCGAGGATGATCGAGTCGTACCGGCGCAGGTCGCGGTCCCGCTGCAGCTCCGCGAGGAGGATGCCGTCGGTCATGACCTTGACCAGGGTGTCCCGTGACGAGTGGTCGGCGAACCGGACCTGGTAGCCGACGACGCCGCCCAGCTCGACGCCGAGCTCCTCGGCGACCCGTTCAGCCACGGCGCGGGCCGCGATCCTGCGGGGTTGGGTATGCCCGATCGCCCCCTCGATGCCACGTCCGAGCTCCAGGCAGATCTTCGGCAGCTGGGTCGTCTTGCCGGACCCCGTCTCGCCGGCGACGACGACGACCTGGTGGTCGCGGATCGCCGCCGCGATCTCCGCCCGCTGCTCGACGACGGGCAGGTCCTCGGGGTACGTGATCTCCGGGACGAGCGCCCGTCGGAGCGCGGGCGCCTCGGACATGGCGCCCACGATAGGCGGCGGAAAATCTTCTCGCCGCTGCTGTCGATCCGCCAGGGTGGGCGGCGTAGATGTGGTGTCAGCGCACCACAGGGTGCTTCACACGTCCGGAGGAGAGCATCTCCATGAAGTACGTCCTCATGTACAGCAACCGTCCCGACCTCGACGCCGCCGTCCCAGAGGAGCGCCGCGCGGAGGTCTACGGCCAGATCTTCCAGTGGTTCGAGACCCACGCATCGGCATTCACGGACGCCGGCGCGGAGCTGCAGGGGCCGGAGACGGCCACCACGGTGAGGACCGGCGACAACGGCTCGCCGGTCGTCGTCGACGGTCCGTTCTCGGAGGCCAAGGAGGCCATCGGCGGGTTCAGCGTCATCGACGTCGAGAACCTCGACGCCGCGCTCGACCTCGCCCGGTCCTGGCCCTCGCTCGGCTTCCCGGGCATCGCCGTCGAGGTTCGCCCGATCGTCGAACACCGGATGGACTGACCGCCGGCCACCACGGGAGCCTCGATGACGGTCCCCGGCCCCGACACGGACACCGTCCTCGCGGACGCCGTCCGGCACGAGGTCGGTCCGGTCGTCGCCGCCCTGCACCGCCTCACAGGCGATTTCGACGTCGCCGAGGAGGCGGTGCAGGACGCGCTCGTCTCGGCGGTGGCGGCCTGGCGCCGCGACGGCCCACCGCCCAACCCCGGCGCCTGGCTCACACTGGCGGCGCGGCGCAAGGCGGTCGACCGGCTGCGTCGCGAGGCGGCCCGCGGGCGGCTCGCCGCGGCGGTGGCGGCGACCAGAGTCGAGGCAGCCGGTCCGCCGGACCGGTCGACGGACTGGTCGGACACCGACGAGCGGGTCGCCATGCTCTTCGGCTGCTGCCACCCGGCGCTGGCCGTCGAGGCCCGTCTGGCCCTCACCCTCCGGTCGGTAGCCGGGCTGACCACCGAGCAGGTCGCCCGCACGTTTCTCGTCCCGGAGGCCACGCTGGCCCAGCGGATCGTCCGCGCCAAGCGCAAGATCGTCGCCACCGGCATCAAGATGGAGGTCCCGGAGACCCGGGTCCCCGAGCGCCTCGACGACGTGCTCACCGTCGTCTACCTCACCTACAACGCGGGGTTCGTCGACGCCGCCTCACGCGGCCTGGCCCAGGACGCCGTCTGGCTGGCGGAGGTCCTCACGACGGGTCTCCCGCGCGAGCCCGAAGCGTGGGGGCTGCTCGCCCTGCTCACCCTCCAGCAGTCCCGCGCGGCCGCGCGGTTCGGGCCGAACGGCGCGCTGGTCCTCCTGGCCGACCAGGATCGGGCCCGGTGGGACCACCCCGCCATCGCCCGAGCCGAGCGGTACCTCGAACGCGCCGCCGTCTGGCGACGGCCCGGCCGGTTCCAGCTGCAGGCGGCGATCGCGGCCTGCCACGCGAGCGCCCCGACCTACGCGGAGACCGACTGGCTCCAGATCCTCACGCTCTACGACCTGCTGCTCCGCCACGACCGGTCGCCGGTGGTACGCCTCAACCGCGCGGTCGCCCTCGCCGAGTGCATGGGGCCCGAACCTGCCCTCCGCGAGGTCGATGCCCTCGCCGGCCAGCTCGACGCATACCACCTCTGGCACGCGACCCGGGCAGATCTCTTGCGTCGGCTGGGCCGGATGGAGGCCGCTACCGACGCGAACCGGCGGGCGCTCGACCTGGCCGCGATCCCCGCCGAGCGCGCCCTTCTGCGCGACCGGCTCGGAACCTGACCTACTCGGCGGTCGCGCGCCGGAGCGCCTCGGCGGTGTGCCGGTGCCCCAGCAGCTCGTACCCGATGACCGGGACCAGCAGCGAGGCGGCGACGACGAGGAGGCAGACCGGCATACCGGCGCCCGACGCCGCGAGGAGCACGGCCGCCGCGAGGACCACCAGCATCCCGATCGCGATCCAGACGTGGAACGGGTCGACGGTCCCCAGCAGCAGCGACCAGAGCGCGAGGACCGAGAGGACGTACAGACCGACCGGGAGGGCGACGGACAGCACCGCCCCGAGCCCGCTGATGTGGCCGGGTTCCTCGAGGCTCAGCGCGGCGACGTGGAGTCCGGCGCCGGTGGCGATGATCGCGCCGAAGACGAACATCTGGCCGTAGCCCCAGATGAACCCGCGCTCCCGGTGGACGTGCAGCACCTCGCCCGACGGGAGCATGAAGTAGGTCCACCACATGCCAAAGGTCATCCCGATCCCTGCGGCCCCCACGAGGAGGACGTCGGTGGAGATGCCGCCCGAGATCTCCTCCACCGAGGACAACGCAGCCACCGTGCCGACGACTCCCTCGCCGAGGGCGATGATCGCGAAGAGGGCGTAGCGCTCGGCGATGTGGTGCGCGTGCCACGGCGTGCCGCCGCCGGGCAGGTGTTCGGCACGCCACGGACCGTAGAACTCGATGAGGTTGAGGACGACGATCGCGACGAGCGTTGGCACCAGGGCCAGATTGGCGATAGCGAGGGCCACCCAGCCGACCTGCGCGGCCGAGACCCAGGTCGCATAGGCGAGGCAGCAGGCCCGGTGCTGGGGCGACTGGCGCGCCGCCCGCAGCCACTGCGAGACCATGGCCAGGCGCATGATCACGTACCCGACGACGAGGATGCGGTTGTCGACGTGACCGCCCTCGTCGATCGAGTGGAAGAGGTTGGGCAGCCCCAGAGCGGCGATGCACACGCCGACCATCTGGACCATCGTCACGACGCGGAACACCCAGTCGTCGGTGTCGAACGCCGAGGCGAACCACGAGAAGTTGATCCAGGCCCAGACGATCGCGAAGACCCCGATCGCGAAGGCGATCAACCCGGTCCAGGTGTGGCCCTCGAAGACGCTGTGCGCGAAGAGGTTCGCCGCCTGGCCGACGGCTACGACGAAGGTCAGGTCGAACAGCAGCTCCAACGGCGTCGAGGCCCGGCCGCGCTCGCGCGGATCGCGGCCGGCCATCCGTCGCATGGGGTGGGCGAGAGAGGGCGCCTCACTCATGTGGACATCCTGCCAGCGCGGTCACGGAGCCGGCTCAGCCCGGCACCCGTCGAGCGAGTGCGAACGGCACGGAGAGATGGACATCACCGGTGCGCACGACGTAACGGCTCCGGTTGCGCTTGAGGACGACCCCTCGGACCCCTGAGTAGGGTCCGGCGCCGACGAGCGTGACCACCGTCCCCGGCGACAACCGCTCGACGGCGACAACGGCCCGGGTCGCTGCTGTGGCCGCCAACCCATGCTGACGCTGGATCTGCGCCAGCTCCGCGAGATACGTCGGAAGCATCGGTGCCGGCTGTCCCCCGCAGGTCCACTCGAAGATCGCCTGGTGGTCGAACCGTCCGGGCGAGCAGGTGGAGCAGGACATCACCCGGGACGGGCGTCGATGTCGGCGGACGAGGTGGCCGGCTGGACAGCGTCCGGTCCATCGGCCTTCGGCTCCTACGGGACCGTCGTCGGTGCGCTTGCCGTCCGAACCGATGGCCAGCGCGGTGCGGCGCCAGACCTCGTCGTGCCCGTGCGCCCGGCCCACGAGGGCATGGGCGATCTCGTGGAGCAGAGTGTTGCGCACCTCCGCCTCCGAGCACAGCCGGGTGAGGTGCCGGCTGAGGCTGATCTGGCGACCTTGGTAGCGGCAGGCTCCGAAGCGCGCGCGGGCGTTGTCGAACCGGAACGTCCAGCCGCCCAGGCCGTGCTGAGCCATCAGGTCGGTGGCCAGTCGATGGGCCGCCATGAGCTCCATGTCGGGTCCTCCGGTCGCTCGGCTGCGGTGTCGACCACATGACACCGCACGGGTCCGACACCCGTCACGTGGCGCACTCCGACGGCCCCGGGC
>Ga0307289_10000254_pt1 | contig 22332 bp, 19 predicted proteins | sample ER_DNA_143_FD_194483 | JGI IMG/M metagenome (GOLD analysis project Ga0307289, IMG submission 194483) | Bulk soil microbial communities from the East River watershed near Crested Butte, Colorado, United States - ER_DNA_143 | ecosystem: Environmental > Terrestrial > Soil > Floodplain | place...
CAAGCAGAAGACGGTTACGTCCTCAACGGGTCGAAGCGGTTCATCACCAACGCCGGGGTCGCGGGCGTCTACGTCGTCTTCGCGAAGACCGACCCCGAGGGCGGCCATGCGGGGATCTCGGCCTTCGTCGTCGAGGCAGACACACCCGGGTTCGAGGTCGGCCGGATCGAGCCGAAGATGGGGATCAAGGGCTCGACGACCGGCGAGCTCTTCTTCAACGACATGCTCGTCCCGGCCGACAATCTGCTCGGCGAGGAGGGCGACGGCTTCCGGATCGCGATGCAGATCCTCGACCGCTCCCGCCCTGGGATCGGTGCCCAGGGTCTCGGGCTCGCCCAGGGCGCGACCGACTACGCGCTCGAATACGCCAAGTCGCGCGAGACGATGGGCAAGCCGATCGCCCAGCATCAGTTGATCGCGGCAACGCTCGCCGACATGGAGACGAAGTGCGAGGCGGCCCGCGGGCTCCTCTACAAGTGCGGGCAGCTGATCGATGACGGCGCCGACGGCGCCGAGCTGACGAAGATCTCGGCGATGGCGAAGCTCTACTGCACCGACGTGGCGATGGAGGTCACGACCGACGCGGTGCAGATCCTCGGCGGCTACGGGTATATGCAGGAGTACCCGGTCGAGCGGATGATGCGCGACGCGAAGATCACGCAGATCTACGAGGGCACGAACCAGATTCAGCGGCTCGTGATCGCCCGCGAGATGGTGAAGGAACAACGCTCCTTTCTCATGGGCGTAGCGTAAAGCGGCGTGTCACGGGGTCGCCGACCGGGTGCAAACCGCCGCACGGGCAAAGCCCGCACGGCCTCAATGCGGCATCGCCAAGGCGATGCCTTGCTCCTAGCCGGCGTTGACTGAGAAGGCCGCCGCCGGCGACAAGTTCGGGAACGCGGCCCGCGAGTACGAGCTCGGCCGGCCGCAGTGGCCCGCCGAGCTGATCGACCAGGTCTCGGGCGAGCTCGGGCTAGGCGCCGATGCGACCGTGCTCGATCTCGCAGCCGGGACCGGCAAGCTGACGCGTGACCTCGTGCCTCGGTTCGGCCGCGTGATCGCGGTCGAGCCGGACTCGGGAATGCGGGCTGTGCTCGAGGAGGTCGTCCCGGACGCCGAGGCATTGGCGGGCAGCGCCCAGGCGATTCCGCTCCCGGACGGCTCCGTCGATGGAGTCTTCACTGCCGAGGCCTTCCACTGGTTCGCCAGCGACGAGACGGTGGCGGAGATCGTGCGCGTCCTGCGCCCCGGCGGTGGCTTCGTCATCTTCTGGAACATCGACTTCGACGACATCGAGCCGGCATTGCCCGACGAGGTCGAGAGCGCTCTCGACGAGGCGTTCACCCGCGGCGGGGAGCCGGGCTTGCCGAAGGTCCTGTCCGGGTTCTGGCGCACCCCGATCGAGGCGGCACCGTTCGAGCCGTTGCGGGAGCTGGAGATGGAGCGCACGATCGCCAGCGACGACGAGCGCTGGCTCGCCAACATGCTCTCTGTCAGCTCGATCGCGTCCCAGTCCGAGGAGGCGCGGGCGGAGCTGGCGGCGCGGCTGCGCGAGCTGGTCCCGGCGGGCGAGTACCACTGGCAGGTCCGCACGATCGCCTACTGGACCCGGCTGTCGTGAGCGACGAGCTCACCATCGGTCGCCGGCGCGTCCGGTTGACACACCCGGAGCGCGTCCTCTTCCCCGGCGACGGTGTCACGAAGGGCGATCTCGTCGAGTACTACGTCGAGGTCGGCCCGGCGATCGTGCCGCACCTGCGCGACCGGCCGTTCACGCTCAAGCGCTATCCCGACGGCATCCGCGGCCAGGCGTACTTCCATAAGCAAGCGCCGAAGGGAAAGCCGTCGTGGATCCCTACGCGCCAGTTTCGGACGTGGCCGCGCGAGGGAGGCTCGCGGCTCGTCGACTTCGTGCTCATCAACGAGCCGGCGGCGCTCGCGTGGGCCGTCCAGATGAACTGCATCGACATGAACGCCTGGTACTCGCGCGTGGACAAGCCCGACCGACCCGACTACGTCGTCTTCGACCTCGATCCGCCGGAGTCGAGGAACGGTTTCGCCCAGGCGGTTCGCGTTGCGCATCTCGTCCGGGGCGCCCTAGAAGGGCTGGAGCTGCGCCCGTACGTGAAGACCAGCGGCGCCGATGGGATCCACGTGCTCGTGCCGATCACCCGGCGGTCCTCGTACCCCGACGCCTACGAGCTGGCGGAGCGCGTCTCGCGCGGGCTCGAGGCTGAGCATCCGGGGCTCGTGACGACGGAGTGGTTAAAGAAGAAGCGACGCGGCGTGCTCGTCGACCACCGCCAGAACGGGCACGGCAAGACGATCGCCTCCGCCTATTCGGTCAGGCCGAAGCCCGGTGCGCCCGTGTCAACGCCGCTCCGCTGGGAGGAGCTGGGCGAGAAGGTGCGGCCGCGTGACTTCGGGCGGCGCGAGGCGCTCGACCGCGTCCAGAAGCACGGCGACCTGTTCGAGCCGGTGCTCAAGGGCGGGCAGGCACTCGGGCCGGCGCTCAAGCGCCTGCGGGCGGACCGGTCCCAGGAATCAGTCTGACCACGCGCTGAATGCGCCTTCGGCGACGAAACTGCGCGTCAACGCGGTCGCAACGACGAGGCGTCGACGACCTCGAAATCCGATCCCTGGACTCGCCCGAGGGTGTGGAGCTGGTCGTTCGACCACCCGGGGCTCGGGGCGCCGCTGATGTACCAGTCCGAGCCGTTGTCCGCGAGCAGCATCCCGTAGCGCTTCAGCGCGACGAGGACGATCCGCGCCTGGCGCGGGAACGGCCGCACGTCGAAGCTCGCCTTCAGCCGCACCCGCAGGCCCATCGGTGGCAGCGAGGGATCGTTCGACGAGCTGGCGTAATGCCGCGCGGGGTAGACGAACGCCCGCCGCGTCCGTGCCGCTGTGAAGCGGAGCGCATGGTCGATGACGCCGCGCCGCGCTTCGTCCCAGCGCGCCAGGCCGGGGAAGATCGGCAGGCCGGCCGCGTCCGCGGACGTCCAGGTCGCCGGCCGCATGCGGTTCGAGCGCAGGCTCCAGGTCGCTCCGGCCCAAGCATGCCAGCGACCCCCTGTGCGCGTGAGGCCGCCGAGCTCGTAGAGCCGGCAGGCGTCGCGGTCGAGCAGCAGCGCGTGGTGGTCGCTGCCATGCTCGACGTGGACGCGGCTAGGGATCGGATAGCCGACCTTGTCGCTCTCGTCTGCGTACTCGAACGACACCTTCGCCCTCGGAGTCTTTCGGGTGACGACGTCGAAGGGAATGCCGATCGGGCCGCCGTCCCACGTACCCGATCCGAAGTCGGCGTGGACGCCTGTGTTGAGGCCGATCGAGCGGATCAGCGTCGCCGAGTCGGCCGTCACAGGCAGCCTGTCGACGCGCTGGTTCCATGGATTCGAGCGCGGAAAAACGAGACACCGCGGAGCCCCTGGTACCCGAAGGGCGGCGGCGGAGCCCGTCAGCCCGGCAACGAGGATCGCGGCGACTAGTGCGCGGACGGCACGCATTCCCCGGTTATCGGCGTTACCGCTGCTGTGCCTTGAGCCGCGCCTTGTACGCGCGCTTGGCTGACTGGTAGCGCTCGAGCGCCTCGGCCGAGTCCACGTCGCCGAGCATGTGGTGGTCGGGCACCAGGTCCTCGGCCGGCTTGACGCCGAACCGCCTCGACAGGATCGACGCAAGAGTCTTCACCTTCATGTCGCCGAAGCCCGGCAGCTCGCCGATCCGCTTGCCGAGCTCGTCGGAGTCGGCGGCCTCGGTCCAGATTCGGGCGGCGTCGCCGCCGTAGTCCTCGTTGACGATCGCGGCCAGCTCCTGCACGCGCCGTGCCATGTTGCCGGGGAAGCGGTGGATCGCGGGCTTCTCCCGGAAAGCGGCCTCGAGCTTGGCCGGATCGATCGCGGCAAGCTTTCCCGGGTCGACCGTCCCGACGCGTTGCTTCAGCTTCAGCGGCCCCGCGAAAGCGGTCTGAATCGGCACCTGCTGGTCAAGCGCCATCCCCATCAGCAGGGCGAACGGCTCGGCTGCGAGCAGGGCGTTGGCTTCGTCGTCGCCGGTGAAGTAGAGCCGGTCAGGCTTCGTCTTGACGGCCACGCAAAGAGCCTACTACTGGCGGTCGAGCCAGCGGCGAGCCTCCTCGGCGGAGCGCAGCCGCACGAGCCGCGGGTCGCCTGCGAATTTGCGCGGCCATCGCCGCCGGTGCCGGAAGAACGCTCGCACAGTCCAGACGAGCAGGGAGTCCCACCCGATGAATGCGTTGCGCCAGTTCTCGCGGTTGCCGCTCCAGAGCTCGACGTCGTTGCGAATGCGAGAAACGGTCCGTCGGCACATTCGCCGAAGTGCGAAATAAAGCGGCGGGTCGAGCCAGACGATCTGGTCGGCCGCGTCGATGACCAGGTCGCCCAGCTTCCCTTCGTAGTTACCGTCGATCACCCAACCGTCGGGCGAGCCGGCCATGTGCTCGCGGACGAGGGCGCGGAACTCCTCTCCGCTCGCCTCCGTCCAGTTCGGGCCGTGATGCAGGGCGTCGAGCTCGACGTAGGGAACGCCCAAGCGCTCGGCCAACTGGCGCCCGAACGTCGTCTTGCCGGAGCCACTGATTCCCTTGACGTTGACCCGCACCGGGTCAAGGGTAGGGTCCCGAGCGTGCACGAACCGGTCGACAAGCTGAAGCACGTCGCCGAGGACCTCGAGCATCCCGTCGAGACGGCGAAGGAGCTCGCGCACGAGGCTGAGGAAGGCAAGAGCGGGCGCACGCCGCTGATCGCGATCACCGGCGTGACGCTGGTCGTCGGCGCTGCCGTCGTGCTGCTACTCGCGATCGCGATGACCGTGTATTTCGTCTACGGCGGGAAATAGCCCCTCGGTAGGCTGGAAGGCGTTGGATCCGCTTGCGCCTTTCAGCCCGAAAACCCGCTCCTGGTTCGAGGGAACCTTCGCCGAGCCGACGCCGGCTCAAGCCCTCGGCTGGCCTGCGATCGCGACCGGCAAGCACACGCTGATCCAGGCGCCGACGGGCTCCGGAAAGACGCTCGCCGCCTTTCTCTACGGGATCGACAAGCTCAATCCGGCTCCGGGCGAGGGCTTGCGGCTGCTCTACGTTTCGCCGCTGAAGGCGCTCAACTACGACATCGAGCGCAACTTGCGCGGGCCGCTAGCCGGCCTGCAGTCGGAGTTGACCGTTGCGGTCCGCACCGGGGATACGCCGCAGAAGGAGCGGCAGCGGATGCTCCGGCACCCGCCCGACATCCTGATCACGACCCCGGAGTCGCTCTTCCTGATGCTGACGTCGCAGGCGCGCGAGATCCTCCGCGGCGTCGACACCCTGATCCTCGACGAGGTGCACGCGGTCGCCGGCACGAAGCGCGGCGCCCACCTGGCGCTCTCCGTCGAGCGGCTCGACCGCCTCGTCGAGCAACCCGTTCAGCGCGTCGGCTTGTCCGCCACCCAGCGACCGCTCGAGGAGATCGGCCGCTTCGTTTCGGGCGGCCGCGAGATCCAGCTCGTCGACGCCGGGCGGGCCAAGCAGCTCGACCTGGAGATCGTGGTGCCGCTGGACGACATGACCGTGCCCGAAGAAGGCTCCTACAACTCGGTCTGGCCCTCCATCTATCCCAAGATTCTCGAGCTCGTCTCCGAGCATCGCTCGACGATCGTCTTCGTCAACAACCGGCGGCTCGCGGAGCGGCTCGCGCTGCGCCTGAACGAGCTGGCCGAGGCCGAGATCGCCCGTGCCCACCACGGCTCGCTCGCGCGTGAACAAAGACTCGAGGTCGAGGAGCTGCTGAAGAAGGGCGAGATTCCCTGCCTGGTGGCGACCTCGTCGCTCGAGCTCGGCATCGACATGGGCGCGGTCGACCTGGTGATCCAGGTCGAGAGCCCGAAGTCTGTCGCCCGCGGGCTGCAGCGGATCGGCCGCGCTGGCCACGAGCTCGGTGCCGTCTCGAAGGGCCGCATCTTCCCCAAATACCGGGCCGACCTCCTCGAGGCGGCGGTTGTCGCGAAGCAGATGCGGGAGGGCGCGATCGAAGAGACGGTGATCCCGCGCAACCCGCTGGACGTGCTCGCGCAGCAGATCGTCGCAATCTGCGCCGACGAGGAGATCGAGCTCGATGAGCTGCACCGGCTCGTCCGGCGTGCCTATCCCTTCGCCGAGCTCTCCCGCGTCCAGCTCGAGAACGTGCTCGACATGCTGGCCGGCCGCTATCCGTCCGACGAGTTCGCGGAGCTACGGCCCCGGATCGTCTGGGACCGCACCGCCGGCGTCGTCCGCGGGCGCCAGGGAGCGCGGCGGCTCGCCGTCACGAATGCAGGAACGATCCCCGACCGAGGCCTGTTCACCGTCCAGCTCGTCGACGGCGGCGGCCGGGTCGGCGAGCTCGACGAGGAGATGGTCTACGAGGCCCGCGCGGGGCAGACGTTCCTGCTCGGGGCCTCGACCTGGCGGATCGAGGAGATCACCCGCGACCGCGTCCTCGTCTCGCCGGCCCCCGGCGTTCCAGGCGCGGTGCCGTTCTGGAAGGGCGAAGGCGTCGGACGCCCGTACGAGTTGGGGGAGGCCGTCGGCGCCGTCTCCCGCGAGCTGACCGCCCTGCCGGATGCGAAAGCGAAGGCGAAGCTCCGCGACGAGCATTCCCTGGACGAACGCGCCGCCCAGAACCTGCTCCAGTTCCTGAGCGAACAGGCCGCGGCCACCGGCGCTGTGCCCTCCGACCGCACGATCGTGGTCGAGCGCTTCCGCGACGAGATCGGCGACTGGCGCCTCTGCATCCTGACCCCGTTCGGCGCCCGCGTGCACGCGCCCTGGGCGCTCGCGCTGGCCGCCCGTATCCGCGAGTCGCTCGGCCTCGACGCGAACGCGATCTGGTCGGACGACGGAATTGCCATTCACCTGCCGGATGCCGACGCCGCTCCGCCTAGCGACCTCGTCATGATCGACCCCGAGGAGATCGAGGAGTTGGTCGTCAACGAGGTCGGCGGCTCGGCGCTGTTCGGTGCCCGCTTCCGCGAGAACGCCGCGCGCGCTTTGCTGATCCCGCGCCGGCGGCCCGACCAGCGCACGCCCCTCTGGCAGCAGCGACTGAAGGCGCAGTCACTCCTTCAGGTGGCGCGCAAGTACCCGGCCTTCCCGGTCATCCTCGAGACCTACCGCGAATGCCTCCAGGACGTCTTCGACCTACCGTCGCTGAAGCGGCTGCTGCAGGGCTTGCGCACACGCCAGCTCGATCTCGTCGACGTCGAGACGCCTTCGGCCTCGCCCTACTCGGCTTCCCTGCTCTTCGACTACGTCGCGAACTACATGTACGAGGACGACACGCCGCCGGCCGAGCGCCGGGCGCAGGCGTTGTCGCTCGACCGAGAGCTCCTACGCGAGCTGCTCGGCCAGGAAGAGCTGCGCGAGCTGCTCGACGCCGACGCGGTGGAGGAGGTCGAGGCTCAGCTTCGCGGTGACCCACGCAACCCGGACGAGCTGCACGACCTGCTGCGGCTTCGAGGCGACCTCCGGCCGGAGGAGTTCGACGAGGCACAAGCCGCCGTCCTGGAGGCGGAGCGCCGAGCGGTCCGCGTCCGCATCGCCGGGGAAGAGCGGCTGATCGCTGCCGAGGACGCCGGTCGCTACCGCGACGGGCTCGGCGCGATGCCGCCGTCCGGTTTGCCGGACGTCTATCTCGACGGCGGCGAGCAGCCGCTGCGAGGCCTCGTCCTCCGGTACGCGAAGGGCCGCGGGCCGTTCACGACGGCGCAGGCGAACGAGCGTTTCGGCATCGACGTCGAGTCCGTCCTGGCCGGGCTCGAGCGCGAGGAGGTGCTCGTCCGCGGCGAGCTTCGTCCCGGCGGCAGCGAGCGCGAGTGGTGCGACCCGGACGTGCTGCGACGTCTTCGGCGCGCTTCCCTGGCCGCCCTCCGCAAGGAGGTCGAGCCCACGGAGCAGGCCGCGCTCGGCCGATTCCTGCCGAGCTGGCACGGGATCGACCGCCGGGCGACCCTGCGCGAGGCGCTCGTGCCGCTGCAGGGACTGGCGCTGCCCGTCTCGCTGTGGGAATCGGAGGTGCTCCCGCGCCGAGTCCCCGGCTACGCGCCCGCGCAACTCGACCAGCTCTGTGCCTCGGGCGAAGTCGTCTGGGTCGGCGCCGGCCTCGACCGGGTCGCCGTCTACTTCCGTGACGACGCGCCGGTGCTCGGCCAGGTGCCTGCCGCCGACCGGCCCGAGGGCGAGATCCACGACCGCTTGCGGGAGGCGCTCGGAACGAGCGCCCTCTTCTGGTTCGACCTGGTTGCGGAGACCGGCCTCGAGACCGAGCAGGCGCTGCCTGCGCTCTGGGATCTCGTCTGGGCCGGCGAGGTGACGAACGACGCCTGGCAGCCCCTGCGGGCCGGCCGGCGGTACGGAGTCCCGAAGCCGGAGCGGCGACCTCGGCGCTTCTCGCGTCGCCGTGCAGGGGAGATCACGGCGACGCAGGGTCGCTGGTCACGGACCGAGCGCTTGTTCTCAGGGCAGCAGCCCGACCGCCGCGCCCTTGCCGAGCTCCTGCTCGAGCGGCAGGGGATCGTCACCCGCGACGGCGTTCGCGGCGAGGGGATTCCCGGCGGTTTCGGCGCCGTCTACGGCGAGCTGAAGGCGCTCGAGACTCTCGGGCTCTGCCGGCGCGGCTACTTCGTCGAGGGCCTGGGCGGCGCTCAGTTCGCGCTCGGCGGTGCAGTCGAGCGCCTGCGGGAGCTCAAGCCGCGGGACGGCGAAGAGCCTGACGTGCTTGTGCTCGCCGCCGCCGATCCCGCTCAGCCCTATGGTGCCGCGCTGCCATGGCCGAAGCGGGCGGGCGCACGGGCCGCGCGTGTGGCCGGTGCCAAGGTGGTGCTGCTCGGTGGCGAGCCCGCGCTCTTCGTCGAGCGCGGCGGCCGCTCCCTCGTGCCACTCCGCGACCCGGACGAGAGCTGGCTGCGGCCGGCCCTTACCGCCCTGGTCGAGCACGTCCGTACCCGCGGGCCGAAGAAGCGCCTCGCCGTCGAGCGCTTCGACGGCGAGGCGGTCACCGAGAGCGACGCGATGCCGCTCCTCGTCGAAGCCGGCTTTCTCGCCGGGCCTCGGCGCGTTGTGCTTCGCCCGTGACCGAGGAAGAGCTCGGCGGCGGCGGACTGACTCCGGTCGTTCGCGTCGGAGAAACGGTCCGCCGTTCAACCGGCGCTTGGACACCGGCCGTCCATGCGCTGCTCCAACACCTCGTCGAGGTCGGATTCGACGAGGCGCCGCGTGTCCGCGGGCTCGATGACGACGGTCGAGAGGTACTCGAGTACGTGCCCGGCGAGGTTCGCGACAGCCACGACGACGAGGAGCTCGTCTCCATCGCCGAGCTCGTCCGCCGCTTCCATGACGCCACGCGGACGTTCGACCCGCCTGCTTCTGCGCACTGGCAGTTTCTCGTCGGCAGTCCAGAGACGGGAGACGTGATCTGTCATAACGACCTCTCGCCGTCAAATCTGATCTGGGCCGATGGCAGACCGCGGGCGCTGATCGACTGGGACCTCGCCGCTCCCGGGACGCCGAGCTGGGATCTCGCGTACGCGCTCTACCGCTTCGCCCCGCTCTATTCAGACGAGGATTGTGCGCGCCTCGAAATTCCGCTCCGGCCGCGCGGGCCACGGATTCGAGTGTTCTGCGCGGCCTATGGGGTCGAGGCGACGCCCGACCTGCTCGACGTCGTCGAACAGCGGATCAAAGCCCTCTACGACAGCGCCCGCGTCTGGGGCGAGGCGGGAGCGGCCGGCTGGTCGGACGTCTGGAGGCAGACGCGCGGCGAGCAATGGCTCCGGTCGTTGCGCTTCGTCCACGAGCAGCGCGCGGACTGGGTCTAAGCCGCGAGCCGCCCGAGCACGATCCCGAACAGCAGGTGCCGGGCCGTCGCCTGGCCAAAGGCTCGCCCGTTCGTCAGCAGCGGCGGCACACCGGGCTCGCCCCGGGCCGGGTGGTAACGGTCGACGAAGTACGACAAGGGATACAGCCCGACGTGCTCGGCAAGCGCCATCCCGATGGCCAGCCGTCGGGGCTCGACGTCGACGCGTCGACGTAGCGCGTCAAAGGCCAGTCCGAACGCGGCTCCGTTGAGCGCGTGCAGCGCGAAGCCCACCGGGCGCCAACCCGGGCCGCGGGTCAGCGCCTTGCCGAGCACCGCGATGTCCGAGTAGTCGCAGCGGAAGAGGCGTGTGTCGAGACGCTCGAGCAATCCCCAGGCAGTCGCGGCGGCGGCGCCGGCGGCGGCCGGCCGAAGGCTTCGTGAAAGGCGCATCGCGCTAGCCTGCCCGCAGTGCCCGAAGGCGACACCCTCGCACGAGTCGCTCGGCGTCTTCAGCCGCTCGTGGGCGAGCGGCTCGAGGTTGAGACGCCGCATCCGCGCGCGGCGGTGAAGCAGCTTGCACCCCGGCTCGACGGCAAGCGGCTGGTCGCCGTCGAGGCGGCCGGCAAAAACCTTCTCCTCCGCTTCGAGGGCGGAATCGTGCTTCGCAACCACCTCCGCATGACCGGTCGCTGGTCCGTTCGCGCCAGGGGCACGAAGCTCATCGGCCGCCCTTGGCTGGTGCTGCGGGGCGCTCAGCGCGAGGCGATCCTCTGGAACGGCCCCGTGCTCGAGCTCGACGACCGCCCTGTCCGCCGGCTGGGGCCCGACATCCTGGCCGAGCCTCCTGAGCTCGAGGTGATGATCGCCAACCTGCGGCGCGATCCGCGGCGGGAGGTCGGGGACGCCGTGCTCGACCAGCGGCTCGTCGCCGGCATCGGCAACCTGTGGAAGGCGGAGTCGCTCTGGCAGGCAAGGGTTTCTCCGTGGCGCGCGGCGGCCGAGGTCTCGGACGAGGAGCTTCGCGCGGTGCTCGAAGCAGCGCACGAGCTGATGCGCGAGTCGGTCGAGTCCGGCCGCCAGCGCAGGCTCGTCTACAACCGTGCCGGCCACGGCTGCCGCCGTTGCGGCACGCCGATTCGGTCCCGCGGGCAGGGTGACGCCAATCGCACGGCCTATTGGTGCCCAAGCTGCCAAGCAGGGGAGGGACCGGAAACCGCGTAGGGGTGTGCGTGGCCGTGCGCGCACCGCACCTTTATCGCTCGCTGCGTCTCTTTACGCTCGCGGGCTTCGCGCTGCTCTCGCAGGACGTCGAGGGCGGCGCCGAGATCCCGTTCTCCTTCGAGGAGCACGACGGCGGTGCGAGGCCGCTCTACGACTACCGGCCGCTCGTCGGCGGGTACGTCGAGGCTCGCCAGGCCCGGCTCGCGGCGCTGCCGGACGCGCTCGCCGCGGTGGAGGAGCTCTCTCGCGAGCCCGCGGCCGCGATCTACGCCCGCGCGCATGCGGGTGATGGTGGCAGCGAGAAGACAGCGCTGATCCGCACAGTGCTGCTGCCGCTCCTGAACGAGACGGCCGAGCACTGCGGCGGCTTCGACTGGAACGACGAGGTCTTCGATCGTGGCTACGGCGAGCTCGAGCGCTCGTTGTTCGGGACGCGCCGGGCCTACGCTGCCGTGGCGCCGCTTGTCGGGCTGGGCGCCGGCGGCCAGGTCGAGCTCGGTCGCTGCATCCGGGTTCGGGTCGCCGCTGCCGGCGAGCTCGCCGCTCACTGGCCGGACGCGGCGAGGTTGCTGCCGCCCTCGTTCGGACGTGAGCCCGACCGCGTCTGCGTGCTCGAGCTCGAACGCCCCTTGGAGGCGGCGGATGCGGAGCCGCCCGACGCGCCGGCCGAGCTCGCCGACGCAGTCACCGCGCTTCGTCTCGCGACCGCGGCGGCAGTGTCGGCGGGCCCTGTGCTGTTCGAGCGGCTCGACTGGCGCCCTTTCGGGATCAAGCCCGTTTTGCCGATCGCCGCCACGCAGCCCCCGGGCGAGCCTTCCCGTCTCGATGCGTTCCGCGGCAAGCTCGCGCGTGACCTGCTGGAAAAGATCTCAGGCGCCGACGAGGATCCCGAGCTGGCCGAGGCGCTCGACCGCTGGGAGCTCTCGCTCTTCGCCGACGAGCCGTACCGGTCGGAGCAGTTGCGGGAATCGCTGACCGCGTTGCTCGGCGGCACCGACGGGCTCTGGGCCGCGACGGTGCGGACCGCGGTGCTCCTGGGGGAGACCGCGCGCGACCGCGCAGAGCACCTGGAGCGACTGCGTGCCCTTGGAGCGGGAGAACCGGCGAGCCCGTCGACGCTGGATGCGCTCCGGCGGGCGCTCGTCGAGACCCTCCTCCACGGCGATCGGCAGGCGCTCGTCGTTGCGCTGGACGAGTCGCTCCTCGGGTTGCGGGCGCGGCCGGCGGGCTTCCTGACCGCGGTGGCCTAAAAGGCGACGGCCGGGCTCGGGTTGACGATCTCGCCCGGGCATGGAGTCGCCTGCGAGACCCGCACGACCTGGAGGGAGTGCCCCAGCGCCTGTTCGTAGGTGCGATCGACCCGCACGGGCAGGCAGCCGATTCGCCGCCCGTTGCCGTCCTCGACGACGAAGAGGTCGACGATGTCGTGGGCCGGCAGGTCTCGCCGCGCAGACTCGCCGGCGTCGAGATGCGTCGTCGAGCGGGGGTCGAGCTCGCCGTGGCAGGACGCCTGCTCGCACCACTTGAGTGCGACGGTGCGACCGGTGTCGTTTCGGATTCGCAGGGCGAGCTTCGGGGGTCCGGAGTCGAAGAGGCCTGCGATGAACGCGGCGATGAAAGAGGCCACCACGAGTGTCCCGAAGGCGATCGCCACCGCGATCCAGACCTTCACGCCCCGCGTGATGTACGTCCTCGTGTGGGCGTGCGGGGCTGTCAGATCCGGGAAGGGATCTTCCCAGCGGTCCCCGGAGAGCAACGCCCGGCGCCGGGTCAGCCGCCGCAGGTTCTGGCGCACGGCGTAGAGCAGGCTCTCGCGTTCGACCTCGGTTTGCTCGTCGCGGACGATGACGCCGTCGGCGAAGTCGAGCACCCGGTGCAGCTGCTCCTCGTTACGCCCCCTCGCCGCTGCCGAGCGAGCCTGGTCGAGCTTCCCCAGGGCGCCGAGCGGATCGTTGCGCTGATAGGCCTCGCGCGCGGCAGCGAGACTGCTCTCGAAGTCGCGGGCCACGCGCGGAAAGTAACGCCTTCGTCACACAGGCGGCACGATTCCGCGCGACTTCGAGAGCTACCTTCGGCTGATGGAGGAGGCGCGCGCAGTCATGCGGAGGCTCGAGCGGATCGAAGCGCTCGAGCGAGAAGGGGTGCGTCCCGAGCAGCTCCTGGCCGAGGTTCGCGAGCTGCTGCGCGAGGGCGAGGCGTGGCTGCTGCGCGAGGGCGCAGACTCCGGCTCGGCCGCCACCGCCCTGGATCGCTGCCGCATGGCCCACGATTCGGGAGCTCTGTCGTTCGTGTAGATAATCGGGACGTGCCCAAGCACATCGTCCACTGGGACGAGGTCGAGAGCGTGCGCAACGACGAAGGTGCCTTTCGCTCGACCTGGACCGACCTCGGCAGCGCTGCCGAGAGTGTCACGGTCGGGGTCAAGCGGGTGCAGGTCGACGCCGGAGCCCGCTCGACCCCGCTGCACATGGAAGGCGGTGAGGAGGAGATCTTCTTCGTGCTCGCCGGGTCGGGCCTTTCGTGGCAGGAGAACGGCGACGGCGAGACGACCTACGAGATCCGGGCGGGCGACTGCCTCGTTCACCTCGCAGGCGAGGAGGCTCACTCGGTCGTCGCCGGTCCTGACGGCATCGACTACTTGGCCTTCGGGACCCGGGCCACGGCCGAGTACGCATTCTTTCCGCGATTGCGGGCCGGGCGAATCGGGCTGCTTTGGGCCGACATGATCGAGACGCACCAGTGGAAGCAGGAGCTCGCGCTGGGCGAGCCCGAACTGCCGGAGCCGTCCCCGCGTCCCGCACGAATCGTCAACGTCGACGAGCTAGAGGAGGAGGACTGGGGGCAAGGCGACGTGCTCGTCCACGGGCGCGACCTCGGCGTCGCGGCGGGGTCCGAGCTGACAGGGATCAACTACAACCGCGTCGAGCCGGAAATGCTGAGCGGGCCGCCGCACGTCCACTCGGTTGAAGAAGAGATCTTCGTGATCCTCGGCGGGCAGGGCATCGTGCTGCTCGGCGATGACGAGCATCCGGTCCGGCCCGGGCACGTGATCGCGCGGCCGGCGGCAAGCCGGGTCGCCCACGCCTTCCGAGGCGGCCCTGACGGCTTGAGGATGCTGGCCTACGGAACCCGCAATCCGGGCGCCGACATCGTCTACTACCCCCGCTCCGACAAGATCTCGTTCCGGGGAGTCGGCGTGATCACGCGCCTCGAAAAACTGGACTACTGGGACGGCGAAGGCTAGAGCTCCGAAAAGACGCAAAAAAATCCTGCATTTGCCGCAATAAAGGGTTCGGCTACTATCAGACGAAAGAAAGGGTCTGATGGGGCTGGCACGCCTGCTTCCGCGACCGGGTACCCGGGACGAAATCTCGAAAGGAGTCACGGTGGGGAGGGTCATCGCCTTCGCCAACCAAAAGGGCGGCGTCGCGAAGACGACGACGACGCTGAATCTCGGCGTCGCATTCGCCGAGCACGGCATGAAAGTGCTCCTCGTCGACCTGGATCCGCAGGGCAACCTGACCATGAGCCAGGGCCTCAATCCGGACTCGATCGAGCGCTCGATGTTCGACGTGCTCGTTCACCGGGTCCCGATCGAAGAAGTGATCCACCACCAGGAGGTCGACGTCGCGGTTTCCTCGATTGATCTGGCCGGGGCCGAGCTCGCGCTCTCGAGCATGATCGGCCGTGAACGGGCGCTCGAAAAGGCACTGGCGCCTGTGAAGGAGAATTACAACTACATCCTGATCGACACGCCGCCGTCGCTGGGCCTGCTGACGATCAACGCGCTGGTTGCCTCAGACGGGGTGATCGTCCCGGTGCAGTGCGAGTACCTCTCGCTGCGCGGCTTGGTGCAGCTCGAGAACACGCTTTCGATGATCCGCGAGAACCTGAACCCCGAGGTCGGGATCCAGGGCATCCTGCCGACCATGTACGACAACCGCACGCTGCACTCGCGCGAGGCGGTCGAGATCCTGCAGGAGAACTTCGGCGACCTCGTCTTCGGGACGCGGATCCGCAAGACCATTCGTTATGCCGAGGCGCCTGTGAAGGGCAGCTCGGTGCTCAAGTACGACCCGGCGGGTACGGCCGCGGAGGCCTACCGCGACCTGGCGAAGGAGGTGCTCAATGGCTCGGCGCCGCGCGAGCATGCGTGAAGGCCCACTCGCGGAGCTCTTCCGCGCGACGGAGGCTGCCCAGAAGCAGGCCGCTCAGGCCGAGCCCGAGGCGCCCGAGGAAACGACTCCCGAGCCACCGGAGCCGCCGCCTGCGGCGCTCGAGCCGCAGGAGGAGACCGTCGAGCACGTCCCGGAGTTCGTCGCCGACAACGCCACTGGCTCCGCCCTAGTTTCGGCCGTTCCCGAACCTGAACCCGAGCGCGCGCCCGAGCCCGCACCGGAGCCGGTCAGGCTCGAGCCGGTCCCGGAGCCGCCGCCGATGTTGCAGCCGCTGCCCGAGCAGCCCGCCCGCTTGCATCGCGTTCCGCGCGGCGAGACGGCTGCCTATCTGGCTGTGATCAAGGTCGTCGGAGTCGGTGGCGCGGGGCTGAACGCCCTCGACCGGATGATCGACGCCGGGATCGCGCAGGTGGAGTTCGTCGCCGTCAACACGGACATCCAGCAGCTGCGGATGAGTGATGCGCCGGTGAAGATCCACATCGGGCGCGAGCTGACTGAGGGTCTCGGTTCCGGCGCCGACTCGGACATCGGCCGCAGCGCGGCGGAGGAAGCCTACGACCAGATCAAGAACGCCTTGCGCGGCTCCGACATGGTCTTCGTCACCGCGGGCGAAGGTGGTGGCACCGGATCGGGTGCCGCACCTGTCGTCGCGCGGATCGCGCGCGAGCTTGGCGCGCTGACAGTCGGGATCGTGACGACGCCGTTCCGCTTCGAGGGCACGAGGCGCAAGAGCACTGCCGATCTCGGGCTCGAAGAGCTGAGGCAGAACTGCGATACGGTGATCGTGATCCCGAACGAGCGCTTGCTCGAGGTGCTCGACAAGTCGACCTCGATGCTGGACGCCTTCCGGATCGCCGACGACGTGCTCCGCCAGGGCGTCCAGGGGATCTGCGACCTGATCACGCTTCCCGGCCTGATCAATCTCGACTTCGCGGACGTGCGCACGATCATGAAGGACGCCGGCACGGCACTAATGGGCATCGGCTTCTCGACCAGCGAGAACCGCGCCCGCGAGGCGGCGGAACGCGCCCTGCGTTCGCCGCTGATCGACCAGCAGATCCTCGCCGCTCGAGGAATCCTGCTCTCGATCGCCGGCGGCGACGACCTCTCGCTCTACGAGGTCAACGAGGCGGCCGAGGTGATCCGTTCGGCGGCGACGGACGAGACGAACATCATCTTCGGCGCCACGGTCGACGAGCGTCTGAACGGACAGATCTGGGTGACGGTGATCGCGACGGGCTTCGGTGTCGTCGGACAGCGCCAGCGCGTCTTCGGCGAGCGTCCGCTCGCAGAGGACTCGCTCGAGCCTCCGAGTTTCTTGCAGACGTAACCCTGCCGCGGCTCGTCCTCCTCACGTACTTCGAGCCGAAGGATGTCTCGAAGCTGCTCACGGCCGTCCGTCGGGCGCATTTGCCTGCCGGCGTGCCGGTCTACCTCGGGAGCTACGGGTCGAATGCGGCGGCGGGAAACCTGGTCGCGGAGCTCGACGGCGGCCGCTATGCGCCGATGTTCGCGCTGACCGAGGCCTACTACCGTCAGAAGCGGCGGCTGCTCCCCGAGGACGAGGCCAAGCTTTCCGGCCGTCTTGCGGGCCAGGTGCCGGCGCTCAATCGGCTCGGGTCGACGTCGCTCCGGGTCTCCTGGGGCGTGGAGCTCGGCGCGCGCTACCGGGATGCGATCAGGGCGACACCGGCCCAGGTCGACGCCTGGCAGCTCGACGAGCTCGTCCCGACCGCCGCGTCGTCGCACGGCGTGGCGCTCCGTGAGTTCACGCGCGGCGTCCTGCGCGGCCTCCTCTACGGTCGGCCGGCGCTCGGCGACCGGTCGATGCGCGGCTTCGTCTGGGTCGCCCACTCGGCGCTGGGAATCGCCCGGCTACCGATCACGGGTGAGCTGACGATGTTCTGGCGCATGCTGAACAAGGCCGCCCTGGTCTACGTCGGCGAGGAGTACCCGCCCTTCGACGGCAATCCGCGCGTGGTCGCCCGTGCCTACTCGACAGGGCAGCGGGCGCTGGCCGCGGGCGGGCCCGAGCGCCGAGCACTCGCGCGCCGCTATGTGCCCGGAATGACGCCGGGCTACGACCTGAAGGCGAATCTCGGCGGCAACGTCCACGGCTGGCCGCGGCCGCAGGTGAACGCCTGGCGCGCCACCTACGTCGACGAGCGCGGCCGCAGCGGTGTGGCCGGCTTCGGCGAGTACGACTTTCGCGCCGGCAACAGCTCGGCCGTGGTGATGCACGACGTGCTCAGCGCACTCACCGCGGCGCTTTAACTACAGGCTTGCGGATGCCGGCCGGCAAAGGCCGCCAGTGCGCGGCGCGCGTTCACGTGGAACCGAAGCTGGACGTTGCCCGCGGCCGGCACGCGCAGGCGGATCATCGAATCGGCGCCCGGATCGACGCAGCCGCTGGAGGCGTTCCAGTAGGGCGAGTAGCGAAAGGCCAGCCGGTACGTCCCCGGCCCCCCGACGTGGACGGTCACGCGCGTCTGTGTCAACTCGACCACCCGCGCAGGCGCCGGGCCGGTGATCAGCGGACGGGGTGAGGGGACCTCGTAGATCGTGATGTGGTCGGTCCGCAGCACCGGCAGGAGGTGCGAGCGGCCGCTCCTCAGCAACTGGGCCTCACGCATCGAGCTGTAGTCGAGCCGGGTGTCCGGGAGCAGGACGTAGCGGACACCGAGCGAGCGCAACCACCCCAGATAGGCGCTTCGGCCGAGCGCCTCGTCGTCGTAGAGGACCTCGTTCTGGGGGAAGTCGTTCTGCCGGAACCAGCCGCGCGCGAGCGGGATGCCGGCGCGCGGTAGATAGACGGCATCCCAATGGCCGACCGTGTCCACAGCCTCGACGCGGTACGAGTGGCTGAGGCGGTGCTGGAGGTAGTTGATCGCCGGCTGCCAGTAGGTGACAGAGGCGGCCGGATCGTCCTCGCTCTTGGCGAAGCTGAAGGCGAGCGGAGTCACATTCCACGAGAACGTCAGGAGCAGAATCGGCAGAGCAAGCGGCAACGGCCGCCACTTGCGGAGCGAGAGCGCCAGCACCATCACCGGCAACGCGAGAAAGCGCAGGCGGGCGACGTTCTCGCCCACGGCAGACGGGACGGCGAAGACGCAGATGCAGCCGACGAGGTAGACGAGAAAGACGGACCGGAGCACACTGCCCCCATCCACGCGCCAGGTCAGCGCAGCGCCGCCGATGCAGAAGATGCAGACAGGCAGAAGCTCCTGCCACGAGAACGGATACCGCCCGCTGTCGGGGAAGAGCCGCCACAAGGCCGCCTCGGTCAGGATCATCGCCGCGACGACGATCGCGGGGGCGACAAAGCGGCGCCGTTCCCGCCAGCGCGCCAGGCCGATCCCGGCGAGCACGACGGTCAGAAGCAGGAAGGACAGTGGGCTCGCCGCCAGCGTAAGCGCCGCAAGTACCCCGAACCGCCAGTGCGCACCGCCCTGCAAGGCCCACAGCGCCAGCAACCCGAGCGCGATTCCGAGCATGAACGGGAAGGCGCCCGAGAGAACGATCCCTGCCCAGACGACAGCGAAGGTGCGGCTCGACCAGCGAGCCGTTGGGCCCCATTCGCTGCCGACGATCACCGCGAAGGCGAAGGCGGCGGCGGAGACGGTTGCGGCGGCGAGCAGCTTGAGCCCGAGCAGTGCCGCCAGCGGGTAGTAGATGAGGCTGTAGGTGATGAAGCTGTAGCGCCCCGCGTACCAGAAGTTGTTCCAGAAGGCGAAGCCGTGCTGGAGAAACGCGCTCCGTTGGTAGGCATGCGCAGCGAAGTCGGCCCCGGGGGGGCCGAGCCAGACGAGAAGCGAGGCCAGCAACGCGGCTGCCCCTGCGCAGAGCGCCGCCTCGCGCACGACCGTGGTCGGGCGGTCGATCACGAGGCTGCACGATAGCGGGGAAGCCCGCTAGACCGGGACACCGCTTGGCCGGTGAAAGGTTCCTGATCCGGCCCGTTCGGAACCCCGGTTTACGCTGCAGGGGTGAGAGGTGCGATCGCCGCCGGTCATGCGCTCACCGCCGAGGCAGGGGCGGAGGTTTTGCGCGAGGGCGGGAACGCCGTCGATGCCTGTATCGCCGCAGCTTTCATGTCCTGGGTCGTCGAGAGCCCGCTGACCGGCCCGGGGGGCGGGGGGTTCCTGCTCGTGCGCGACTCGTCGACTGGAACAGTGCGCCTCCACGATTTCTTCACCGCCGTTCCCGGGCAGGGCCTCGCGGGCGAGGTCGGCGAAATGGAGGAAGTCGACGTCGAGTTCGACCGCGACACAACTCAGGTCTTTCGCATCGGGGCCGCTTCCTGCGGCGTGCCGGGCACGATCGCGGGTCTCGAGGCGGCCCACCGCGCCTACGCGACGCTCCCCTGGCGGCGGCTCGCCGAGCCGGCGATCGCCGCCGCTCGCGACGGCTTCGAGCTGACCCGTCCCCAGGCTTACCTGCACGCAATCCTGGACCTGATTCTCCGGCACACGGAAGAGGGCGCCAAGGTCTTCGGCCCGGAAGGCGGCCGGCTGGTCGCAGGCGATCGGGTGGTGTTGCCCGACCTGGCGCGGACGCTCGAGCAGCTCGCGGACCAAGGGGGCGCGGTGTTCTACGAAGGGGACCTCGGCCGCAAGGTCTGCGCCCATGTGCGAGCCGGCGGTGGAAGCCTCACGGAAGGAGATCTGGCCGAGTACCGCGTCATCTCGCGCCGGCCGGTTCGAGCCTCGTTCGGCGGTCACGAGTTCGTCTCGAACCCGCCGCCCTCCTCCGGCGGGATCCTGATCGGCTATGCACTGCTGCTGCTGGCGCGGTTGGGGGCCGGCGGTCCGTCGGGTAGCGCCGAGGCGATCGCCCGCCTCGCCGAGGTGATGCGGGAGCAGACGCGTGCGCGAGGCGGGAGCTTCACCAGCGATCTCTACCGCGGCGGGCTTGCGAACCGTCTCTTCGGCGGGGTCGCCGAGGCCGTGGAGCGGATCACGGCCCGTGAGGCGGGGCGAAGCGAGCCGATCGGGGCGCCGGGGACGACGCACATCTCCGCGGTCGACGCGGCGGGCAATGCGGCGTCATTGACGGCTTCGAACGGCTCGGGGTCGGGGGTGATCGTTCCGGGCACCGGCATCCACTTGAACAACATGCTGGGCGAGTACGACCTCAACCCCGCGGGAGGCGGCGCTTCGAGCGCGACGTCGGTCGGCCGGCGTCTGACGAGCATGATGGCCCCATCGCTCGTCCTCGACGACGCCAGGCCCCGGCTCGTCGTCGGCAGCGCCGGGTCGGTGCGTCTCCGCGGAGCGATCCTGCAGATCGTCGTCAACGTTGCCACCCACGGGCTCGACGTGCGTGAGGCGATCGAGCGTCCACGCATCCACCTGGAGGAGCCGCACGTCCATTGCGAGGGGGGCTCCGACCCGGCCGAGCTCGACCGCCTGGAGCACTGGGGCTACGAGCTCGTGCGCTGGCGACGGCGGAACCTCTACTTTGGCGGAGCAGCGGCGGTCGAGCTCCTGGCGGACGGTTCCCTCGATGCTGCCGGTGACCCCCGTCGCGGCGGGGCCGGCCTAGTCGTTTGAGCAATCTCGCCGTGCGTCACGCAACGCCGGCCGACGCCGCCGCCCTGGTCGAGCTCGGGCGTGCGGTGAGCGCCGAGCCTGAAGGCTGGCTGGCCACCGTGGGCGACTGGCGCAACATCGGCGACGAGCGCCGCTACCTCCGCGCGATCCGGCGCTCGCCTCACGCAGCGGTCTTCGTCGCCGAGAACGATGCCGGCATCGTCGGGCGCCTCTCGCTCGCTCGCGATTCCCATCCCGCGAGCCAGCACGTCGCCGACCTTGGGCTGATGGTCGCGTACGAGCATCGGCGGCGCGGGATCGGACGGACGCTGCTCGAACAGGCGGTCGAGTGGGCGCGCGCGAACGGGATCGAGAAGCTGGAGCTCCACGTCTTCCCCCACAACGAGCCCGCGATCAAGCTCTACGAGCAGTTCGGTTTCGAGCACGAGGGCCTGCGGCGTAGTCACTACCGGCGGGGGACGGAGCTCGTCGATGTGACGCTGATGGCCTTTCGCATCGGCTGATGGAATCGCTCGTCCAGGATTACGGGCTCTTCCTGCTCTTCTTGTTGATCGCGATGGAGTCGGCGGGCATCCCTCTCCCCGGCGAGACCGCCCTCGTCACAGCCGGTGTGCTCGCCTCGCGAGGCAAGCTCGACATCGTGGCCGTGATCGTGGTTGCCGCCGTGGCGGCGATCGTCGGCGACAACGTGGGCTACTGGATCGGGCGGCTGGGCGGGCGCAAGCTGCTCGTGCGCTGGGCCTGGCTCGACCGCCACGCGTCGCGCGCATTGCCGTGGTCAGAGCGTTTCTTCAAGCGCCATGGTGCGAAAACGATCTTTCTGGGCCGCTTCATCGCCGTTCTTCGCGTCACCGCTGCGTGGCTGGCCGGCATCAGCCGAATGCCTTGGTGGCGGTTCTTCTTCTGGAACGCGGCCGGCGGAATCTGCTGGGCGGCGCTAGTCGCGCTCGTCGCCTACTACGCAGGGGAGGCCGCCGGGAAGGCGATCGAGCGCTACGGCCTGATCGGAGGCGGGGTGATCGTCGTCCTTCTCGTCATCGGCCTCGTGGTCGGTCGCCACGTGCGGCGACGGATGCTCAGGGCCGAGGGCGAGCCGCCTCACCTCTGAGGATGGAGGGAACTCGATGCGCGCCTTGAATGCTCGCGTGTGGCGATGTTGGCTGGCCTCTGTGAGGCGATCGACGCCCGCCCCTACATGCGGGGCCATGGCTCGCGAGTGAGCGAGCTGGCCGAGGCGATCGCCGTCCGGCTGGGCTGGGGCGCCGATCGGGTCCGGCGGCTTCGGATCGGCGCATTGCTGCACGACATTGGCAAGCTCGCAGTCGCGGACACGCTCTGGCACAAGGCGGAGGAGCTGAGCGACGACGAGTTTGCGGCGATCCGAGCGCACCCGGCAGCCGGGATGCGGATCCTGGCGCGGCAATCTGACTTTCGCTTCGCGATCCCGCAGGTCCTCTTCCATCACGAGCGCTGGGACGGCGGCGGGTATCCGTCCCGCCGGAGAGGCGAGGAGATCCCGCTCGAGGCCCGCGTGCTTGCTGTCGCGGACGC
>Ga0307289_10000255_pt1 | contig 22300 bp, 23 predicted proteins | sample ER_DNA_143_FD_194483 | JGI IMG/M metagenome (GOLD analysis project Ga0307289, IMG submission 194483) | Bulk soil microbial communities from the East River watershed near Crested Butte, Colorado, United States - ER_DNA_143 | ecosystem: Environmental > Terrestrial > Soil > Floodplain | place...
CGAGTGCCGGGTTCAGCCAGGGGTGGGACTTCGTCGTGCTCACGTCGGACGAGGATCGGGATCGGTTCTGGGCCGCCGCCAAGGAGGAGGACGAGGAGGAGACCCCGTGGTTGCAGGGCCTGCACATGGCGCCGGCGCTGGTGATCTGCTGCTCCGACAAGGAGGCCTACCTGGAGCGCTACGCCGCGCCGGACAAGGGCTGGACCGACCGGAGCGAGTCGCGCTGGCCGGTTCCTTACTGGGATATCGACACCGGGATGGCGGCGCTGCTCATGCTGCTGACGGCCATCGACAAGGGGCTGGGCGCCCTGTTCTTCGGGGTGGCGGCGGAGTGTCACGACGACGTGCACGAGGAGTTCGGGATCCCGCGGGAGCGGACGATCATCGGGGTCGTCGCGCTCGGGTACGAGGTTCCTGGGCCCAAGAGCCCGTCGCTGAAGCGCGGCAAGCGCGGCCGGGACCAGGTCGTCCACTGGGGCCAGTTCGGCACCCACCGCGGGGCCTGATCCTCGCCCCGCTCGGCTGCCAGTCATGAGGCTCGGCTGGTGTTGTACCGCCGGTCGAGCGGCTCGACTGGCAGTCGAGCAGAGGCACGAGCCGGACGCTTCCTCGCATACCGGTGGGTCGGCCCGGGTCGCGATCCCGAGGTGAGCCAAGATGGGCTGAGCCCCGTCCCAGCAAGGAGCCTGACCACGTATGCCGCGCAGCACGCGTAGGACCGCGCCACCGGACGAACCGGTGGAGGAGCGCATCATCGACATCGACGTCGAGGAGGAGATGCGCAACGCCTTCCTCGAGTACTCGTACTCCGTCATCTACTCCCGTGCACTACCGGACGCCCGCGACGGCCTCAAACCGGTCCAGCGGCGGATCCTCTTCGGCATGAGCGAGCTCGGCCTGCGTCCCGACCGCGCGCACGTCAAGTGCCAGCGGGTCGTCGGCGAGGTCATGGGCCGCTACCACCCCCACGGCGACCAGGCCATCTACGACGCGCTGGTGCGGATGGCCCAGCCGTTCACCATGAGACTTCCTCTCGTCGACGGCCACGGCAACTTCGGCAGCCTCGACGACGGCCCCGCCGCCGCCCGCTACACCGAGGCCCGCATGGCCCCGGCAGCACTGCTCATGGTTCAGAGCCTCGACGAGGACACCGTCGACTTCATCCCGAACTACGACGACACGGCGACCCAGCCTGAGGTCCTGCCCGCGGCGTTCCCCAACCTGCTCGTCAACGGCGCCAGCGGCATCGCCGTCGGCATGGCCACCAACATGGCGCCCCACAACGTGGTCGAAGTCATCGGTGCCGCCCGTCATCTGATCGCCAACCCGACCTGCTCGTTGGACGACCTCATGAAGTTCGTCCCCGGCCCGGACCTCCCCGGCGGCGGACGGATCATCGGCCTCGACGGCATCCGCGACGCGTACCTCACCGGCCGCGGCGCGTTCCGCACCCGGGCGACGGCCCGCATCGACAACGTGAACCCGCGCCGCAAGGGCATCGTCGTGACCGAGCTGCCCTACCTCATCGGCCCCGAGAAGGTCATCGAGAAGATCAAGGACCTCGTCCAGGGCAAGCGCCTCCAGGGCATCGCCGACGTCAAGGACCTCACCGACCGCGCCCACGGGATGCAGCTGGTCATCGAGGTCAAGAACGGGTTCAACCCCGAAGCCGTCCTCGAGCAGCTCTACCGACTCACGCCCATGGAGGAGTCGTTCAACCTCAACAACGTCGCCCTCGTCGACGGCCGGCCGCGCACCCTCGGCCTCAAGGATCTGCTGAAGGTCTATGTCGACTTCCGCACCGACGTCGTGAGGCGACGGACCGCATACCGCCTCGGCCGTCGTGAGGAGCGGCTGCACCTCGTCGAGGGACTCCTCGTCGCCATCCTTGACATCGACGAGGTCATCCAGCTGATCCGCTCGTCCGACGACGCCGCGATCGCGCGACAGCGGCTCATGGGCGTCTTCGACCTCACCGAGGTCCAGGCGACCTACATCCTCGACCTGCAGCTGCGCCGCCTCACCAAGTTCTCGCGCATCGAGCTGGAGAACGAGAAGGCCGACCTCGAGCGTCAGATCGAGGAGCTGCGGGCGATCCTCGGCGACGAGAAGCTGCTCCTCCGAACGGTGTCGAAGGAGCTGGAGGAGGTCGCCAAGGCCCACGGCACGCCTCGCCGCACGGTGCTGCTGGAGTCGGCCGGTATGCCAGTGTCCAGCGTCGCGGGCGGCGCCCTGCCGCTGGAGGTCGCGGACGAACCGTGCTGGGTCCTCCTCTCCTCGACCGGTCTCCTGGCGCGCACCCTGACCGACGAGCCGCTCTCGACCGAGGGCGGCCGCAGCAAGCACGACGTCGTCATCGGCGCGGTCCGGACCACCGCACGCGGCGAGGTCGGGCTGGTCACCAGCCGCGGGCGGATGATCCGGCTCTCGGCCATGGAACTGCCGGCCCTGCCGGTCACGGCCGGGTCGCCGTCGCTCGGCGGGGGCGCCCCCCTCGCCGCCTACGTCGACCTGCCGCGCGGCGAGGAGCCACTCACGCTTGCCTCGGTCGCGCCCGACTCCGCGGGTCTGGCTCTGGGTACCGCCTACGGCGTGGTCAAGCGGGTGACGACGGACTATCCGGGGCGCAGCGACTTCGAGCTCATCGGCCTCAGGGACGGTGACAGCGTCGTCGGTGCCGCCGAGGTGCCCAACGAACGCCACGATCTCGTCTTCGTCACCAGCGACGCGCAGCTGCTTCGCTTCCCGGCCGCCCACGTGCGTGCCCAGGGTCGCCCGGCGGGTGGCATGGCCGGCATCAAGCTCGCCGCCCGTCAGCGCGTCGTCTGGTTCGGCGTCGTCGACCCGGAGCGCGAACCCGTGGTCGTCACGTCCAGCGGGTCGTCCGGCGCCCTGCCGGGCACCGAGGCGGGTTCGCTCAAGGTGACGCCGTATGCGGAGTACCCCGCCAAGGGCCGGGCGACCGGGGGCGTTCGATGTCACCGGTTCCTCCGGGGTGAGGACACCCTCGTCCTCGCGTGGGCGGGTGGCACCCCGGCTCGGGCCGCAGCCGCCAACGGGGTAGCCGTCGACCTGCCGGCGGCAACGGGTCGCCGGGACGGCTCCGGCTCACCGGCCGGGACGGTCATCGCGCGGATCGCGGGTCCGCTCTGACCGGGCATCCCCTCGGCGTCGGTCACGGCCGCAGCGCCCCCGACGCGTGCTCGGTCGAGTGGGAGCGAGCGACCTCCGCGACGGTCTACGGGACGGCGGCACCGGCGCGGTTCTGGATGGCCGTCGAGCAGAACGGCCCCTGGGGACGCACCGCGGCGGTCGAGTCGTACTTTCCGGAGGACGTCGGGAGTGAGCTCACCGCCAGGTGCCGCAGGGCCGGCGGCCGCCTCACCCTCATCCGCCGCCCGGGGATCCACGCCGATCCTCGCACCGGACCGCGACGCTGCTACCTCGCCTGGTCCGGCCCGAAGGCGTTCCTGCTGGTCGGCCGGGTGGATCACCCGGCCCAGCTCCTGGGTGACGCGCTGGACGCGCTGGCCCGGGGAGACCGCGACGGCGTTCTTGCGGCGCTACCGCAGCTGACTGCCTCGGAGCCGGTGCTCCTCGTCTGCACCAACGGCCGCCACGACGTCTGCTGCGCGATCCGCGGGCGGCCGGTCGCGCTCGCCGGTCATGAACGGCATCCCGGCCGGGTCTGGGAGTGCTCGCACACCGGCGGCCACCGGTTCTCCCCGACGGGAGTGCTGCTCCCCTGGGGCCGGGCACTGGCCCGGCTCGACTCCGCCACGGTGACGCATACGCTCGACGCCGCCGACGCCGGCCGGCTCGCCACCGGACTGCTCGGCCCCTGGCACGACCGCGGCTCGAGCGCCTACCCGCCCCGGGTACAGGTCGGCGAGTCCACCGTGCGCGAGCTGGTCGGGGAGACCGACCTGGAGGCCCTCACCGCACGCGCCACCGGTCCTCTCGAGGTCGGTGTAGCGCACCGGGACGGCCGGGAGTGGATCGTCGCCCTATCGGTCGTCGAGGGTGAGAGTCGGCGCAACTCGTGCGGCGAGCCCGAAGAGCCGTCGCGAACCTGGACGGCTACCGTCACGGAGCGGCCTAGGGTGGGCGCTCGTGGCGATGCTTCCTCCTGAGCTTCGTGAGCTGGTCGGGTCGGGTCCGATGGCCCACGTGACCACCCTCAACGCGGACGGCTCACCTCAGGTGTCCGTCGTCTGGGTCGGCCTCGACGGCGATGACCTCGTCACCGGACACCTGCACCACGGCCTCAAGCTGCGCAACCTCGAACGCGACCCGCGCGCCGTCGTCTCCATGGATGCGCCCCGCGAGCCGGGCGTATTCCTCAACCCGCACGCCGTCGTCCACACTTCCGCGACGGTCGAGCCGACCGATCACGCGTGGGACCTGCTGGACCGCCTCGCGAAGGTCTACGTCGGGCCGCAAACGACGTTTCCCGCACCCCGGCGACCCGGTTACATCATCCGCTACCGCGTCGAGCGCATCGGCGGTGTGGGCCCCTGGGTGCCGACCGGCTCCTAGGTCACCCCACGAGGTTCTCCGCTCCGCTCCGATACCTCGCGGGGACCCCGACTAGCGCCGAGCGTCGATGAACCCCAGCATCCGTCTCCAGGCGTCGGAACAGACTTCCTCCCATTGGGCGAACGACCGGTCGAAGAACGAGTGCGGGGCGCCCGCGTACTCGACGAACTCGTGGTCGACGCCGGCGTCATTGAGCGTCCGGTCGAAGGCGGCGTTCTCCTCCGGCGAGGTCGCCGCGTCGGCGCCGGCGGCCAGGATGAGCAACGGCGCCGTCATCGTCGATACCAGCGCCATCACCGACCCGGGCTTGCCATAGAAGCCCATGCAGCCGGCAGCGCCGAGGTCGGTCGCGGACAGGGCCCACGACTCCGCCCCGAACCGGCAGAAACCCAGCGTGAAGACCAGGTCGTCAGCGCGGGAAGCCAGGCGGTCCTTGGCCGCCCGCGCGTCGGCCGTCAGAGACGAGCGCTCCAGCGCGTCCGCGTGGGGCCGGAACTCGAAACGCTCGTCGCGGGCACTGAGTCCTGCCGTGCGCGCATACGGGTCGATCGCGACGGTGTCGATGCCCGCTTGGGCGAAGGCGATCGCGAGGTCGGTGTAATACGGATGCATCCCGCGGATGTCGGGAAGCAGGACGAGCGACGCTCCGCGACGGGTCACCGGGACGGCGTCGTATGCGGCGAGGCGGGTGCCGTCGGCAGCGGTCAGAACGGTCGGGCCGTGGTCGCCGACGTCACTGGACCGTGGGGGCAGCGGCGGGTGCTGGTCGCTCGAGAAACACATGGTTGCAGTGTGGACCCACCGCCGGTCCGATAGGCGCGGCGTTCGACAGCCGCCGCTACCAAGGTTTGTCGACCGGTGGCTTCGTCACCGCACCATGCTGCTCGTCGCCCTGCTGGCGCTGGTTCAGGTTGTCGCGGGTCTTGTCGTCGAGCTGTTGCTGCTTGTCCTCCGACGGCTGCTGTTGCTGGTTCTGGCTCTGCTGATCCTGCTGGTCCTGCTGCTGGTTCTGGTCCTGGGCGCGCTGCTGGGCGTCGCGCAGCTGCTGGCCCTCCTCGTCTTGCGCATCACCTTCGAAGCAGCCGGGTGGCGCGTCGTTGACGACCTGCTGCACCCGGTCGAAGTACTGCTTGGCCACGTCGGCGTGCCCAGCGGTCTGCGCCGCCTGCCCGAGCTTCTCCAGGCTGAGCGCGAGGTTGACGCGGATCTGGCACGACTCGCGCGAGTCCCGTGGCGCGAGGGCGAGCGCCTCCTCGAACGCGGCCCGCGCCCCGTCGTAGTCCCCGGCCAGTACCCGAGCATCACCCCGCACGAACGGCGCCTTGTGCGGCTCGATGAGGTTCAGGAACTCGAGGCGCTGGCCGGCGTTCTCGGTGCCGGTGACGTTTCCGGAGGCGTAAGCGCGGACCGCCTCGTCGCCCAGCGCCACCATGGTGAGGAGCTTGGCGGCGACGAGCGCCAAAGCGAGCACGAAGGGCAGTGACCACACCGCGAGCCGCTTGCGCATCCGCAACCGGGACGCCCGGGCTTGGGGCGTCTCGGGGTCGGTGGCCAGGAGCTGCCACCACCTCCGGCCCGCCCGCGTCGGGGGGGTGCCACCGGATCCGGGACGGAGCGGGCTGAGTGTGGTCACCGTCGTGCTCCGGTTCCGCTCGTTTCGGGCGCACGTCCGGCGGAGGGGTCGAGCGGGGGTGCAGCTGGGTCGAACGGCAGCGCGACCGGCGTGGTCGCCGGGCCGCCCGGCGAGTTCGCGGCCGGCCAACCGCGGGTCGACCGCAGCGCGGGCAACCGCATCCGGGCTCTGGGCAGTTCGGCGGCCGAGGCGGCAACGGGCCGGGCACGGCGGCGCGAGGCGGCCGCGACGAGGGTTCCGAGCTCCCACGCCGCCAGGGCGGCCAGCAGCAGCAGGGCGACCCAACCGAGCTCGGAACGGCCTCCGACGATCTCGGCGGCATCGGTGGCCCGCAGCGGCGCGAGCTCCTTGAGGCGGACCGCCTCGACGACGCCGCTGCCGCCGTCGTCGCGGGTTCGGTGCACATAGGGCACGCGGAGCTGGCCGGCGATGGAGCTCAGCTGCTTCTCGTCGATGACGGAGATCGCCGGCTGACCGGTCGAGGGGTCGATGATGTCGCCGGTCTCGAACGCCGCGGTGATCGCCATCCGGCCACCGGCGGCAGTGCCGTAGCCGAGGACCGCGCCGCCGTTGACGAGCTGGCCGTCGATGTCGAACGGTCGCGGATCCTGGGCGGCGGTCTGTTCCCCGTCACCGAGATAGAACACGAGGCGGGCCCGCTCCGGGTGGGTGTCGCGGCCCCGCTCGAGCGCGGTCCGCAGCTGGTCCCGGGCCAGGGTGACGCTCGACCCGCGCGACCACACGGTGGTCTCGGGGCGCAGCGTGTCCGCGGCGGCGGAGACTGCGGCGCCGTCGCTCGTGAGGGGCAGACGGATGGTCGTGTCGATGTCGAACGTGATGAGCGCGAAGCGGGCTCCGGCCAGCTGGGTGACCAAACCCTTGATGTCGCTCCGAACCCCTTCCAGGCGGGGCTTGGCGTCCGCGTAATCGCGCGCCATGACCGAGGACGTCGTGTCGACGACGAGGTAGACATCGACCGCGCTGGCGTCGACCCGCACGTCGTTGCCGGGGATGGCCGGCCGCAGCGCGGCGACGAGCAAGAGCGCGATCATCGCGGTGCGGCGTCCACGGGCGACCCACGACTCTGACGGCTCACGCGAACCTACCGGCCACCAGATCAGCGCCAGCCCGAGGACGGCCACGATAAGAAGCAGCGGCAGCGGCGCCACCGGCAGGAACGACAGACCCGAGGGGACGCTCATCGACGCCACCGGACCCGGCGCAGGGCGAGAAACGCGAGGACGGCGAACGTCGCCAGGGCGATCGGGATGCCAGGAGCGTCGTGGATGACGGTGCGCGGCGCGCTCGGGATCCGAGTGGCCTCCCGCGAGGTCACCGCCTCGAGTGTGCGGCGGACGGCGCTGACGTCGTTGAGAGCGAAGTAGATGCCGCCGGTCGACTCGACGACCTGATGCATCTCGACGGCGGCACTCGACGACGGGTTGTCCGAGGGGTTCATGCCGTAGACCTGGATGCCCGCCGTCGTGGCGAGCTGGCCGCCTTCCGGCAGGGTGAACAGCGACCTGCCGGCCGCCTCGTTGTCGGAGGCGAGGATGACGGAACGAGCCCGCTTCAGCTCGGGGTGGTCGAAGCTGCGGACGCACGTCGCGAGACCGTCCCCGATGAGCGAGCTACCGGCACCGTTGAGGGTTCCGGCGAAGAACGGATCCTTGCCGTCCACGAGCGTCAGCGACCGCTGCGCGCGCCGCAGCTGGTCGCTGACGAAGTCGTAGTCGTCCGTCAACGGGAAGACCGGCACCGCCGAGCTGTTGAAGATCACCATCGAGATGCGCTCGCCGCGGAACCCTTCGGCGAGGCGAAGGAACGTCGACACCACCTCGGCGTCGACGTCGATCATGGAGCCGGAGACGTCGAGGCACAGGACGATGTCGCGGTTGTCCTTCTGGTCGACAAGGGTCATGCGCTGGACCGGCCGCGCCGCGCCGAGGACGGCGGCGACAGCGAGGATCCCGACCAACGCCACACCGCCGGCGACCATCCACCGGTGGCGTCGGACGGCGCGCCGGTATTCCGGCAGCGCGCGCAGCGTCTCGGTGTTGGCCAGTGCCACCGGCGCCGCTGCCCCCCGCAGGCGCAGGAGAAGCCAGACGACGACGGCGACGAGGAGGACCCCACCGAGCGCCGGCAGGACGATCCACGCCTGACTGAGCTGGCCGCCGAGCCACGGCGCCAGCAACGTCGTCAGCCCGGTCATGTCCATCGCGCGATCACCTGACGCGCATACGCGGCGGCCGAGACGACTGAGGTGTCACGGTCCGGCCCGAACTCGACCGGGTAGATGCCGCGGACAACGTCAGTGACGGGCGCCAGCGCGGGTTCCCGCGAGTGTCCCAGCTCGGACAGCGTCATGGTCGGGGCGCTGATGCCCGACGCCTCGTGGACGAACTGACGTAGCGCGACGCTCAGCTCCTGGTGGGCCCGACGGGCGTCGAGCTCCCCGGCGTCGGCCAGCCGGACGATCTCCTCGATGCGCTCGATGTAGTCGCCTTTGAGCCGGGCCATGCGCCACCCGGGTGGGGGTTCGGGCTGGCGGGGCGTGCGGCCGGGGCGAGTCTGCGCCCAGATCACCGCAGCCCATCCGCCGATGGCCATGAGGAGGATGACCCCGATGTAGAGCCACACCGGGGAGTACGCCATCGGCGGATAGAACTCAGCGGCCACGGCGCCGCTGCCTCTCCAGCATGCGGAACATCGCGCCCATCACGCGCTCGGTAGAGCCCACGCGAGCGTGGACGATCCCCAAGCTCTCCAGGGTGGAGTCGACGCGCTCGCGTCTCGCCGCGACGGCCCTCGCGTACGCGTCGTGCAGCTTCCCGTCGAACCGCACCTCGGGAGCGAGCAGGACTTCCTCCGCGACGTCGACGGCGCTGTCGCCGCCGCCCGCCGCTGTCGGGTCGGCGTCCTCGACGGTGACCCAGAGGATCTCGTGCTGGGCGTGCAGACGACGCACGAGGTTGACGTCCGCCTCGTCGAGCTCGTGCTCGTCGGCCACGACGACGAGGAGCATCCGCTGCCGGTAGTGCGTCCCGACGAACTCGAGCTGCCCGCGCAGCCGGCTCTTGGGCGATGTCAGTGTGGTACGCGTCTGGATGACCCGGAGCAGCCGCTCGAGATGGCCCTCGCGGCCCTGCGCCGCATACCCGTGCGTTCCCGCCGCGTCGCCCTCGACGAGAGAGACGGGGTCGCCGTGCCGCAGGGCGAGGTATCCCAGCATCCCGACCAGCGTGATCGCGACAGCCGACTTGGGCTCGCCGCTGGTGGTCTGCGCGGCCATGCCACGGCCGGTGTCGACGACGAAGAGAACGGTCTGCGTGCGGGTGGCGACCCAGCGCTTGACCAGCGGGCTGCCGTGCCGGGCGGTGGCCTTCCAGTCGATGTCGCGGACCTCGTCACCGGTGACGTATTCGCGCAGGTCGTCGTAGTCGAGGCTGCGGCCGCGGAAGACCGACGCGTACTCGCCGTCGAGAAGACCCCAAGTGCGCCGGTGCGCGACAATGAAGAGCTTGCTCTTCACGGGCGTCAGCAGGGCGGGCATGGTTGCGGTCCTAGGGAGTGCGCACCGTCGCGACGAGCGCATCCACGACCGTCTCGACCCTGGTGTCCTCGGCGATCGCCTCGAAGCCGAGGACGACCCGATGCCGGAGGACCCGGTGCGCGAGCGCCTTGATGTCCTCCGGCACGACGTGGTCGCGACCGGCGAGGAGGGCCCGCGCGCGGGCCGCCTGGGTGAACGCGATGCTGCCGCGAGGGCTGGCGCCGAACTCGACGTAGCGGGCGAGCTCGGGGGCGATGTAGGTGCCGGCGTGGCGGGTGACGTAGACGATGCCGACCGCGTAGCGGACGATGGTGGGGTCCAGATAGACGCGCCGGGTCAGCTCCTGGAGTCGCATCACGTCGTCGATGCCGACGACCGGCTTCTGGTCCTCGCGGAAGACGCCCGCGTCGATCCGGTAGAGGACCTCGGCCTCCTCCTCGAGGTTCGGGTAGTCGAGGACGTCCTTAAGCATGAACCGGTCGAGCTGAGCCTCGGGGAGGACGTAGGTGCCCTCCTGCTCGATAGGGTTCTGGGTGGCGAGGACGAGGAACGGGACCGGGAGCGGGTACGCCTGGCCACCGATGGAGGTCTGCCGCTCCTGCATCGCCTCGAGCATGGCCGACTGGGTCTTGGCGCTGGCCCGGTTGATCTCGTCGAGCAGGACGAGGTTTGCGTGCACCGGCCCGAGGTGGGTCGTGAACCCCGCGGTGGAGGCGTCGTAGACCTGGGTGCCGACGATGTCGCTGGGCAGCAGGTCGGGCGTGCACTGGATCCGGCTGAACGAGGCACTCACCGCGTGCGCGAGCGTCGAGGCGGCGGTCGTTTTCGCGAGGCCGGGTACGGACTCCAAAAGGATGTGGCCGCCGGTCAGCAAGCCGATGAGCAGCGTCTCCTGCAGCCGGCCCTGGCCGACCACCTTGCCGCCCAATGCCTCGGACAGCCGCTCCAGGGTGGCACCCGCCCACGACACCTCGTCGGTGCGGAGGACGGGTCCGGACGGCTGTTCCACTGAGTCATCCTAAACAACGCCGGCATGCGTGGCCGCGGACTCCACGCGGCGGCGCTGTGTCGGACCAGTCGGTGCGGTATGCCTGTGGACATGGCCGACGACGTCCCTACCCTGCGCCAGACTGTGCTCGACACGACCGACGCGAGGCGGCTCGCCGAGTTCTACCGCGAGCTGCTCGGGTTCGCCTACCGGCCCGGCGACGAACCGCCGGTTGCCGGCGAGGACGACGCGCTCGGTCGCGACTGGCTGGTACTGCGCAACCCGGGAGGCGGACAGCTGGCGTTCCAGCAGGTCGACGAGTTACCGCGGTCGACCTGGCCGGAGCCGGGCGTCCCCCAACAGCTGCACCTCGACCTCACCGTCCCGGACCGGGACGTTCTGGAGCGCGTGCATGCACGCGCGCTCGGATTGGGCGCCCGGCTTCTGCGCGACGACGCCGACGATCCCGTGGAGCCGATATACGTCTATGCCGACCCGGACGGTCATCCGTTCTGCGTGTTCGTGGCACAGACCTGAGGCCTACCGTCGGGGGATGGGCCACCTACCGACGGTGCTGCGGTGGCTGCTCATGGTGACTGCCGTCGTCTGGCCCGCCCTCGAGCTGCGTCACAGTCTGCTCTCGCGTCGACCGGAGGCCCGCCGCGCCGACCGGGGCAGCCGGCCGGTGATCGGCGTCGCCGCCGCGAGCGGCCTTCTCCTGGGCCTCGGGGCGGCCCAGGTCGTGCCCGGTGTCGCAGTCGGCGACCGAGTCGTCGCGGCCTGGTGTGCCCTGGTGCTCCTGTGGGTGGCGATGGCGCTGCGGTTCTGGAGCGTCCAGACGCTGGGCCGGTACTTCACCCTGACCGTGCAGACCAGCCCGGACCAACCGGTCGTCACCACGGGTCCATACCGGTACGTCCGGCACCCGGCCTACTCGGCGCTGCTCCTCGTCGTCGTCGCCGGTGGACTGCTCATCGGGAACTGGCTGTCCCTGGTCGTCCTTCTCGCCGCGGTCGGGGCCGGCCTTGTCTACCGGATCTCTGTGGAGGAGCAGGCGCTGGCTCGCGACATCGGGGACGCCTACCGCGACTACGCCGCCACGCACAAGCGCCTCGTCCCGTTCGTGTGGTGACGAGGTCAACGCAACCAGGGTCGGGGCCTCTTGCCGAACGCTTGAGCGGCGACAACGGAGACCCGAGTCGCGGCCGACTCGACCAGCCGGTCGGCGCCGCCGCCGCCGCTGTCGTAGATCGCGTCCAGCGCCATCGTCTCAACGGCCTTGACCGCCAGCGGGCTGGCCGTGACGGCGAAGGACTAGGACCCGGTGGCGATGCCCAGTATCGGCGTGAACGTCGTCGTGGAGAGACCCTTGAAGACGCTCAGGCTCCGGAACTGGAGCGGCGGACCGGCGACCTGCACACCTCGACGGTAGCCGCTCCGGCGTCGATCCGGCCCGGTCCAGAGACGCTCCGCTGGAGTCGCTGACCCTCGTGTCAGGCGTCGATGCGAGCCCGGTCGAGGGCGGCCGCCGACTCGACGATGAAGTCCTTGCGCGGAGCGACGTCGTTGCCCATGAGCAACTCGAACATCCGCTCGGCAGCCTCTGCCTCGCCCAGGGTGACCCGTCGCAGGGTCCGGTGACGCGGGTCCATCGTCGTGTCGGCCAGCTGGTCGGCGTCCATCTCGCCGAGCCCCTTGTAACGCTGCGGCGGCTCCTTGATTCGCTTGCCGCGCTTCTCGATCGACGCTCGCGTGCGCCGCATCTCCCCCTCGTTGTACGTGTAGATGTACTCGTTCTTCTTCCCGGACCCGTTCACCACCTCGAGCCGGTGCAACGGCGGCATCGCCGCATACACCCGACCGGCTTCGACCAGCGGCCGCATGTAGCGGAAGAACAGGGTCAGCAGCAGGGTGCGGATGTGGGCGCCGTCGACGTCGGCGTCGCTCATGATGATGACCTTGCCGTAGCGGGCCGCGTCGAGATCGAAGGTGCGCCCCGAGCCGGCACCGATCACCTGGATGATCGCCGCGCACTCGGCGTTCTTGAGCATGTCGGCGATCGACGCCTTTTGGACGTTGAGGATCTTGCCGCGGATCGGCAGCAGCGCCTGGTAGTCGGACGAGCGCGCGAGCTTCGCGGTGCCCAGGGCACTGTCGCCCTCCACGATGAACAGCTCCGACCGCTCGACGTCGTGGGTGCGGCAGTCCGCCAGTTTCGCTGGAAGTGAGGAGGACTCGAGCGCGGTCTTGCGGCGCTGCGTCTCCTTGTGCAGCCGTGCGCTGATCCGCGACTTCATCTCCGAGACGACCTTTTCCAGAAGGGTGGCCGCCTCCTGCTTCTGGCCGCGCGGCGGGTTCGTGATCCGGTCGGTCAGCTCCTGCTCGACGACCCGCGCGACGATGGCACGGACGGCGGAGGTGCCCAGGACCTCCTTGGTCTGGCCCTCGAACTGCGGCTCGGCCAGCCGCACGGTGACGACGGCGGTGAGGCCGGCGAGGATGTCCTCCTTCTCGACCTTGTCGGCGCCGACCTTGAGCCGCCGCGCGTTGAGCTCCAGCTGCTTGCGGAACACCTTGAGCAACGCCTGGTCGAAGCCTTGGACGTGGGTGCCGCCCTTGGGTGTCGCGATGATGTTGACGAAGGACTGGACCTTCGCGTCGTAGCCGGTGCCCCACCGCAGCGCCACGTCCACGGTGCAGTCACGGGTCAGCTCGGTCATCGTCATGTGGCCCGCCGGGTCGAGCACGGGGACGTTCTCGGTGAACTTCCCCGACCCCTGCAGCCGCCACACCTGGGTGACCGGCGCGTCTGGCGCGAGGAAGTCGACGAACTCGGTGATCCCGCCATGGTGGACGAAGGTCTCCTCGTGGACCCCGTCTTCACCGGGGGTGCCAGGGAGACCGCGCTCGTCGCGGATCACCAACGCCAGCCCGGGGATCAGGAACGACGTCTGGCGAGCCCGAGCGGTCAGCTGCTCGAGGTCGAGCTCCGCGCCCGGCTCGAAGATCTCGTGGTCGGGCCAGAACCGGACCCGCGACCCGGTCACTCCCCGCTTCGCGCGGCCCACGACCGGCAGGGCGACCTTCCTCTGGTATGCCGCGAAGGGCGCCTCCGGTCCTTTCTCACCCCGGTCGGCGAACTCGCCGGGCTCGCCGCGCCGAAAGCTCATCCCGTAGGTCTTGCCGACCCGGTCGACCTCGACGTCGAGCCGCGCCGACAGGGCGTTGACGACGGAGGCACCGACCCCGTGCAACCCACCGGTCGCCGCATACGAGGTGCCGCCGAACTTGCCGCCGGCGTGGAGCTTGGTGAAGACGACCTCGACCCCTGACAGGCCGGTGCGCGGCTCGGTGTCGACCGGAATGCCGCGGCCATGGTCGATGACCTCGACCGACCGGTCGGCCCGCAGGATGACCTCAATGCGGGTGCCAGCACCGGCCAGCGCCTCGTCGACGGAGTTGTCGATGATCTCCCAGAGGCAGTGCATGAGGCCCTTGCTGTCGCGCGAGCCGATGTACATGCCGGGGCGCTTGCGGACCGCCTCGAGCCCTTCGAGCACCTGCAGGTGGCGGGCGGTGTAGTCCCCGTTGATGCTGGGTCTGGCGCTGGCCACCAAGGTCCTTTCCGTTTCGGGGTGAACGAGGGCGAACCCCCGAGGGGAGGTTATCTCCCGCCGACGACCGACTCGGGTACGCCGCGCGCAGGCTGTGCCGTAGCGCGCTCACGCGCAACCGGACGACGGAGCAGCTCCGGCAGCCGCCCCGCTCCGGACGTGCGGGTCCCGATCACGTCCTCCGGGTTGTAGAGCGAGCAGGTTCGCAGCGAGAGGCAGCCACAGCCGATGCAGCCGTCCAGCCGGTCGCGGAGGGCCTCGATGGCGGCGATCTGCTCGTCCAGCCGGGCTCGCCAGTCCTCGGAGATGCGCTGCCAGTCCTCCGCGTTGGGGGTCCGACCTTGCGGCAGGGTGTCGAGCTCGGCGGCGATCTCGTCGAGACTGAGCCCGACGTTGCTGGCGGCGCGGATGAAGGCCAGCCGGCGCAGCACGGCGCGGGCATACCTCCGCTGACGCCCAGAGGTGCGGGACGCCTCGATCAGGCCCCGGGCCTCGTAGAATCGCAGCGCCGACGGCGCGAACCCGCTGCGGTGGGCTACCTCGGCGACCGTCAACGGGTCCTTGGCCATGGCTCGAGTCTAGCCTTGACTTGAAGTCAACTTGAAGTTTGAAGATGGGGTCATGACATCGACCTCCCGTACCGCCCTCGTCACCGGTGCCTCCGCCGGCCTCGGACGGGCCCTCGCCACCACGCTGGCCGATCGCGGCTGGACCCTGGTCGTCGACGCCCGTGGCGCCGACCGGCTGGCCGAGGTGGCCGCCGAGCTGAGCCGGCGAACCACGGTGGACGCCGTACCCGGGTCCGTAACCGATCCCACGCATCGGGCCGAGCTCGCCACGGCGGTCCGGCGGCACGGTCATCTGGACCTGCTGGTCCACAACGCCAGTGAGCTGGGCGGTAGCCCGCAGCCATCGCTCACCGACCTCGAGTCGCAGACCTTCCACGCCGTTCTCGAGACGAACGTCGTGGCACCGGCGGCCCTCACCCGAGAGCTGCTTCCCGACCTCACCGCCGCGAGGGGCACCGTCCTCGCCGTCTCGTCCGACGCCGCCGTCGAGCACTACGAGGGCTGGGGCGCCTACGGCGCGAGCAAGGCGGCGCTCGACCACCTCGTCGGCACCTTCGCGTCCGAGCACCCGGCGTTGCGGTGGTACGCCGTCGACCCTGGCGACATGCGCACGGCGATGCACCAGGCGGCGTTCCCGGGCGAAGACATCAGCGACCGTCCCCTGCCGGAGACCGTCGTCCCGGCGCTGCTGCGGCTGCTCGAGGCCGCACCGTCCAGCGGGCGGTACCGGGCGATCGACTTCGCCGTGGCGGAGGTCGTCGCGTGACCGCGGTTCCCGTGACCCCCACCACGCGGTTTCCCTCGCCGGACCTGGTCACCGCCGTCGGGCCGCCGGAGTCGCGGGGCGTTCCCCGCGACGGCGTTCGTCTACTCGTCGCAGGGCGGGGCCGTGAGGACCACGTGCACTTCCGCGACATCGGCCGGTTCCTGCGCCGCGGGGACGTCCTCGTCGTCAACACGTCGGGAACCGTCCCCCGAGAAGTCGACGCCTGGTCACCACGGCACGGTGACCTGGTCGTGCACCTGGCCACCCCGCTGGACGACGGAACGTGGGTCTTGGAGCTGCGGAGCTGGCCGGCCGCCGCCCTCCCGGTCCTCAACGGTCGTCGCGGTGAAGAGGTGCACCTCGGGGAAGGCGTGGTCGCGAGCCTGCTCGGGGGCTATCCGGACGGAGCGTCCTCATCCACCGGTGTGGGGAACCGGCTCTGGCGCGCCGCTGTGACCGGCGACCTCGCGGGACTTCTGCGACGCGTCGGCCGGCCGATCGCCTACGGATACCTCGATCGACGCTACCCCTTGCGCGACTACCAGACGGTGTTCTCTCGCGACCCGGGCAGTGCCGAGATGCCGAGCGCCGGGCGGCCGTTCACGAACCGGCTGGTCACGCGCCTGGTTCGCTCCGGGGTGCTCGTGGCGCCGGTCCTGCTGCACACCGGCGTGTCGTCGCAGGACGCGGGTGAGGCTCCACAGCCCGAGCGATTCGAGGTGACCCCGGTTACGGCCGCGTTGGTGAACGCCGCACGGGCCCGCGGCGGACGCGTCGTCGCCGTCGGCACCACCGCGACGCGGGCCATCGAGTCGGCGACCTCACCTGACGGTGTCGTCGACGCGGCGGCCGGCTGGGCCGACCTCGTCATCGGACCGGACCGGCCGGTCCGGGTGGTCGACGGGCTGGTCACCGGCTGGCACAACCCCGAGGCCTCGCACCTGTTGCTCGTCGAGGCCGTGGCCGGAGCGGAGCTGACCCAACGCGCGTACGACGTCGCCGTCGCGGAGAGGTATGCGTGGCACGAGTTCGGCGACTCCTGCCTGATCCTTCCCGAACGTGGGCTGTATCACCGCGTGTGACGAAACCCTCACAACAGCATCACGGTTCGGCGCATCCCCGGGTCGCATGAGGGGCGAATACCTCGTGGGAAGCACGACACGTGCTTGACTGTTGAAAGCGGAGTACCGGACGTGGCCACCAGCGACGGACGGTCGACGTCAACGGGGACGTCATCCCGGATGACGACGGTTCCACACCCCGGGCCGTCACCCCGAATCCAGAGAGAAGGCAGACGTGAACGCAACACTGGCCCCGAGCCTCAGCGCAGCGGATCGTTGCGACCGCTGTGGTGCCCAGGCCTACATTCGCGCCCGCCTTATCGGCGGCGGTGAGCTCCTCTTCTGCGCTCACCACGGCCGCCAGCACCTGCCCCAGCTGCAGGCGCGCGCGAGCGAGATCCACGACGAGACCGACCGGCTCACCGAGGAGGACGTGCTCGGCTGAGCCCCCTGCGTAGAGTCCTGGCGTGATCGACACGGCTCGCCCGGCTCGCCAGCGTTTCAGGCCCGTCCGATGACCTCGGTCGTCGTGACGGGCCTGCTCATGCTCGTAGGCCTGGTCGGCATCGTGGTGCCGTTCCTGCCCGGGCTCCTGCTGGTGTGGCTCGCCACCGCGCTCTGGGCGTTCGAGCACCCGAACCGCTGGGCGTGGGCGGTGTTCGCCCTCTGCGGGGTCGTGTATGCGGTCGGGGTCGTCACCCAGTACCTCGTCCCGGGGCGGCGGCTCAAGGACGCGGGCGTCAAGACCTCGACACTGTTCCTGGCCGTGCTGCTGGCCATCGTGCTGTTCTTTCTCATTCCCGTGGTTGGGGCACCGATCGGCTTCGTGCTCGGTGTTTTCCTGGTCGAGACGGGCCGGCATCGGGAGTCCGGGTCGGCCTGGCGCTCGACCCTCCACGCGCTCAAGGCGGTCGCGATGTCGATCGGCATCGAGCTGGTCGCCGGGTTCCTCATCGTGCTGATCTGGCTGCTCGGGGTGTGGCGGCTGGGCATCCCCACCTGACCGAACCGGAACTCGGTCGTCCACGCGTCACGGCGGCGGCAGCGTCGCATACAGAAGCACGGCCCGAGGTCCTCGAGCCGTGCCGACGTCGTGCCTCAGGGGCGGGTCACCACTCGTCTCGGCGACGCCGGTCCCAGCGCTCCTCGAGACGTTGCATGAAGCCGCCGGACTTGGGGCCGGACTTGCGCGTCTCGCCGGAGACCGTGCGGCGGACCGCGCCGTCGGGACCGACCGCACCGAGGACGGACTTCTTCGCGGGCGTGAACGCCCAGGCGCCGCCGGCGACCATTAGCGCGAAGCCGATGGCACCGAGCCAGATGAGCGAGTTGAAGGCCGCGAGCAGGACGAGAGCGAGTCCGACGACGACGCCGAGGACGCCGACGATGATGCGGCGCTTGCCGGGATGGAGGCCGTGGTTGGTGATGTGAGTGGCGAAGCGGGGGTCCTCGGCATACAGAGCCTGCTCCATGGCTTGGAGCACCTTCTGCTCATGTTCGGACAGCGGCACCGGTCAACCTCCCTTGCACGACCGTCACCTGTTAGGACGAACGTACGCCTCGAAAAGTTCGAACGGCGACTCCCGTCGGCGCCGACGTCCTACTCATCAGTCACGTGAAGTCACTGTAAGTCTTAAGGATATGTCCGCGCGAGGGGAGTCACCGTCCGAATCCGAGCGCGGCGAGAAACGTCAGCAGACCGTCATGTAGGCCGGTCAGCTCACCGTGACGGTCGGCCGAGGAGCCGGTCGTCACGCGACGTCGTCCCCTCACGGCGCCTCCTCGTCGACCGCCTCGACGGCGTCGTCCACGCCGCTGGCGATGCCGCCCTCCCGGGTCGCCCGCGGACCTCCGCGGGGCGGTGTGCGTCGCGTCCCTTCCCCCGCGGCCTCCCCACGTCGGCTTGCCTCTCGGGCCGCCTTGTCGCGCTCTGAATCGGCGGACCGGGTTCGCGCGGACCGTGACGCCTCGGCGCGGGCGGCTCCGGCGGCGGCCGCCGCCGACCTCGGCGCACTGTCGCGGTCTCGGACCAGCGCGGCCGGACGAACCGCCCCGGCGCCGAACCGGGCGCTGGCCCGGTCCACCGCCTTGTCGGCCTCCCGCCACCCGTGCTCGGGTTCGTCGAGGGTGGCTTGGATCGGTGCGCCATCACCCTCGACGAGGCCCTCCATGCGAACCCCGACCAGCCGGATCCTGGCCCGCTGCAGACCCAGCGCATCGAACAGCGACCGCGCGGTGGCGTAGATGTCGCGGGACACGTCGGTGGGGTCGCGCAGTGTCCGAGAGCGGGTGATCGTCGTGAAGTCGGCGAAACGCACCTTGATCGTCACCGTGCGGCCCATCATGCCGGCGGCACGGACCCGCGCCGCCGTGCGGTCGCTGAGCCGCAGCAGCTCCCGGTGGATGACGACCGGGTCGTCGACGTCGTGCGCGAACGTCTCGTCGGATCCGATGCTCTTCTCCCGGACCTGCTTGACGACGAGGCGCTCGTCTCGGCCCCAGGCCAGGGCGTGCAGGTGAGCTCCCGCGACGTCACCGAGCGCTCTCCTCAAGGTCTCGACGGGGGTATGGGCGATGTCGGCGACGGTGCGCAGGCCGAGCCGGGTGAGGGCCTCCTCGGTCCGCTCCCCCACCCCCCACAGGGCGCCGACCGGGAGCTGGTGGAGGAAGCCGAGCACCTCGGCCTGGGGCACGACGATCATGCCGTCGGGCTTGGCCAGGCTGGAGGCCAACTTCGCCACGAACTTCGTCGACGCCACGCCGACCGAGCAGGTGATCCCCTGCTCGTCGGCGACGGTGTCGCGAACCCACTGCGCGATGCGGGTCGGTCGGCCGAGGCGTCGCTGGGCGCCGGCGATGTCGAGGAACGCCTCGTCGAGTGACAGCGGTTCGACGACGTCGGTCACCGCGTGGAACGTCGCCATGATCGCCTCGGAGATCTGGGAGTACCGGGTGAAGTCGGGTTCGACGACGATGCCCTGCGGACAGAGCCGGCGCGCTTTACCCATCGGCATCGCCGAGGTGACGCCGAACCGGCGCGCCTCGTACGTCGCCGACAGCACCACAGACCGATTTCCGCCGCCACCGATGATGACCGGCTGGCCGCGCAGCTCGGGCCGGTCGATGAGTGAGGCGGACGCGTAGAAGGCGTCCATGTCGACGTGCAGCACGGTGCATCCGGTGTCGTCCGGCTCGCCGCCCCCGGTTCGCCGTGGCGGAGCGTACTGACGGCGGGTCACTCGGTCCACAACCCGGTATGCGGGTCACCGCGCTCCGCGGGAGCCGGGACCGCCGGCCGCTCGTGGGCGTCAGGCTCGCTGCGCGATGGCATGCAGGCCCGCGCCCAGGATGCCGAGTGCCTCGGCGTACAGCGGGTGGGTCGCCACCGCACGCTCGAGCTCGGCGAGCGCCTCGCGGTCGGCGGCGCTGTCGAGGGCGGTCGGAGGCACGAGATCGGCGAAGACCCGGACCCCGTGGACCTGGATCGGCGTGAACCCGGTCGCGTCGAGGAGCGCGACCAGTCCGTCGATATCGAACCGACGAGGCAGCGGGTCAGCTCTGCCCCATCGCCCGTCGGGACTGGTGAGCGCCTCGCGGGCCTGACCAATGTCGCCGGCGAGGGCCTTGGTGAGGACGACGGCGAGCCGGCCGGCAACGAGGAGGGACAGATGCCCCTTCGGCGTGAGGACGGCGGCGATTCCGGCCAGCGCTGCGGTGGGGTCGTCGACGACCTCGAGAACGCCGTGGCAGCAGACCAGGTCGAACGTCTCGCCCGTCTCGAACGCCGGCGTGTCGGCGTCACCCTGTCGACCGGTGACGCGGTCGGCGACGCCGAAGTCGGCGGCGCGGCGTTCGAGAGCGGCGAGGGCGTTCGGGCTGGGATCGACCACGGTGACGTCGTGGCCGAGCTCGGCGAGCGGGACGGCGAGGCCTCCGGAACCGCCGCCGAGGTCGAGGACCCGGAGCGGCCGGCCCAGATCCGTCTCCCGCTCGCGGACGAGGTCACCGACGGCGTCCCAGACGCCCTGGTTGCGGACCTGCGCCCACCGTGCGGCGGGCGGGGCCGGCAGGGATTTCGACGATCCGGCGGCGCGTGGGGCTGCGGGACGATCCCGTCGCTCGTCGGCCACCTTGTGCGTCCTCCCGGGCGTGCTCTCGGGCTCCCGCTCCCGGCGGGTGCCGAGACGGCGGAGGCAACCACGATGGTCCTTGTCACCCTAGTGCCCCGAGCTTCCCGGGCTGGCGTGCCAGAGCTTGCGCGGCGGCATACCGAGGGTGCGGACGTCATCCGATGTCACGTCCGACGTCACGTCCGACGTCACGTTCGGCCGACCGTCGGCGCGCCGATGGTCCTCGCCACCCGGAACCGCGTCGGGAACCGTCAGCGACGTCGCCAGGGCCCGGGCGCCACGGGTGTCTTCGCCGGCCGGCTTGACGTCGGCGTAGGGCGACTGCTTGAACCCGGAGGCGTGGACGAGGACCCGCCTGGTCCTCGGCTTCGCCGTGGGCCCGCGTGGGGGCAGTGAGCCGTGACCGCCCATGCCGCCGGCGCGCGCCGTGTGACGGGCTTCTTCGGCCGCGGCCGCGGCGGCCGCTCGCTCGAACCGCTTCGCGTACTCGGCGTCGTCCCGGTCGCCCCGCGGCAGCCCGGTGTACGCCTCGAGATCGGCCGCATCGCCGCCGCGTTCCCGGCCGCCGCCGCTGGTGCCGACCTTGGCGGCGACGGGCAGGTCGCGCCCGTCGGCCTCCGCCGCGGCGGCGAGGGCGGCTTCGTTGCGGGCGACCATCTCGCGGTCCTCGGCCTCGATCGCGGCGAGGACGGCCTCGAGACCGCCGCGGGTCCATGCCTCCCACAGCCCGGACAGCTCCCAGGCGCCGGTGGCGCGCACCGAGATGCCACGCGGTCCGGTGCGGCGAGTGATGCCGCGGACGAGGAGCATCCACGAATGGAAGACCGTCGTCGCATACGGACCCTGGGCGTCCTCGAAGAACGTCGCGTCGACCGGCCCCGTCGCGTCGTCGAGGGTGAGGAACACGACCCGGCGGCCACTACGGATCGGCGGTGTCTGGGTCGCCACCTTGACACCGGCGACGAGGATCTCGCTGCGGCTGCGAGCGTCGAGGATCTCGGTCGAGCGGGTCACGCCGAGGGCATCGAGCATCGGCCCGTAGAAGTCGACGATGTGGGCGCTGGCGTCGAGGCCGAGGATGTCGAGCTCGGCGCGGACGCGTTCCGGGCCGGTCATCTCGGGCAGGCCGGTGCCCTTCTCGAGCCGGGGCGTGTCGCCGAGGTCGAGGGTCAGCTGGGTCGGCTGAGCGTATGCGGGGACGACCCGCTTCGCGGCCTGGGACTGGGCCGCCGCGCGGGCGGCGACGTCTGAGCCCGCAACGACAAAACCGGATCGGGGTGGATCGACCCCGTCATAGGGGAGTCGATCCACCCCGGTCATGGGAGACCGTGCTCCGTCGTCCACCAGCTGTCCGGTCCATGGTGAGCGGGCTCCGGGCCGTCCGCGACCGACCGGTCGGTTCGGCGCCTTGATGCCCGAGTCCCAGGCCGGACCGGAGATGCCG
>Ga0307289_10000259_pt1 | contig 22182 bp, 24 predicted proteins | sample ER_DNA_143_FD_194483 | JGI IMG/M metagenome (GOLD analysis project Ga0307289, IMG submission 194483) | Bulk soil microbial communities from the East River watershed near Crested Butte, Colorado, United States - ER_DNA_143 | ecosystem: Environmental > Terrestrial > Soil > Floodplain | place...
CAGCCGTCGTCGGTCGAATAACAACTTCATAGACACCCATATTCCTAAAGGGGGGTTCGCAGCATGAAACTGCGACGCCTGATCTTGTTGCCGTCCGATGAGGACGATCGAACTTCCGACTCTGCGCTGGAAGGGAAAAATGGACCCGACTGGGATCTCCTCACCGAGGTCGACCGCCTGCGCACGACGAGCTCCGGTCTCAGCGCCGAGGTCCAGAGGCAAACGCAGATCGGCCAGGATTACGCGCGCGCAGTGAGCGAGAAGCGCGTGCGCGTCGAGGAGCTTGAGCGCGAGAATGCAATCGCACACAGCAACTGCCAGATGCTCGAACGGCGGCTCTCGCAGACAGACGAGCGGGCGGTCGAGTTGGAGGAGCTAGTCGAGGTGCTCCGCGCACAGCGAGACCGCCTGCAGACCTACTGCGAGCAGCAAAAGGATCGCGCCGACAGCCTGGACGCTGCCTGCGCAGCAGTCCGGGATGCAGCCGGAGAGCTGCTCGCGGCAGGCGATCGCCAGACCCATGCTGCCCTCGGAACGCGTGGGTTGGCACGTGCGAAGGTCGAGTATGCGGATGCGCTTGCAGGGCTCAGACGTGCACTCGAGCGAAATGCCGGAAGAGATTTCCTCGCACCCGTCGTCGTCAACGACGTTCGCCGCTTCTTCTCGTCGGAAAATCTTGCCGCGGAAGAGAAGAAGAAGCTCTCGCAGAGCATCGTTCGGGCGCTCAGCACGGGCGACTAGAGCCGCAGTCCTAACTGCGCCGGCTCGTGGGCGGCCGTCGGCGCTCCCGCACGGGCGCGAGGCAAGTGCGCGACGCCGTGCGGCCGTGCTCTTCTCGAGCACGAGCCGCGCCACTGCCGCCCGCGCGCCCACGGGCTCGACTGACCTCGGATCGTCTCGGGCTTGTGGGGCACCTTGGGCGACAGAGGGGACGGCACGAGCGACCGCCGCCTGCTTGACGAGCCGAGGTAGCCGGGCCGCGCTAGCGGGTGCTCTGCGTATCCTCGGGGCACGGACGCATCGGCCCCCACCCCACGCCTCGACGATCCCGAGGCCGTCACCGCGCTCGGCGCGCTTCTCGCTGCTGCTGAGTACAACGCCGACAGCCTGAAAGAGACCCTCGGCGCCGAAGGCGAGCTCAGAACCGCAGCGGCCGAAGTCCCCATTCAGCTTCGGCGGCTGACGGATTCGGGGCCGCGCGGGACGCTCATGAAGCTCTTCTTCCTCGGCGAGTCGGTGCCGCGGGACGACGTTGCCGCCGCGCTCCCGGACCTGGAGCTCGATCGCCTCGAGGCGATCGGCGTGCTGGAGCCCGCGGGGGGCTCGGTGCGCGCGCTGCTCCGTCTCGTCCCGCACAAGGACGTGCTCGTCGCCTACGACGTCGGCGGCGAGCCGCCCGCCGGGTCGAGCCTGCTCGCCAACCTGACCGTGCGCATGCACTTCGTCTCCGCACTCGAAGCAAGCGCCGGCTCGGGCCTCCACGCCCTCGTCGCGGCCAGGCACACGGACCGGGTGGTCGCAATCGACTCCGATTCGCGGGCGCTCGAGCTCGCATGCTTCGGCGCTCTCCTCAACGGGCTCGACAACCTCGAGTGCCGGGAGGGACCGTCGCTCGAGCCCGTGGCCGGGCACTCGTTCGGGCTCGTCGTCGCCAACCCGCGCTCTGTGATCTCACCGGACGACGCCGAGCGAGGCGATTCGCTCTGCCGCGAGCTCGTCCGCGGCATCCCGGCGCATCTGAGCGAGGGCGGCTTCGCCCACGTGCTCGTGAGCTGGATCCTTGGAGCCGGCGAGGACTGGTGGAAGCCGCTCGAAGAGTGGGTCGAGGGCACTGGGTGCGACGCGTGGCTCCTGCTCACAGGCGAAGAGGATCCATTCACCTACGCGGCCGCCCATGCCGGCACAGCTGATGCAGAGGGGCTCGATCGGTGGACGCAATACCTCGGGGGCCTCGCCGCAGACCGCGTCGCTTCCGGGGCAATCGTTCTGCGGCGCAGGACCCGCGCGCGCAACTGGACCCGCCACGAGATCCTTCCGACCGCAGACGTCGGGCCCGCGGGCGACCAGGTCGTTCGTGCCTTCGTCAATCACGATCTCCTCAACTCGCTTCCGGGGGACGACCAGCTCCTCGACGAGGTGCTCGCGGTCGTCGAGCCGCAGCGCATCGAGCAGACGTGGAGGCACAAGGACGAAGGCCTGGAGTTGGAGAGCGCCCGCGCCCGGCTGGAATGGGGGCTCGGGTTCGTCGTCGGCGTGGACACGTACACGATCGAGCTCTTAGCCCGCTTCGACGGGCGCAGGCGGCTTCGCGATCTCTTCGCCCAGATCGCGCGGGACTCCCAGCTCGAGGAAGAAATGGTCGCGCGGGCGGGCCTGCCACCTGTGCGCCGCCTCCTCGAGCTCGGCTTCCTGGCCCGCGCCGCCTAGGCGTTGAGGCGCTTGTAGAGGCGATCGACGAGCTCGGGCATGCGCTCGAGCCGGTCGGTGATGACGCGGATGCGGTATTCGCGGAAGTGCTCCGGCTCCACGCGAAGGGCCTTCGCGAGCGTTGCAATGACGTCGTTGGAGGGCACCGGGCGGTTCCCGTGCACAAGGTGGTTGAGATACCCCGCGGAGAGTCCTGTCCGCTCGGCGAGCCCGCGGTAGGTCGTGCTCCGCTCCGCCATGAGTGCCTGGATCGTCTCGCCGAAGGGCTCTTCGCTGAACCGGCGTTTACGCGCCATCGAGCAATCCTCCCACACGGGCGGCAATTTCTCCGGCCGGTATGCGCTCCTCCGCGCGACCCTCACGAACGAGGATGTCGACCTGGCCGTCCTCCAGGGTCTTCTTGCCGACGGTGAGGCGGATCGGGCAGCCGATTAGGTCTGCGTCGGCGAACTTCTCTCCCGGGCGCTCCTCCCGGTCATCGAGGAGGACGGAGCGGCCGGCCGCCTCGAGCTCGGCCTCGATCCTCCCGGCGATCGCCGTGATCTCGGGCCCGGCGGCGCCGATAGCGACAACGTGCACGTCATAGGGGGCGATCGACCCCGGCCAGGAGATCCCCTGCTCGTCGTGCCGCTGCTCGACCGCGGCGGCCATGACGCGCGCGGGCCCGATGCCATAGCTGCCCATGACGATCGGCCGCTCGGAGCCGTCCTCGTCGGCGAACGTCGCGCCGAGCGACTCCGAATAGAACGTCCCGAGCTTGAAGATGTGCCCGACCTCGATCGCCGTCTGGAGCGTGAGCGCGCCGCCGCACCTGGCGCAGGTGTCCCCTTCGCGCACCTCCCGAAGATCGGCGAAGCGCGCCTTGAAGTCGCGTCCCGCCTCTGCTCCCCTGAGGTGGAAGCCCGTCCGGTTTGCGCCCACGACGTACTGGCCGTGCTCGAGTGCCGTGTCGGCGACGATCTCGACGGAGGCCCCCACGGGTCCGATCGAGCCCGGGTCTGCTCCGAACGTCTGGCGGATCTCCTCCTCGGTCGCGGGGCGGACCGCACCTCCCAGAGCGGAAGCGATCTTCTCCACGTTGAGGCGGTCGTCGCCGCGCACGAGAGCGAGCACGACTCGCCCGTCGAACACCACCGGCATCGCCTTTGAGGTCGCTCCCGGATCGACGCCGAGGAGCTCGGCGAGGCCGTCGATGGTCGTGACGTTGAGCGTCTCGACCTCCTCCGGTGCAGAGACCTCCGCGGGGAACTCGGCCGGCCTCGGCACGCCTCGCGCGATCTCCAGGTCGGAGGCGTAGTCGCCGTTCTCGCAGGTGACGAGCGTGTTCTCCCCCGCCCCCGACGGCGCGAGGTAGTCGACCGACTCGCTTCCCCCCATCATCCCGGACTCCGCCTCCACCGCGTGTGTCTCGAGGCCGCAGCGCTCGAATACGCGGTCGTAGGCCCGCGCGTGCAGCTCAAAGTTCCTGTCGAGCCCCTCATCGTCGCGGTCGAAGCTGTAGGAGTCCTTCATGATGAACTCGCGCATGCGGATGAGACCGCCGCGTGGCCTGGGCTCGTCGCGATCCTTCGTCTGGAAGTGGTAGAGGATCTGCGGCAGGTCGCGGTAGGAGAGGATCTCGCGCGCGTGGAAGGTGATCGTCTCCTCGTGCGTCAACGGGAGGATGAGCGGACGCCCGAAGCGATCCTCGAACTTGAAGAGCTCGGGGATGTCGTACCGGCCGGTCGCCTGCCAAAGCTCGGCAGGCGTGAGGACGGGCATGAGCATCTCCTGCGCGCCGATCGCATCCATCTCCTCGCGGACGATCTGAACGACCTTCCGATGCACGCGCCAGCCGAGCGGTAAGAAGGTCCAGATCCCCCCCGAGACCTGGCGCACGAAGCCCCCGCGGACGAGCAGCTTGTGGCTGACCGCCTCGGCGTCGCCCGGATCCTCCCGGAGGGTCGGGATGAAAGCCTGAGAGGCTCTCATGAGGTCTACGACGGGCGCTGGGCGGCTTCGGCCATGAGGAGCGCCGCGGGCTTCGCCAGCTTCAGCCGCTTCGGGCGCTCCATGCCCGCTTCGATCCACGTGTCGATCTCGTGGAAGAGCTCCTCGACGAGGATGTCCGAGGAGACCTTCTTGAGCACGCGGCCCTGGGCGTAGATGAAACCCGTGTCCCGGCCTCCGGCGATGCCGAAGTCGGCGTCCCCCGCCTCCCCGGGCCCGTTCACCGCGCAGCCCATTACGGCGACCTCGAAGGCCTGCGGGTACGTCTTCAGGCGCTCCTCGACGGCCTCGGCGAGGTTCCAGACGCCGACGTTGTCGCGGCCGCAGGACGGGCAGGCGATCATCACCGGCCCGCGTTCCCGGAGCCCGAGGGCCTTGAGGATCTCCCAGGCGACCTTGACCTCCTCGACGGGGTCGGCGGTCAGGGAGATTCGGATCGTGTCGCCGATGCCGTCCATGAGGAGGGAGCCGACGCCGATCGCGCTCTTGATCGAGCCGGTCGCGACAGGTCCGGCCTCGGTCACGCCGAGGTGGAGAGGATACGGGACGCGCTCCGAGAGCATCCGGTACGCGCGGATCATCGTGGGCACCGAGCTCGACTTCACGGAGATCTTGAAGTCGTAGTAGTCCATCGACTCGAGGAGACGCACCTGCTCGAGGGCTTCCTCTACGAGCGCCTCGGCCGTGTCCTTCTGGGCTAGCTCGACGAGGTGCTTGGGGAGCGAGCCCGAGTTGGCGCCGATCCGCATCGGGATCCCCTTCTGCTTCGCGGCCTCCACGACCATGGCCACCTTGTCCGGGCCTCCGATGTTGCCCGGGTTGATGCGCACGGCCGCCACACCCGCCTCGATCGCCCTGAGCGCCAGCGAGGCGTTGAAGTGGATGTCCGCGATCAGCGGCACCGGGCTCAGGTAGACGAGCTTCGTGAGCGCGTCGGCGTCCTCGCTCTTCGGGACAGCGACACGCACGATCTCGCAGCCCGCCGACGCGAGGTCGGCGATCTGGGCCATCGTCGCGTCGACGTCGTAGGTCTTCGTCAGGGTCATCGACTGGACGACGACAGGCGCGCCGCCGCCGATCGCAACGCCTCCGACCCGGATCTGGCGCTCGCTGGCCATCGCAGAAAGTCTAACGGCCTTCCTAGCCGCCTCTGATACGGCTCACGTCGTTCGTGAGGCCGATGAAGAAGAGGAAGAGGACGACCAGGATGCCGACCGCAGATGCCCGTTCGTAGGCCTCACGCGGGATCGCGCGGCCGCGGATGCCCTCGGCGATCGAAAACGCGATGTGCCCGCCGTCGAGCGGGAGCAGCGGTAGGAGGTTGAGGAGGGCGAGCGAGAGCGAGATGAGGGCGAGAATGCCGAGGTACTCGCGGAAGCCTGCCTCGAGCGTCTCGCTCGACGCCTGGACGATGCCCACGGGGCTCGCAACGTCCTTTCGCCCCTCCCCGGTCACGATCCGGCCTAGCGAGATGCCGATCGCCTTCGTCGCCTCCCAGGTCCGCTCCCCGGCGAGTTTCGTCGCGGCCCACGGCCCGTAGCTCGTGTACGCAACGTCGAGGCTGAACCCGAGGCGGTATCGCTGGTCGGTCAGCAGCGGGCGGGCCTGGACCTCCAACTCGCGGCCCCCGCGCTCGATCGTGAGCGTGATGAGATCGCCCTTGCTCGCGTTGATCTGATCCGAGATCTGCTCGGGCGAGACCTGTTCCCCGTTGATCTCGACGATCCTGTCCCCCGGCTGCAGGATCGCCGCGGCAGGAGTGCCCCCCGAGACCGACGCGACGACCGGCTTGACCTCCGAAGGGACGCCGAGCATGAAGACGACGGCCAGCAGGATGATCGCGAAGACGAAGTTCGTGAGCGGCCCAGCTGCGATGACGAGCACGCGCTTCCAGACCGGGGCGCGCCAGTAGGCGTCGTCCGAGACGCCGTCCTCGGCATCCGTCAAGCCGCGTTCGGCGGCCTTGCGGGCCGGCTCCGAGAGCTCGGAGCGCTCGAGCGCCGCCTGCAGGTCGGCCAGCCCGGTGCGGGCGTCTTCGAGCCTGCTCTCGTCCAACGCGACCTTCACCGGCTCGAGGTGCGCGGCGATCCATGGAGCCTCGTCGATCGCACGGGTGAACTGTCCCTCGAGATCGGCTCCTGCCGGCTTGTGCATCCCGGGGATCTTCACGTAGCCCCCGAGCGGGATCGCCCCGATGCCGTATTCGATTCCCTTGCGGCGCCATTTGACGAGCGCGGGCGGGAAGAAGATGTAGAAGCGGCGCGGGCGCATCCGCACGGCGAGCGCGGCGAAGAAGTGCCCGGCCTCGTGGATGAGGATGAGGAAGGCAAGCCCACCGATGGCGACGGCTACGTTCACCTCAGGCGGTCACCGTCAGAGCAGACCGCTTGGGCTGTGAGGTTGGTGGCTGCCATCCAACTAGTGAACCAGTTGCCGCGTCAGCGCCGCAGCGGTCTTCCGCGCCTCGGCGTCGATGGCGACGAGCTCCTCGAGGTCGTTCGCGGCGACCGTGTCCGTCGCGTTCAGCGTGCCCTCGACGACGTCCGGGATGCCGAGGAACGGGAGCCCACCGTCCAGGAAGGTGGCGACGGCGACCTCGTTGGCCGCGTTCAGGACGCACGGGGCGCTGCGGCCCGCCTCCCCCGCGGCGCGCGCGAGCGCGAGGCACGGGAAGGCTTGTTCGTCGGGCGCGGAGAACTCGAGGATGAGGCCCGAGGCGAGGTCGAGCGGCTCGATCGGCGTCTCGCTTCGCTCGGGGAAGGTGAGCGCAAACGAGATCGGCACCCGCATGTCGGGGAAGCCCACGTGAGCGAGCGCGGCGCCGTCGCGGAGTCGGACGAGCGCGTGCACGACGGACGTCGGGTGGACGACGACCTCGATCCGCTCGTAGGGCAGGTCGAAGAGGACGTGTGCTTCGATCAGCTCCAGCCCCTTGTTCATGAGCGTCGCCGAGTCGATGGTGATCTTCGGCCCCATGCTCCAGGTGGGATGCGCGAGCGCGTCCGCTGGCTTCACGGCCGCGAGATCCAGGCGGGTGCGGCCGCGGAACGGGCCTCCGGAAGCCGTGAGCACGAGCGAGTGGACAGTTCCGGGAGCCCGTCCTTCGAGGAGCTGGAAAGCCGCCGAGTGCTCGGAGTCGACGGGCAGGATCCGCCCTCCCCCGCGTTGCCACGCCTCTCGGGCGAGCTCGCCTCCCGCCACGAGACTCTCCTTGTTCGCGAGCGCGAGGTCGATGCCGCGCTCGAGCGTCCAGAACGTCGCCGGCAGGCCGGCGAAGCCGACGACGGCGTTGAGCACAACGTCGGGCTCGGCCCGCTCGAGGAGCTCGGTGAGGTCGCCGCCGACCTGCGTGAGCGGCGCCAGGCCTTCGATCTGCTGCAACCCTGATGCGGCAGCCACGAGCTCGAGCTCAGGGCGGGCACCGATGATCTCGAGCGCCTGTCTACCGATCGACCCCGTCGCTCCGAGGAGTGCTACGCGCTTCATGCAGTCAGTCTAGGACTGGCCCAGGGCGAGGATGGTGAAATAGGCCGCCGGTGCCGCGAAGAGGAGCGAGTCGACCCGGTCGAGGACGCCCCCGTGGCCGAGAAGAAGCTTCCCCGTGTCCTTCGTGCCGAGGTCGCGCTTGACGAGCGACTCGAAGAGGTCACCTAGAGTCGCGGCGGCGACGATGATCGCTCCGAGCGCGAACGAGCGCCACGTGTCCACGAAGATCGCCTCCTTGTAGAGCGCGATGAACGTCATGAGGACACCTGCGATCGCGCCGGCCACGAACCCTTCCCATGTCTTCCCGGGCGAGACGACAGGCGACATCTTGTGTCGCCCGGCGATTCGGCCGCCGACGTAGGCGAACGTGTCCGTGACGAAGACCGTGAGGAGCAGCGTGATCAGGGCGAGCCTGCCGTAGAGGTCGAGCTCGCGCACGAGCAGCAGATGCCCGAGGCCGAGCCCGATCCAGGCAGCCCCGAAGATGGTGGCGGCGATCGCGACCGTCGTCGACTGCCTTGTCTCCGAGACCGCGGCGAAGACGAAGCTGAGGACGAACGTGAGGAGGAAGCCGGCGAGCATCCACGCGGGCCCCGACACCTCCGCGCCGACGAACGCGGCCAGCGCTCCCCCGTAGCCGGCGAGGACGAGCGGTCGCAGCGAGCGGGCGAGGCGATAGAGCTCATGGAGGGCGATGAGGCCGCCGACAGCGATCAGCGAGAACAGGAACCAGCCGCCCAGATACGCGCTGCCGAGGATGATCGGAAGGCCGGCCGCCACGACGGCGAGCCGGGAGATCACGGGGCTCATCGACCGCCGAAGCGCCGGCGCCGCCCTGCGTATTCGGCCAGGGCCTGCCGGAGATGGCGCTCGCCGAAATCGGGCCAGAGCGTGTCCACGAAGACGAGCTCCGTGTAGGCGAGCTGCCAGAGGAGGAAGTTGGACACCCGCAGCTCCCCCGAAGTGCGAATGAGGAGGTCGGGCTCGGGCATGCTGGGCGCGTAAAGCCGTGAGGCGATCGCGTTCTCGTCGATGTCCCGCGGGTCGACCCCCTCCTCGACCAGGCGGCGGGTCGCCTCGACGATCTCGGCGCGCCCGCCGTAGTCGAACGCGATCCAGAGCTGCAGTCGCTCGTTCGCCGCGGTCTCGTCTTCGAGACGGGCCATGCGGGCCTGGAGCTCCGGCGTGGCACGATCTCGGCGGCCGATGAAGCGCGTGGCGACCCCCTGCCGTGCGAGATCCGGCAGCTCGCGCTCGATCGTGTCCACGAAGATCTCCATGAGCGCGTCGACCTCTTCTGGCGGCCGCGACCAGTTCTCTGTCGAGAAGGCGAAGACGCAGACGGACTCGACCCCGAGGTCGATGGCCGCCTCGACGGTCCTCCGCAGCGACTTCGTGCCGGCCCGGTGGCCGGCGGCCACGGGCAGCTTGCGGCGGCGGGCCCAGCGGCCGTTGCCATCCATGATGATCGCGATCGAGCGGGCGACGTCTGGCAGGCCGGGCTCCGCGACGGGAGCCAGGCCGCTCAGCGTCTTCAGACGGGTGAGGAGGCTCATACCTCCATGATCTCGGCCTCTTTGCGCTTCAAGAGGTCCTCGATCTTCGCGACGTGCTCGTCGGTCAGCTTCTGGACACGGTCCTCGGCACGGCGCTCCTCGTCGTCGCCGACGTCGCCGTTCTTGACGAGCTCCTTCAAGTCGTGCATGACGTCGCGGCGCACGTTGCGGACCGCGACGCGCCCCTCCTCCGCGAGGTGGCGTACGACCTTTACGAGCTCTATTCGCCGCTCCTCGGTGAGCTGAGGGATCGGCAGGCGGACGATCTTGCCGTCGTTCGACGGCGTCAGGCCGAGGTCGGACTCGAGGATGGCGCGCTCGATCGCCTTGATCGACCCCGGGTCGTACGGCTGGATCGTGATGAGCCGCGGCTCCGGCACGTTGATCGTGGCGAGTTGCTGGAGCGGCGTCGGCGTCCCGTAGTAGTCGACCTGGATGCGGTCGAGAAGCGCGGCGGACGCGCGGCCCGTCCGCACCGTGTTGAACTCGTGGGCGGCCGACTCGACCGACTTGTCCATCCGCCGGGTCGCGTCGCCGATGAAGTCGTCGATCATTCCTCCTCCGTTCTTGGCGTCGAGATAATCGTGCCGATTCGCTCCCCGCGCACGACGCGACCGATGTTCTGCTCGTCGTCGAGCCCGAAGACGTGGATCGGCAGGCCGTTGTCCATGCAGAGCGAGAGTGCTGTCGAGTCCATCACCTTGAGCCCGCGCTCGAGCGCCTCTCGGTGCGTCAGCTCGGGCAGGAAGGCCGCGTCTGGGTTGTCGTCCGGGTCTCCGTCGTAGACGCCGTCCACGCCGTTCTTGCCCATGAGGATCGCCTCGGCGCCGATCTCGAGCGCGCGCAGCGCCGCGGCGGTGTCGGTCGTGAAGAATGGGTTGCCCGTTCCGCCGGCGAAGATGACCACACGCGCCTTCTCCAGATGGCGAATCGCCCTCCGGCGGATGTAAGGCTCGGCGACCTGGCTCGCCGTGATCGCCGAGAGCACTCGCGTGTGCACGTCGAGCTGCTCGAGCGCATCCTGAACGGCCAGGCAGTTGAGGAGCGTGGCGAGCATGCCCGCATAGTCCGCGGTCGCCCGGTCCATCCCTTCCGCGGCGACCTCCATGCCCCGGTAGATGTTGCCGGCCCCGAGGACGATGGCCGTCTCGACCCCGAGCTCGTGGACTGCCTCGATCTCGCGGGCGATTGCCTCCACACGAGCAAGGTCGATTCCGTATTCCTGGCCGCCGAGAAGCGCCTCGCCCGAGAGCTTCAGGAGGATCCGGTGAAAGGCCGCCGCGCCTGTCTCAGTGGCGGCGACCTCGCTCTCCACCTCCGTGCTCACCCGGAGAGGGCGTAGCGCACGAAGTCGCGCACCTCCGCCCCGTGCTCGGCGAGGGCCTGACCGACCGTCTGGTCGGGGTTGTGGATCCAGGGCTGGTCGTTCAAGACGCTGTCCGCGAAGAAGCCCTTCACGAGCCGACCCTCGACGATCTTCGCCTTCACGTCGTCGGGCTTGCCTTCGAGGTCGGGCAGCTTCTCGAGGATCTCGCGCTCGGCGTCGATCTCGTCCGCCGGCACCTCGTCCCGCGTGACGAAGCGCGGGTTGGCGAAGGCGATATGCATGGCCACGAGGCGCACGAGGTCGGGCGAGCCCTGGGCCCGCACGAGCACGCCTATCTTCTGCGCCGGCGGATGGATGTAGGAGGCGAGCACTTCGCCGTTGTCGACCTCGAAGCGCGAAGCGCCCACGACCTCGATGTTCTCGCCGATCCTGGCGACAAGGTCGACCCGCTCCTGCTCGAGCTCGCCGACGGCGTCCGGTCCGCTCTTCTCCACGGCCTCCATGACCCGCCCGGCGAACCCGAGGAACTCCTCGTTCTTCGACACGGGCTCGGTCTCGCTCCCGACGGCCACGATCGTCCCCTGTGAGTCGTCGATGCGCGCGAGCACGCGACCTTCGGTCGTCTGCCGGCCGGCCCGCTTTGCCGCGGCCGCGAGGCCCTGCTCACGGAGAAGCTGAGCCGCCTTGTCGAGATCACCGTCGGTTTCCACGAGGGCCCGCTTGGCGTCCATCATCGGGGCGCCGGTCATGTCGCGCAGCTCCTTGACCTGCGCTGCGGAGATCTCCGTCATTCGGCCGGTACCTCCTCTGCAACGGCGGCCTCGGTGGGCGCCTCTGCGACCGGCGCCGCCTCTTCGACAGGCTCGGCAGCTTCCTCCGGCTGGCCGTTCTTCGGAGTGGCCATCTCGGACGGGGTCACTTTCTGTTTTCCGGCCTCGATCCCGTCGGCCATCACGCGGACGATGAGGCTGCAGGAGCGGATGGCGTCGTCGTTCCCGGGGATGACGTAGTCCGCGTCGTCGGGATCGCAGTTCGTGTCGACGAGCGCGACCACGGGCAGGCCGAGGCGACGGGCCTCTCGGATGGCGAGTTGCTCTTTCTTCAGGTCGACGACGAAGATGGCGTCGGGCACGCGCTTCATGTCGTCCACGCCGCCGAGGTTCGTCTCGAGCTTCTCCAGCTCGGCGACCATCGCCATACGCTCCTTCGCGGGCAGAAGCTCGAGCTGGCCCTCGTCGCGGAGGCGACGGAGCTCGTGCAGGCGCTCGAGGCGCTCGGAGATCGTCCTCCAATTTGTCAGGAGCCCACCCAGCCAGCGGTGGTTCACGTACGGCATCCCGACGCGATCGGCCTCGTCGGCGATCGAGTCCTGCGATTGCTTCTTCGTGCCGACGAAGAGGACGGATCCTCCCCGCTCGGCGACGTTGCGCACGAAGCTGTGGGCCTCCTCGACGAGGGCGAGCGTCTGCTGCAGGTCGATGATGTAGATGCCGCCCCGCTCCGTGAAGATGTAGCGGCGCATCTTGGGGTTCCAGCGCCGCGTCTGGTGGCCGAAATGCACTCCGGCCTCCAGAAGCTCGCGCATGCTTACGACGGACAAGCTGATCCTCCTCGGTTGATGTTTGTAGCTGCCGGCGGAATCGAGTGGAACCGGAGCGCTTCCCGGCACCGCCACCCGAGCGCATCCGCCGGGTCGGGTGACAAAACCGCTGCATTCTAGCCGAAGCCGTCGTTACGCTGGTCGCCGTGACCGGGGTCGTGCGGACATCTGCTTGGGATCTCGCGGTCGAGAGCGTCGAGGAGGCGCTCGCCGACGGCGTGGTGCCGTCGCTCGAGCATCTCGGGCGCTTGGGCCAACTCGGGACTCTCCCCTCGTTCGTCGCCGCCCTCGACGGGGACGAGGATCCCGGCGAGCTCGCGGACGATCACGCCCGTGAGCGCGAAAGCCTCGGGCTCGCCCCCGCTGAGGTCGCCTCCGAGCTCCTCGTCCTCGGGCGCGTTCTCGACCGGCACGGCGAGACGGAAGCGCGAAGAGCGCTCGACCGCTGTGTCGCCGCCTACGTCGAGCGCGTGACGGGCGAGCTCGCGGAGCGCGCGCGCCGCGATCCCCTCACCGGAATCCTGAACCACCGGGCGTTCCACGCGCGTGTCCTCGCCGAGTCGGCACGCGCGCGGCGCTACAAGAGCCGCATCGCGCTTCTCCTCTTCGACCTCGACCGCTTCAAGGAGACGAACGACCGAGAGGGCCACCAGGAGGGTGATCGCCTCTTGCGGGCCTTCGCCGCCGCCCTCACCGGCACGGCACGCGAGACGGACGCGGTCGGGCGCCTCGGCGGCGACGAGTTCGGGGCGCTCCTGCTGGAAGCGGGCACCGAGACCGCGGGCTCGTTCCTCTCGCGCCTGCGCGAGCGCCTGTCGGACGGCATCTCGGCGAGCGCCGGCGCGGCTTTCCTTCCGGCGGACGCGTCCGAGCCCCAGGGGCTGCTCGAGGTGGCCGACCGCCGGCTCTACGACGACAAGCGCGCCCGCGCTGCCTGACCTACGACCGCGCCTCTTCGAGGGCCGCTTGCAAGTCGCCAGGGAGCGGCGACTCCGCCTCCACGCCTTCGCCCGTGAACGGGTGTGGGAAGGCGAGCCTGGCCGCGTGGAGGAACTGGCGCTCGAGACCCAGGTCGCCCTCGATCCCGTAGGTGCGGTCGCCGGACACCGGTAGGTCGATAGCGGCCAGGTGCACGCGGATCTGGTGCGTCCTCCCCGTGTCGAGCGTCACTTTCAGGAGGGCGTGCCGCGGGAAGGCCTCGACGACCTCGAAGTTGGTCGCCGCCTCGCGCGCCGCGTTCGTGTCGATGGAGACGCGGGTCGGGTCGCGCCGGTCGCGGCCCAGCGGCGCCTCGATCCTGCCCCGCCGCGAGCGCGGTCGGCCCCGGACGAGCGCCAGATACTCACGCACGAGCTCCCGCTTGCGGAGCTGGCGCTGCAGGCGGCGGTGCGCCTCGTCCGAGCGCGCGATCACGAGGAGCCCGGACGTGTCGCGGTCGAGGCGGTGCACGATCCCGGGCCGTTCGGCGTCCTCCCCGCCCGCCACGGCGTGACCCAGGAGGCCGTGCACGAGGGTGCCGCGGTCGTGCCCCGCTGACGGGTGGACGACGATTCCGGCCGGCTTGTCCACGACGAGCAGGTGCTCATCGTCGTAGGCGATGCGTAGGTCGAGCTGCTCGGGCTCGAGGCTCGTCTCTCGCCGTTCCGGAAGCTCCACGTCGAGCCGGTCCCCGGCCTCCAGCCGGTGACTTTTGGGCCGTGGCGAGCCGTTGACGCGGACCCGCTTGGCGGCGAGCAGGCGCTCGGCGGCAGCACGTGAGCCGACCTCTTCGATTCCGGACAGGAAGCGGTCGAGGCGTTCCCCCGCGGCTTCGGCCGGGACGTCGAGTTCGACGCTAGGCAAGCGTCTTCGGGGCGGGCCGCCCCGAAGGAGTGCGCCGGATGCGCGGCTGCCGCTCCGCCGCCACGAGGGCGAGGAGCAGGGAGGCGACGCCGACGACGATGAATGTGTCTGCGAGGTTGAACGCCGGCCAGAAGCGAAGATCGAGGAAGTCCGTCACGTGGCCCACCCGGAGCCGGTCGACGAGATTGCCGAGGCTGCCGCCGATGAGGAGCCCGAGCGCAACCGGGAGGATCGGATGCCGAGCGCCCGACTTGGCGAAGTAGAAGAGCATCCAGAGCACGGCTCCTGCGGTCAGGAAGGTGACCGCAGAGGCCCAGCTGGAGAAGAGACCGAACGCGATCCCCGGATTGTTCACATGTCGGATCCAGAAGGGCCCGACGACGTGGACGGACTCACCGAGCCCGAGTTGCGTGACGACGATCTGCTTCGTGAGCTGATCGGCCGCGAGCGCCGAGAGCGCGACGGCGAGGAGTCCGAGCCAGTGGAACGGACCAGCCGTCAGCGATCGTTCGACCATGGAGATCGGAACGCGCCCGTCCGTGGCCGACCCGACGCGAACGTCGATTAGCCGCGGTGCGGGGTTCACTAACCCCTCTCTTCGAGACGTTTGCAGTCGATACACCTACTCGCGTACGGGATCGCCTTGAGCCGGTCCTCGGCGATCGGTTTGCCGCAGCGCCCGCATGTTCCGAACGTCCCGCTATCGATTCGCACCAGCGCCTCATTGATCGCGGTCAGCAAGTGCCCGGAGTTCTCCTCGAGCGTGTAGTCGATCTCGCGATTGAGCGTGGCCGTGGCCGAGTCGGCGAGGTGGTTATCGTAGGTCTCCTCCTCCGTCTCGTCCTCGATCGAGCCCGCGTTGTCGTCGTGCAGATGCTGAATCGAACCGGCAACGCGCTGCTTCTCGTCGAGTAGGAGGTCCCGGTAGCCGTCTGTGTTCATGCGTGAGCTGATCCCCGCGCCACTCGGCTGAGTATAACGGCGTGGTTGGAGCCGAACTCAGGCAGCCTGGTGGGCGGCCTGGCGCTCTTTCGTGTCGCTCTCGAGACGGTCCAAAGCCGCGCGCAGGAAGGCGCGATAGTCGGCGCGGACGCCGGTCTCGACCTCCTGCAGGCGCCGGATCTCGGTACGGACCCGTTCGCGCTCCGTCTCGGCCCCGCTCGTGATGTCACGGGCGGCAGCACGCGCCTCGGCGACGATCACGTCAGCCTCGCGGCGTGCCTGTGCGCGCATGTCGTCCGCCATCCGCTCGGCCGAGATGAGCGTGTTGCGAAGCGTCGTCTCGAGCTCCTTCTGCCGCGCGAGCTCGCTCTCGAGCTCCTCCATCTCGTCGCGCAGATCGGCGCGCTCCCGCCAGACGTGCTCGAAGCTCCCAGCGATGTCGGCAAGCAGCTGGTCCGTGGCCTTGCGGTCGTAGCCGAGGGGCCGCCGAGGCAGGCTCACATGCCGGATCTCGACAGGCGTCAAGGACATACCGTCACCGGTTTTCGCCGGTGATGCCGGATCTCCTTTGGCTACCCGGCCGCGCCTATAGCCGCCAGGACAAGACGGTAGACGATCGTCAGGACGAGGATGGCGACAATCGGCGAGAGGTCGAGCCCGAGGCCGGCGACCGAGAGTTGCGGGAGCACGCGTCGGAAGAGCCGCAAGTACGGATTGACGACGTCATAGAGGAACCGCTGCAAGCGGTTGAGCCAGACGTTGTAGGGGAGCGGGATCCACGACGTGAGGATGTAGGCGATGATGCAGAGGAGGTAGACGTAGTACAGGATCGCGACGAAGTTCTGCGCGGTCGTGACGGCGTCGCTCAGCAACATGGACGGAAACCTATCGCCCTTGCCGGTCGAAACTGCGGCGAAGCCGGAAGTCTCGACCGGTTAACTCTGGTTGTAGAAGCCGCGGTCGATGAGCCGCGCCCGCTCTTCCGCCGAGACTTCGACGTTCCGCGGGGTGAGGAGGAAGACCTTGTCGGCGACGCGCTGCATGCTCCCGTTGAGCGCATAGGTCAGCCCGCTCGAGAAGTCGATCAGACGCTTGGAGAGCTCGGCGTCGGTTCCCTGCAAGTTGACGATCACGGGCACCGATTCCTTGAACTTGTCCGCGATCGACTGCGCGTCGTTGAAGCTCCGCGGAACGACGAGATGGACCCGCACCGACGCCGCCGCGACGGCCTCGAGAGGCCGGCGGCCCGAGCCCTGGCGGACGACGGCCGTGCTCCCGGCCGACGCGTCCGGCTCCGACCAGTCCTCGAACTCCTCCCGCCGCTGCCGACGAGGAGACAGACGGCGCACATTTGCGCTGTCGCGGTCGTACGTCCGCTCGAGCTCCTCCTCGGCGGCGTACGCCTCCTCGTCCCAGTACTCGTCCTCTTCGACGATCCCGAAGTAGACGAGGGCGCGGCTCCAGACCTGTCCTACACCCATGACGGGGCCCAATGTTAGCGCCCGAACAACACGGAACCCACCCGAACGAGCGTCGCGCCCTCCTCGGCGGCCACGCGGTAGTCCTGGGAGGTGCCCATCGAGAGCTCGGCGAGCGAGTGCTCGCGGGCGAGTCCGGCGAGCTCCCGGAAGTACGGCCGCGAGCGCTCCGGGTCGTCCGCGAGCGGCGGCATAGTCATGAGCCCGCGCACGTCGACCCCGAGCCCACGCGTCCCGGCGAGGAAGGAAGCGAGCTCCCCCGGCTGGACGCCCGATTTCGTCTCCTCCCCCGAGAGGTTGACCTCCACGAGAGCCGGCGCCGTGAGCCGTTTCGCGGCGGAGAGCGAGTCGAGCGAGTGCACGAGCTCGCAGAGGGACGACACGTCCCGGGCCTTCCGGGACTGCAGGTGGCCGATGAAATGCCAGCGGAAGCGATCGCCGAACCGCTCGTGCTTCGCCTCGAGATCCTGGAGGCGGTTCTCGCCCACAACCTCCACCCCGGCCTGGGCGAGGGCTTCCATCTCCTCCGGAGCGACGTACTTCGTCGCGACGACGAGGGTCACTTCCCGGCCGACCTCGGAGCTGATTCGCTCGTAGTTGGCGCGAACGGTCTCAGCGGATATAGGCAATGACACCCTGGCGGCCGGTGCGGCCGCGATCGCGGCGGTGGGAAAAGAAGAGCTCCGGCTCGCAGCTCGTGCAAGGGCCGGTGCGCTCGACCTTCCCCACACCCGCTTCGCGGAGGCTCCGCTCGATCGCCTCGGCGAGGTCGAGGTTTCGCCCCTGCATGACGTCGTCGCCAAATCGCTCGCGGAACGGCTGCGCCACTTCCTCCCCCACCTCGTAGCAACACGGCCCGATTCCCGGGCCGATCGCCGCGACGGAGGCGCCTGAGACTGCCTGGACGCCCGCCTCGAGGATGCCCTCGGCGAGCCCGTGCCAGCCCACGTGGAGGACGACGAGGCGCGGCTTGGCGTTCTGTCGCGCCAGCACGACGGGGAAGCAATCTGCCGCCAGGAGCCCGAGCGCTCGGTCCGGCGTCTCCGTCCAGAGCCCGTCGCCTTGCTCGAAGTCCGTCCCGGGGGTGACGATTCCGCGCCCGTCCGCCTCGAAGACGCGGGCGCCGTGCACCTGCCAGGCCATCGTCGCGGTCTCCGGATCGGCTCCCGCTGCCGCGCTCAGCCGGCGCCGGTTCTCGACCACCCGGTCGGGCTCGTCCGCGGTGAGGATGCCGAGGTTGAGCGAGGCGAAGGCGCCCTCGCTCACACCGCCCTTCCGCGTCGAGAACGCGGCGTAGTACGCCTCGCCCAGGTCGCGCTCGATCAGCTCCACGAGAGCACCAGAACGTCCATGACGTCGCGGACGAAGACGAGCGTGTCGCCCATCACCACCGAGAACTGGTCCCGAAAGACGAAGAAGAGAACAAAGACGGCCACCATCCCATACTGGTCGAAGGAGACCCAGCGAGCGTACGTGGCGTTGTCCATCAGGACGCCGACGACTCGGGAGCCGTCGAGCGGCGGCAGCGGGATGAGGTTGAAGACCCCGAGGACGACGTTCACGATCCAGGCCAGCCGCAGCACCTCGAACGTCTGGGCCGACATGTCGATGTGCCTGATGGCGGCCAGGCACACGAGCGCGACCGCGAAGTTCATCAGCGGCCCGGCGACGGCGACGACCGCCATTCCCTCCTTCGGCCTGCGGAAGTAGTTCGGGTTCACGGGCACCGGCCTCGCCCAGCCGAAGGGCAGTCCCGCCACGAGGGCCGTGACGACGAACATCAGCGTTCCGAGCGGGTCGATGTGCGCGAGCGGGTTGAGCGTCAGCCGGCCTTCCTGCTTGGCCGTCGGGTCGCCGAGGCGCCAGGCCACCCAGGCGTGCGCCAGCTCGTGCAGCGTGAGGCTCCCGAGCACGATCGGCAGGAGATACAGGAATGTGTGCAGGTCCATCAGGCGGTCGAGATGAGCTCTTTCGCCGCTTCCATCTCCGACTCCCTCCCGTCGAGCTCCCCGTTCAGCTTCCGCCGCAGGAGCTCCTCGAGGATGGCGCCGACCCGCGGAGACTCCTCCAGGCCAAGTGCGGCGAGGTCGCCGCCGGAGATCTCCAGCCGCACCTCGCGAAAGTCCGCGAAGTAGCGCACCAGCCGCGAGCGGGCGGGCTCGTCGGTCAGCGCAAGCGCGAAGAGGGCGCCGTCCGGGTCGTGGGGCTCGACGAGCGCTCGCACCGCGGCCGGTTCCTCGGCCCCGGCCAGAAGCTCGGGCAGCCGCGGGCCGACGGCGACGGCGTCGGCGATCCGGTCTGCGTCCCGCCGCCTCAGCTTGAGGCGCTCGAACCACTCGTAGAGCTCGTCGGGCCTGAGCTTGCGGGCCAGGACGGCGAGGCGGAGCCGCCACGCGGGCGCGTCGGGCGCGTGCTCCGCGCGGAGGCGGTCCAGGGCCTCGATGAGTCGCACGGACTCCTCATCGGCAGCGAGGCGAGGATGGATTGCCCTGTCGATCCCGAGCTCTGCGAGCCGGCGCACCGAGTCGCCCACGCGTTCCTCGGAAAGTAGCGCCTGGAGCTCGTCGCGCAGGCGCGCGGACGAGAGCTCGCCGACGAGGTTCATCTCCACGCAGGCCCGCGCGAGCGCGAGCGTGTGCGCGTCCATGGCCAGGCCGTAGCGGTTCTCGTAGCGGATCGCCCGGAAGATGCGCGTGGGGTCGTCGATGAAGGACAGGTTGTGGAGCACGCGGACGACGCCCTTCCCCAGGTCTTGCAGTCCGCCGAAGTAGTCGACGAGCCGTCCAAAGTCCTCCCCCTTGAGCGAGGCCGCCATCGCGTTCACGGTGAAGTCGCGCCGATAGAGATCCTGACGGATCGAAGCCTGCTCGACCGTCGGCAGCGCTCCCGGGCTGTCGTAGAACTCCGTCCGCGCGGTGGCGACGTCGACCCGACCGCCAGGGTAAACGACGATCGCCGTCCCGAAACGTTCGTGCGGGACTGCGCGGCCGCCGAGCGCTTCCGCGAGGGCCTCGCCGAGAGCGATGCCGTCGCCCTCCACTGCGATGTCGACGTCGAAGTTCGGTTCGCCCATGAGGACGTCGCGAACCGCTCCGCCGACGAGATAGACGCCCTCGAAGGGCTCGCTGACCGCCTGCACCGCCTCGAACACCGGACGCAGGTGGTCGAGGGCGTCGAGCTTCTCGGCGATGCTCTCGGCCTCCTCGGGCGCTTCCTTCCCGTGCGATTCCTCGAGCGCGTGCAGCAGGTCGGAGCGCGTGACGACGCCGACGACCCTGCCCTCACGGAGGACCGGCACGCGGCCGGCGCTCGAGGCCGAGACGAGCCTCATCACCTCGGCCAGCGGAGCACTCTCCGTGCACGTGACGACGCCGGAGCTCATCACGCTCTTCACCGGCGCGTGCGAGAGGCCGTGGCCGATCGCCTTGTCGAGATCCTCGCGCGTAACGATGCCGGCGAGGTTGTCCTCGTCGCCGACCTGGATGCCGCTCTGGCGGTGCCGCTGGCACAGCACCATCGCGTGGGCGACCGTGTCGTCCGGGGAGACGAAGCGCGCGGGGCGCGACATGATCTCGCCCGCGCTCACACCGCGCCGAAGCGCCTGGGGCAGGGCAGCGAGCACGCGGGCGCGGGCGTCCTCGAGCGGCCCGCGGAAGGTCGCGGAGGCGGCCTGGGCATGCCCTCCCCCTCCGAGCGCCGCGGCGATCGCCGCGGCATCGAGCTCGGCGACGCGCGTCCGGACGATGCAGAAGACCCGCTCGTCCATCTCGACGAGGCAGACGAGGGCCCGGCAGTCGGTCAGGTCGACGATCTTGTGGGCGAGGTTGGAAATCCCGTCGACGTACTCCGGCCAGCTCAGGGCGGAGACGAGCACCTCGTAGCCGCCGGCCTCATGCGGCTCGAGCGCCGCGATGAGCGCGTCCAGGAGCGCCCGCTCCCGCTCGGCGAGCGGGGTGTGCAGGTACTGCGCGACCATCTCCTGGCTCGCCCCGTGGCGCATGCACCACGCGAGCGCCTCCGCGTCTCGAATCGTCGTGCCCGCGTAGCCGAGCGAGCCGGTGTCCTCATGGATGCCGAGCGCGAAGGCGGTCGCCTCGATCGCGCTGACCTCCCTCTCCCGCTCGGCGAGGATCGCCACCATCGTTGTCGTGAGCGCGCCGTCGTCCGAGCGAACGGCGTTCTCCGGCCGCACCCAGTCGAGCTCCTCGCCCGCGTGATGGTCGAACAGGACGACCTCCACGTCGGGATTCCGGGCCGAGGCCTCGAACTCGCCCAGCCGCTCCGGATGCGACGTCTCGACGACGATCAGGCGCTCGACCCCGTCAGGGCCGATCCTCCCGGGCTCCGCGATCTCCAGCTCTTCCGCATGCAGGCGGTAGAAGTCCCTGACGTTCCGGTTCAGCGAGCCCGAGAGGGCAATCACGGCCCCGGGATAGAGCCGGCGCGCGGCGAGCATGGCCGCGAACGCGTCGAAGTCGGTATTGGCGTGGGTGACGATGACCTCCATGTTGCAAAGGTTAGACCGGCGTCCAGCCAATTCCCCCCTTTTCGGGGATGTGACCCGAGGCAAGGCGAACGACCATGACAAAACAGAAACGACGTCCCGTAGCGGCCGGGGGTCTAAGGATTTGCGCCAAAAGACGTATTCGAACCTGCGTTTTGTCCTGGCTGCGCTCGCAGTAGCCCTCATCACGGTTGCGCCCGCCGCCAGCGCGCCGAGCGCGCCCGACCTCGTCGGCCCACCGGACGGCCAGACCGTTTCGTTCCTGCCGGTCTTCTCGTGGGATCCCGTTGCCGGAGCGGACAAGTACAACTTCGTCCTCGCCGCGGACTCCGCCTTCAACTCGCCCGTGTACCAGGTCCTCGGGACGAAGAACACCCGGGCTACGCCCGACAAGACGGTGCCGAACGGCTCCTACTGGTGGCGCGTCCAGGCCGTCGACTCCTCCGGGAACACATCCGCATGGTCGGCCCCGCAGTCGATCGAGAAGCTCTGGGCCGACTCACCGACGCTCACCTCACCGGACGACGGCGCCACGATCTCGTTCCCGGGCGAGCCGCTCGTCCTGCGCTGGGATCCGGTCCCCGGGGCTGCTAAGTACAGCGTCGAGATAGCAACCGATTCCGGGCTCAGCTCGCTGGTGACGAGCGGTGGGAACCCCGTGGTCATCCAGGCAACGAACCTCGCTCCGGCGATCCTCCTCGCTTCGAACACCTACTTCTGGGCCGTCACGCCGCTAGACGCGCAGGGCAATACAGGAGAACAGTCCGAGGTCAGGTCGTTCACATGGGAGTGGCCGTCCACAACGACGACTGGGGTGACCGATCTGGCCGATGAGACGGAGCTCTACGACCCAGAGTTCAGCTGGGATCCGGTTCCAGGAACGGCGCACTATGAGGTCGAGGTGAACTCGTCGTCCGACTTCGCCTCGGGATCGAAGGTCTGTTGCACGGACAAGCCGATCGCGACGAGGCTCGCGCCGCTCGAGGTCTTCGCCAACAACACGTACTACTGGCGGGTGCGCGCTGTGAATG
>Ga0307289_10000260_pt1 | contig 22152 bp, 20 predicted proteins | sample ER_DNA_143_FD_194483 | JGI IMG/M metagenome (GOLD analysis project Ga0307289, IMG submission 194483) | Bulk soil microbial communities from the East River watershed near Crested Butte, Colorado, United States - ER_DNA_143 | ecosystem: Environmental > Terrestrial > Soil > Floodplain | place...
CCGGGGAGCCAACGTCTATGCGACCGCGGGCTCCTCGAAGCACGACCGCCTGCGTGAGCTCGGCGCCGAGCCGCTGGCCTACGAGGACCCGAAAATCGCCGAGCTCGGTGCCGCCGTGGTCTTCGACCCCGTGCTCGGTGAGCGCTTCGAGCTGAGCCTCAGCGCCCTCGAGCCAACCGGGCGCCTCGTCACCTGCGGCGCGCTCGACTCGCCGATGGTCTCCGTCAACATGTGGACAGTCGTCGGCAAGCGGCTCCGGATTATCGGCAGCGGCGGCGGCTACGTGACGCCGGAGGAGCTCGACATGATCATCGCCCTCGTAGGCGACGGCAGCCTCCGGGGTCCCGTGGCCGACCGCGAGCTGCCGCTGGAAGAGGCAGCCGACGCGCACCGGCTGATCGAGGAACGCCAGACCTTCGGCAAGGTCGTGCTCAAGCCCTGAGGGGGCCTGCTTAGCCGTCGAGCTCGGCGGCCAAGGCGCGCGTCTGCTCGGCGATCTCGTCGCGGATGCGTCGCACCTCGCCGGGCGGCAGGCCTTGCGGGTCGGCCAGCTCCCAGTCGACGTAACGCTTGCCCGGTATGTAGGGACAGGCATCGCCGCAGCCCATCGTCACGACGACGTCTGCCCACCCGGCGTCTGCCTGCTCGAGCCGGCGCGGAACGCGGTCGGATAGATCGGCTCCGAGCTCGGCCATGACCTCGACGACCTCGGGGTGGACGCGTTCAGCAGGTGACGTCCCAGCGGAACGAGCTTCGTGGCGGCCGGCGGCGACCGCACTGAAGAGCGCTTCGGCCATCTGCGAGCGGCCGGCGTTCTGGACGCAGACGAAGAGGACGCGGCTCATGCCGCGATCTCCATCAGTTCACGCGCACGCTGCGCCGCTCGAGCAAGAGCACGTCGCGCCACTCGCCGTTCAGCTTGCCGAGCCGCTTGCGCCGGCCGACGACCTCGAAGCCCACGCGCTCGTGCACGCGGACGCTGACCTGGTTCTCAGGGAAGATTCCCGTCTGGATCGTCCAGATGCCGGCGGCCTCGGTGGAGGCAATGAGCTGCTCGAGCAAGCGAACGCCAACGCCTCGCCCACGCCCATCCTCGGCGACGTAGACGCTGTTCTCGACGACCCCGCCGTAGACGCAGCGGTCGGACACGGAGCTGACGGCAGCCCAGCCAACGACGTCACCGTCGCGAAGCGCGACGAAGCGATGCTCAGCGAGGTGAGAGGAATCCCAGGCTTCCCAGTCCGGCACCTCGGTCTCGAAGGTCGCGTTGCCCGTGGCAATCCCGTCTGCATAAATGCGCGCGACCTCAGGCCAGTGGTCGGGCGAGAGCTCCGCGATCGCGATCGTCGGGGAATCGACGGCCATCAGCAGCAGCCGGCGCTCGCAGCCGGCTTGATCACCGGTAAGCCTCTCCCAGCCGGATCGGTCGTCTTCACGGCCTTCACGATCGCCCCGTGGATGCCGTCGGCGACCTCGTGCGTGAACTCGACCGCGACGTCCTCGAACCCCGCAGCTTCGAGGCCCGCGACGAATTCGCCTTTCGAGAGCGCGCCCGCGACGCACCCGACGTAGGAGCCGCGCTCGGCCCGCTCTTCAGGAGAGAGGCGATCCTCGGCCACGATGTCGGAGACGCCGAAGCGCCCGCCCGGCTTCAACACGCGCGCGACCTCGGCGAGCACGGCGGCCTTGTCGGTCGAGAGGTTGATGACGCAGTTGGAGATGACGACGTCGACCGAGTCCGCCGGCAGCGGCACCTGCTCAATCAGGCCCTTGAGGAAGATTGCATTCTTGATGCCCGCATCGGCGGCGTTCTTGCGCGCGAGCGCGAGCATCTCGTCGGTCATGTCCAGTCCGTAGGCCAAGCCGCTCGGGCCGACGCGCTTGGCGGAGAGAATCACATCGATCCCGCCTCCCGAGCCGAGGTCGAGCACCGTCTCGCCCTCATCCAGGTCGGCGACCGCGGTCGGATTGCCGCAGCCGAGCGATGCCAGCGCAGCCGCATCCGGCAGCTCACCGCGCTGCTCAAGCGTGTAGCGGGACTCGCCGAAGTCCGCGCTGGCCCGCTGGCCCCCACAGCACGCGCCGCTACCGCAGCCGGAGGTTTCGCCGACAGCCCGGGCTGCCTCGGCGTACTTCACGCGCACGTCTTCGCGCAAAGAATCGACGGATGTGGTCATCGGGATGCAACCTCCTCGAGATTCGTCAGGTCGGCCAGGCCGGCAAGCCGGGTCGCCGCCTGGGGGGCGAGCGAGAAGTAGGCCCACTTGCCGCGCTGCTCGCGCGCGAGCAGGCCGGAGTCGACGAGTCGCTTCAGGTGATGGGAGACCGTTGGCTGCGACAGCCCGAGCGGCTCGATCAGATGGCACGCGCACACGGGCTCGTCGCTCGTCGCCACGAGGTTCACGATGCGAACCCGGGCCGGATCGGAGAGCGCCGCAAAGAGCGCCGCGGTGGCCTCTGCCTCTTCGTCCGACAGCGCCGCCGAACCCAGCGGGGCACAGCAGTCAAACGGCGCAGCGGTCTCGATCACGGAGAGCTCACGCATTGACGTATCTCAATATATCGACGTCGATCGATATGTCAAACGTCTTCAGGACGTGGCGACGAAGTCGACGTCCTTCGTCTCAACAGTTCCGGCCGTCCGCCCCGGCGCCGACTGGTAGGTCCAGTACAGGTTCGTGTGCGCGATCACCTGGTCCGGCGGCGGCGCGCCCCACTCCGTCTGGTCCTCAGTCGTATGGGCGTCGCTGACGAGGGTGGCGTCGTACCCCCTGGCGAGCGCACCGTGGATGGTCGAGCGGATGCACGCATCGGTCTGCGCGCCGACGACCACGAGTCGCCCGACTGCGAGCCCGGACAGCACGATCTCAAGGGTCGTGTCGTCGAAGGAATCGTCGTAGTTCTTCTCGACGAGCGGCTCGGTCTCGGCGGGGGCCAGCTCGGGCACGATCCGCCATCTGTCGCTACCCCTTGCAAGGTGCTCGTCGGAGTGCTGCACCCAGACGACCGGGACGCCTTCCTGCCGCGCCTTCTCGACGAGGCTGGCGACGTTGGCGACGACGGCGTCGCGCTCGTGCGCCCCCTCGACGACGCCGTTCTGCACGTCGACGACGAGAAGTGCGGTGTTCGGCCGGCTCTCGAGTGTGGTCAAGATCTCCTCCCCTTGCTCGCGCTTGCCGCCCGGAATAGGCCGGCAGGTCTCCGTCCGTCGCTGCGGACCGTAATACTTCGTTCCCGAATGGGGGTCAAGGGTCAGCGGCGAGGCGTGTTGGCGCTTGCGGCGGTCGCGTTGCTTCTCCTCGCGATCCCGTCGGCGGCGGTCGCAGTGACGGCACCCACGATCACGTCGAAGCCCAAGACGCCGACGAACGCCAGGAGCGCGACGTTCAAGTTCACCGGTGCGCCGGACACCGTGTCCTTCCGTTGTCAGCTCGACGGGACCGGGTACGCCGGCTGCACATCACCGCGGACGTATTCGTCGCTCTCGGAAGGGAAGCACACGTTCTCTGTGAAAGCCGTCGGGTCGGGAGGCGCGGTCAGCGTTGGGACGAGCTTCACCTGGCGCGTCGACTTGACGCCGCCCCCTCCGCCGACCGTGGCCGGGATCCCGACGACGACGACGAGCACGAACGCTGAGTTTGGCCTCTCCAACTCGGAGAGCGGCGTAACGTATCGCTGCAAGCTCGATGCAGCTCCATGGGCCGGTTGCGGCGGCCGTGGTTATTGGGGACTTGGCGAGGGGAACCACTCGCTCGCCGTGACCGCGAGCGATGTCGTGGGCAACGTCAGCGCCCCGACAGTCGTCCCGTGGAACGTCAACTTTGCAGACATGCCCGCCGCTCCGTGTGGCGATCCGACCGAGCCGACGGGCATAAGGCACCTCGTCGTCTTCGTCCTCGAGAACCGGAGCTACACGCACATCATCGGTGAGCCGGGCACCACGGCGGCGAACCAGGCGCCCTTCCAGAATGCCCTCGCAGGTCAGTGCGGGCTCGCGACCGACTACTACGGGGTCACGCATCCGTCGCTTCCGGATTACATGGCGATGACCGCGGGGGAGACACTCTTCGCTACCGACTGCAACACATGCGAGTCCGACGGAGACTCGATCTTTTCCCAGCTGGAGACGGCAGCCCTCACGTGGAAGACCTACGCCGAAGACATGCCGAGCCCGTGCTTCGACCAGGATGCCCGCAGTGTTGGCTACATCCGCCACCACAACCCGCCGATCTACTTCACTCGTCTCGCGGAGACGTGTCCGACGAACGACGTGCCGCTGGGCACGACTGACGGGGGGAATCTCGCCTCGGACCTCGCTGACGGGGCGCTTGCGAACGTGACGTTCGTGATCCCGAACAACTGCAACAACGCACATGACGCATGCACGGGAACCGGGGTGGCGGTGAAGCAGGCGGACAACTGGTTGGCCTCCTGGCTGCCGCTCGTCGCCCAGAGCCCTGCCTACACGTCTGGCGAGACAGCAGTCTTCATAACCTGGGACGAGGGCCGCGGAGGCACAAGCGGCGAAGACTGCTTGAAGACGCGCAGCTCGGGTTGCCACGTCGTCCTCCTCGCCCTGCAGAAGAACCTCGCCGCGGGAGCCCGGAACGCCGCGCGCGCGAGCCACTACGACCTCCTCTGGACAATGGAGAAGCTTTTCGGGCTTCCGGCGCTCGGACACGCCGGCGACCCGGGCGCGGTCGACCTGCTCGCAGGGTTCGGGCTGTCGGGTCCGTAGAGCCCTCGCTCCGCGCCGCCCCGCTCACGGACAGAGCGCGCCAACGCATTTCGCATACATCGCGATCTTCGCGCTGAGCGCCGCGACGTCCGGGTCGTTCGCGGAGTTCCCATCCGCGAGGAGGTTCTGGTTCTGCCAGAGGTCTTTTACGAGGTCGTAGTACTCGCGGAACGTGACGTTCCCCGACTTGTCGTACGTCTCGATGTACTGGTAGGCCTTCGTGCGGATCGACCTCCAAAGACGTCGATGTCCTCGAGCGCCTTCTGCGTCAGGTAGGTCGTCGAGTAGCCAGCCGGGTTCTTGTAGCCCCCCGTCGTTCGAGCGGACGTAGAGGCCGTAATAGCCGCCCGACGTGATCGTGAAGCGGTCGAAGTGGGGAGCGTTCGTCGTTCGGCCATTTGGTGAGGAACTTGCCGTGAGGGCGGTCGTGTAGCCGGCGTCCTGCAGATACCTCTGGAACGTCGCAGACTGGTCGAGGTTGAATGGATGGTCGTTCTGGGTGTTTCCGTGATTGTGGATGTACCGGCCACTGAAGATCGTCGAGCGCGACGGGCAGCGAAGAGGGGTCGTGACGTAGCCCCGGTCGAAGACCGTGCTGCCTTCTTGGAACCAGGCCGTGGTCCTCGGCATGGCTGAGAGCTCGTCGGTGCTCTGGTCGTCGGTGAGGATGATGAGGATGTTCGGCCGGACCGACTGGAGGACCGCGCCGCTCGCCGTCGGACGCACGGCCCCTCCGACGAAGACCGGAAGCGTCAGGACGAGTCGGGGGTTCGACCAGGCCAAGAACGCGAAGGTTTAACATAGGCGTAACGTTTCCAGGCTCGACGTCAAGTCGAGGCTTGGGTGGGTCGAAGCTGCCGCGCGAACCGCCCCCGAAGGGCCCTAAATCTACGTAAATCGCCGCGACCCGCATTCGGAGTTCGTACCAACCTCGACGTCAACTTGAGGGTGATGGGACATGATTTAACTCCGCGGCGGCATCCAGCTGAGTCGCAACGGATCGTCCGAATTTGACATGCCTGCCGTGAAGCTGGAAAGGTGCTTCGTACTTGGCGTGGCGTCCGTCCAGGGGAGACTGCGAATCCGGATTGGAGCTTACGAATTCGGGCTGGAGCTGGGACGGTGAAGTGGAGGGTCATCTGTAGAAGAGGGCACTACGCCCTCGCGGTTTTTGCTGCGCTGACTATCTGGCTCGGCTGGACGGCATCTGCCGGCGCCGAGTCCGGCACGTCGACGCAGCCACCAGCGGAGGCGACAACCGGGACAACCGACACCTCACCTGGCTCGATCGCCGAAACCGAGCCTCCGCCGGATGCTCCCCCGTCGTCTGGGGACTCGCCCTTGCCCGCCCCCGACGATCAGGCGCCGCCCACCGACGAAGCGCCGCCGCCCGACGATCAGGCGCCGCCCACCGACGAAGCGCCGCCGCCCGACGATCAGGCGCCGCCCACCGACGAAGCGCCGCCGCCCGCCGAGCCGCCACCTTTCGAGTCGCCGCCTCCCGTGATTACGTCGTCCTCGCCTCCCTCGACCTCCTTGGGGGGCCCGGCCCCTGGCGCGGGGTTCGAACCGAGTCCGGAGCCGCTAGGTGTGTTGAGTTCTCCGTCGTTCGTCTCCGTCGCTTCCGACGCGTCCGCACCCGTCACGCACGTTCCCACCCGGCTGGCGCAGCAGGCGCTCCGGGTCGTGAAAGCACCGGCCTCACGGCACGACACGGCTGCGCCGACGCCACCTCGCCCCCTACTGCGTCTCGTGAGGGACAGCGCCTCGGGGAGCATCGCGGGCGGCGGCGCGACTGGGGGCTCGTCCGGGGGCGCGTCTGCCGGCCTCGCGGTCGCGCTCATCGGGCTTTTCGCGTCGGCGGCCGCCTTCTTGGGCGGCATCGTCCCAATCGGCGGGCAGCCGCCGGTTGGCACAAGGCTGATTCTCAAAGCAGAACGTCCCGGGTAGCTCCGTCCCCGCTTCTGTAGTCGCTCGCGCTGCGCTCTGCGCTCGTGAGCGCCGACTCGGGATGGAGGGGACACATGACGTTCTGCAAGAGGAAGCACCACAATCGAATTAGCACCCGACAGGAGGGCACAGTTGCCCGGATCGGTTCACGGACTCGAGGTGGGTCGCCGTGAGCGTGGTCAGAAACCCGATTCCAGAAGCTCAACCGGAGACCCAGCCGGAAGAAGACATCATGGCCGCGCTCGACGAGCGAACGCGTGCCTCCATCGCCGAGGCGAATTCGCCTTCGGCGAGACGTGCCCGCTGGGTCGTCCGGCGTGGGCTCGTTGTCGCAGACGTCGTGGCCTTGCTCCTCACCTTCGGCATTCTCGAGCTCGGTTATCAGCCGAACCCGAGTGTCACGAACCACGTGTCCACGGTGACGGAGTTCGCCGTCTTCATGCTGATGCTTCCGGTCTGGATCCTGATGGCGAGCCTCTACGGCCTCTACGATCAGACCCGACGGCGCCCCGACCACGGAACGATGGACGACGTCGTCGGAGTCTTCCACATGATCGGCGCCGGCCTGGCGCTGCTTCTCATCGTCGGGACGGCGGCCGACATCTTCCATCCGAATACCGGGAAGGTCGTGACGTTCTGGTTCCTGGCCCTGACGCTCGTCGTTGCCGCCCGCGCGTGCGCGCGAGCGGTCTGCAAGCGCCAGGCCGGCTACGGCGAGAACGCGATCATCGTCGGGACCGGCGAGGTCGGACAGCTGGCGGCGCACAAAATCCTGCAGCACCCCGAATACGGCATCAATCTCCTTGGATTCGTGGACGACGCACCGCTCGAGATGCGACCGGGTCTCTCGCATCTACGGGTTCTCAGCCGTTCCGAGCAGGTGCGCCACGTCGTGGAGCTTCTCAACGTCGACCTGGTCATCATCGCCTTCACGAACGAACGGCACGATCGAACGCTCGCGCTCATTCGCTCGCTGAACGACCTCGACGTGCAGGTGGATATCGTTCCCCGTTTCTTCGAGCTCGTGCCGTCGGGCCCCGGCGTCCATGCGGTCGAAGGCCTGCCGCTGATCGCCCTCCAGCATCCGCGGCTGTCTCGGTCTTCCCGTCTGCTGAAGCGGCTCATGGATGTTGTCGGAGCGACCCTCGGTCTCTTGCTCCTCTCACCGTTCTTCGCCTACGTCGCCATTCGCATCCGCCGCGAGTCCCCTGGGCCGGTGTTCTTCCGCCAGACCCGCATCGGAACCGACGGCCGCGAATTTACGATGTACAAGTTCCGGACGATGACTGCGGATGCGGAGAGGCGAAAGGCCGAGTTCGCGCACCTGAACGTCCATCGCCGCGAGGGCGGCGACCCACGGATGTTCAAGATCGTGCACGACCCGCGCGTGACGCCGTTCGGGAGCGTCCTCCGGCGCTACTCGCTCGACGAGCTTCCGCAGCTCGTCAACGTGGTCCGCGGTGACATGTCGCTTGTCGGCCCCAGGCCGCTCATCCCGGAGGAAGCCGAGTACGTTGCCGACTGGGCACGCAAGCGCCTCGGCCCCAAGCCTGGGATCACGGGCCTGTGGCAGGTCCTCGGGCGGAGCGGCATCCCGTTCGACGAGATGACGAAGCTCGATTACCTCTATGTCACGAACTGGTCGCTCCGGGGCGACATTCGCATCCTGCTGCAAACGATTCCGGCGGTCTTCAGGCGCCCCCGAGTCGACTGAGCTAGCCGAGATGGACGAGCTGCCTCAGGGTCCGCAACTCAAGATTGCCTTCGTCTCGTCGGCCGGGGGCCACCTGTTGCAGCTCCATCGCCTGCAACCCTGGTGGGAGAAGCACGAACGGCTCTGGGTCACGTTCGACCTTCCTGACAGCCGATCGCTTCTGGCCGGCGAACGCCTGGTCTGGGCGTTCCATCCGACGACGCGCAACGTGCCGAATCTCGCCCGCAACTTTCGCCTCGCCTGGCGGACACTTCGCCGGGAGCGGCCCGATCTCGTCGTGTCGACGGGCGCGGCCGTGGCGTTTCCATTCTTTGTCGTCGCCCGCTTGCTGCGTATCAAGACCGTCTACATCGAGGTGTACGACCGCATCGACCTCGCGACGTTGACGGGCCGCCTCTGCTATCCGATCAGCGACCTCTTCCTGCTGCAATGGAGAGAGCAGGCACGTTTTTATCCGCGGGGCAAGCTCATCGGGAGACTCCTCTAGGTGACGACCGCAAAACCCGATCCAGGCCGGCTCGTATTCGTCACGCTCGGGACGGATCACCACCCGTTCGATCGTCTCGTTCAATGGGTGGATGCGTGGCTCGCCGGGGGCGGCCGCGAGCGGGCACGCTGCCTCGTTCAGACGGGCCGGTCTGGGATCCGGCCGGAGCTCGCGGAGACCATCGATTTCCTTGCGTACTCAGAGATGGAGGGCGCGGTGAGGGAGGCGGCGGCGGTTGTCACGCACGGAGGTCCCGGGAGCATCGCCCTCGCGGTGGCACTCGGCAAGCGACCCCTCGTCGTGCCGCGGCGAAAGAGCCTCGGCGAGCACGTCGACGACCACCAGGTCGTCTTCGCCCGCCGGATCGCCTCCGAGGGCACGATCGAGCTCGCCGAGGATGAGCACCAGTTCCAGAAGGGGCTCGATGGCCTCCTCGCAGCCTCGACGGTCGCCGCCGGCCTGAGTGGGGCCGCACCGCCTCTCGAGGCGGTGAGTCGTCTGGAGACGCTGGTGGAGGAACTCTTCGCACGCCCACCGAGGAGGCGCGATGGGAACAGGTAACCGGGCAGGTCGCGCCTCCTCGGCCGGCGACGGCCGCGTCCGGCTGCTCTACGTCGGCGGGGCAGGGCGCAGCGGCAGCACGCTCCTCGACCTACTGCTGAACGAGGTGCCAGGCATGTTCGCGGCGGGAGAGGTGCGCTACCTCTGGAACCGCGGCGTCCGCGACAACGAGCTCTGCGGCTGCGGCCAGAGTTTCCTTTCCTGTCCGTTCTGGACCGCGGTCGGCGAGCGGGCGTTCGGAGGCTGGTCGAAGGTCGACGTCGAAGAGGTCCTTTCCTGGCAGCGCGTCGTCGACAGCCACCTGCGCATCCCGTTCATGGCGCGCGCCCGACCAGGGAGCGGATTTGGCGAAGCGCGCCACCGGTTCGTCAATGTCCTGGAGCGTCTCTACGGCGCCATCGCGGAGATCTCGGGGGCGGACGTTCTCGTCGACTCGACGAAGCGGCCCGCGTCGGCCTTCCTACTCGCAAGCGTGCCCTCGTTCGACGTCCGCTTCGTCCAACTCGTCCGCGACAGCCGCGGCGTCGCCTTCTCGTGGAGCAAGCGTGTTCAGAGGCCCGAGGTCGTCGATCGGGTCGAGCTCATGCCGCGCTACTCGTCTCTCCAGGCGGCGGCTCGCTGGACAGCGAACAACTCGCTCTTCGACCTCCTGGCGGCACGCGGGGTTCCCGGGATTCGCGTCCGCTACGAGTCGTTGATCGACGCACCCGCTCGAGAGCTCGAGCGAATGGCCCACCTCGCGGGAATCGAGGGCGGCCCCGAGTCGCTCGCCTTCATCGACCAGGGGCAGGTGGCCCTGAACACGAACCACGTCGTCGCCGGCAACCCACTCCGGCTGCGCGGCACACTCGAGCTTCGCCGCGATGAGGCATGGCGCGTCAACATGGGACGACGGCAGCGATCGCTCGTCCTCTTCCTCACCTGGCCGCTTCTGCTCCGGTACGGGTATCTCGGCGGAGCCGAGGAAAGCAGGTGAACCTCCCCGCGTGAACCATTCGCACGGGCCCGCCCGTCTTCCGGCGCTGGCTCGCAGCCGCTTCGCGCTCGTCCTGGGGGGTGTACTCCTGGTCTGCTGCCTCACCGCGTCTCGCTGCGAGACGCGGGCAACGCAGCCATGGGTGACGAGCTCGGGCTGCGGTTTCGTCGATCGAGACGGACGGCCGGTCGTCCTCCGGGGCTTCGACCTGATCGCGCCCGAAGCGCCGGGCGTCTGGTCGACGGCCGTGGAGCTGGGCGCCAACTTCGTCCGCATCCCGGTCGCGTGGAGCGAGATCGAGCCTCGTCCGCCGACGAGCGCCCACCACTGGAACGCCCGTCTCCTGAAAGCGCTCGATCGGGAGGTCGCATACTTCCGTCGCCGGGGCGTTTCGGTCCTCCTCGACTTCCATCAGTTCCGCTGGTCTCCGTACTTCGACTCGGACGCCGACGGCATCCCGGCCTGGTTCTACGAAGAGCGCGACTACGCGCGCTCGTCGGCCGGTAAGGACAAGGCGATTGCGGACTGGTGGACCGACCAGGCGGGACTTCGCGCGTACAGCAGCTTCGCCGTCATGATGGCCGCCCGCTACCGCTCGGACCCCAACGTCGTCGGATACGAGCTCTTCAACGAGCCCGCCACTGGTGCGCTCGGCGAGAACCACGCGGCGACCCAGGCGGTCCTCGGCTGGAAAGCACGCCTTCGCGAGGCGATCCGGGCCGTCGACCCGCTTCGAACGATCTTCTTGCAGACCCGCGGCGGAGGCGATCTCGGACTGAAAAACGCCGACTTCAGCGTTTTCGGATCGCTCGACAACCTGGCGGTCGACTTCCATTCCTATTTCAACGGCGAGCCCGACACCGGCTACAGCGCGGACGGGGAGCGATGGGTGCCCGACTGGCAGGGCACCCACCTCCACTCCTCAGTCACATATGCGGGAACAGAGGAGAAGCAGGCGGAATTCCTCGAGATCCCTCTCGCGAAGACGCGTGAGCTCGGAATCCCGCTGCTGGTGGGCGAGTGGGGCGTGCCGAACGACACGGGCGCCGGACCCGTCTACCAGCGGCAGATGCTGAGGCTCCTCAGCCGCGCGGGCGTGAGCTGGGCGCGCTGGGATCTCGGAACCGTCTCGAGCTTCGGGCTCCTCGCAGAGAGCGGGAATTCCGAGCAGCTGCTCGCACAACTGCGTGCTGCGCTTCGAGAGGCCCCTCCGGCGACGACAAAGTGCGGCGCGCCGAGCCCCAGCGGCCCATAGTCCTCCGCTCTAGTCGCTGAACTGCGCGAAGCCTTCCTGGTGCCGTCCGCCGATCACGGTGAAGTCGCCGCCGACGCCTAGATGGTGGCGGTCAGAGCCGAGCGCGTGCACGCCGAGCGGGCTGTTCATGCCCGGGTTCCACGACGAGATCGCCCCCGTATTCGCGTCGAACGCGACGATGTGCACGCGCTTCTTGCTCCCCGGGCCGGTCAGCTCCGCCTTCGGTTCCGAGAAGTTCCAGGCGCTCGGCGGACCCGCGTACTGGAAGTGGCCGCCGACGTAGACGAGGCCCTTCCGGAACTTGCAGGCAGGGTTGGCGCCGTCGGTCGTCGCGGCGAAGGCGGCGATTCGGTGGCCGCTCACGGGGTCGACGGCGGCGATGTTCGGCGACGTGGTCGAGCCGTTCACCCTCCAGAAGTCCCCGCAGAGGTACACGCGACCCGCGCCCGCCGTGATGCTGAGGACGCGCGCAATTCGAGGGGCCTTCGGCGCATTCGGGTTAGCCGGGATGTCCGGGTTCCAGCCGAGAAGGTCGCCGTTGCTCGTCGAGACGGCGGCCGCGGCCCGTCGGTCTGTGCCGTTCACGAGGTCGAACCGCCCACCGACGTAGAGCGCGCTTCGGTCAGAGGAGAGGTGCACGGCGAAGACGATCGGCGAGCAGTGGGGCGGGCATGACCCGCTCGTCTCGCTCACCTTCGGGCTCCAGCCCTGCACCGTTCCGTCGGAGCCGACGCGCGCCAGGCGCAGCCGGTGCTTGCCGCCGACGTCCGTGAAGCTGCCCCCCAGGTAGACGTCGCCGTCGCCGCCCACCTGAATCGTGTACACGAGCCCGTTCGCCCCCGGGTTCCAGGGCCGCAGGAGCCTCGCGCGCCTGTCGACGGCAGCGACGTTCTTCCGCGGCTTCCCGCGCACGGTGTCGAAGTTGCCGCCGAGGTAGATGCGCTTCCCGGCGGCGGCGAGGGTCCAGACCGTGCCGCCGACGTTCGGGTTCCAGCCAAGCAAGGTTCCTGTGTCGGCGTCGAACGCGGCCGCGTGATTCCGGACGACACTCGACCCGCCTCCGGGCGGCGAGACGTGCGTGAAGCTTCCGCCGAGGTAGACGACGCCGTGCGCATACGTGACGGCACGGACGCGGCCGTCCGTCTGCCAGGTCGCATCTGGCGTGGTTTGCAGCACAGCCCTCGCGACACCCGGGGCAAACGCGACAAGCGACCAGGCGACAACGACGAGCGCGACGCATCGCGCGCCCCAACCCCATCCGACACTGGAAAAACGTCCCGGAACAACGACCACGTCAACGACACGGTAACGCGTCAAGGACTCTCGCGTATGCCCGACCGCGATCCCTTTACGAAAGGCTAACCACCGGCAATCAAGCTGTGCGGTTGCTCGCCGTCACCTCTTTGAGTGACGGGGGTCAGCCAACGAATGACGAAGGAACAAAGACGCCGCCTCGAAAACCGTTCCCGGTGAAGTCCTCCCTCACCTCTAGTCGCAACCTACGCCTTGCCGCCGTGCTCGTTCTCGGCCTCATCGGGCTGGCGAGAACGGGTATTGCCGAAGCGGCGGACATCCCTCCCCGGTCGGGCGCCTTGTGGGGCGCCTACGTCAAGGCAGGGGACGGTCAGAGCCACTACACCGCAGTCAGGCGCTTGGAACGCAAGCTGGGACGAAAGCTCAAGATCGACCACCACTACCACGAGTGGAACAAGCTCGATCTGCGGGAGGAAAAGCTCGACGTCGGTAAGGGCCGCATTCCGCTGATCTCGTGGCCGAGCGCCGCCTGGCCAGCAAGGGTCGACGCCGCCGCCATCAATTCGGGCTCGCAGGACGGAGTGATCCGATCCGCAGCCGATAAGCTGAAGGCCCTCGGAAAGCCGGTCTTCCTCCGCTTCGCCTTCGAGATGGACCAGTCCCCGCCGAGCCGTCGCCACATCGGGTCGCCGAGACAATTCCGTCGCGCCTGGCGCCACGTCCACGACATCTTGAACGCACGCGGGGCGACGAACGTCCGGCTCGTGTGGTGCGCGGTCGCGTCGAACTTCGCGAGCGGGCGGGCGCAGAAGTTCTATCCGGGCGACCATTACGTGGACTGGATCGCCGCCGACGGCTTCAGCTTTCATCCCGTCAAGCTCTCATCGATCTCGCGCTGGCGCTCGTTCCGAGAGATCTTCGGCGCCTTCTACTCGTGGGGGAAGTCGAGGGACAGACCCCTCATGGTCGCCGCGACGGGCGTCCAGGAGGATTCGAGGCGCGCGGGCAGGAAGGCGCGCTGGTTCCGCCAGGCCGGGGACGTCATGCGCAACCGGATGAGAGGGATCAAGGCCTTCGTGTACTGGAACGCGCTTCACCCTACGCCGAACGGCGACGCCAACTTCTTCGCCAACACCTCGCGCAGGTCGTTCCGCGCATATCGCCGTATGGGGCACAGGGGGTACTTCACGCCGTAGGCGAGAGTTCGCGCTGAGTGCGATAGCTTCCCGTGGAACGGGATGAGTGCCGCCGAGACGAACTCGATCGTTGACGACGAGGGAGCGATATTCCCCGGCGAGAAGGACCTCGCCTGGGTGAACGAGCTGCTCTGGGGGAGCCAGGTCGGCGTCACGGTCGGCAAGCCACCCGGGTCGCCTCCGTCGGAGACGGTCGCCGAGTTCGTCGCGCTGCCAAACGCGCGACAGGCACACCTGCTCGTCCCGGTCGACTCGCCTCCTGCTGCCCGGCAAGCGCTGCGGAATTACAACGACGCCAGGCGCGCCATTCGAGGAGGAGCCGCCGTGCTCGGCTTCGCTGCGCGAATGGGCATCCTCGGCCTCGTCGGAGAGCGTGTGACCGTTTGGCAGCGCCCTGACTCGGCCCGCTCGGATCATGCCGGCCGGCTCGACGCCTACCTCGCAGAGGTGCTCGATGTCCCGGAGGTCCGAATCGCAGTTCGGATGGGCGGCCGGCGGCCGAACAGGAAGCCCGTCCTTCAGGTTCTCACGCCGAAAGGCGACATCCTCGCCTACGCGAAGCTTGGCTGGAACCCGACGACGCGCTCACTCGTTCGAAACGAAGCTCGCGTTCTGGACGAGTTCGCCCGCTCGACGGGATCCCCACGGAGCTTCAGCACGCCCCAGGTGATCCACTCCGGTGACTTCGGGGGTCTCGCAGTACTCGTCATGGCTCCGGTGTCACCGGCCGGCTGGCTGAGCACGAGACCGTCCCGCACCGAGCTCGAGGAGGTCGCGCGGGAGATCGCCGCGCTCAGACCCGTGACACAAGAGCGGTTGGTCGTGAGCGGCTTTTGGCAGGAGACGCGCGCACGACTCGAGAAGCTTCGCGACTCGCTTCGCCCGACCCGGTACGAGGTCCTCGAGGGGCTAACGTCGAGGTTGGAGGAGCGCTATGGGGATGCCGAGATTCACTTCGGCGAGTGGCACGGCGACTGGACACGCTGGAACATGGCGAGGGACGGATCGCGGCTCATGATCTTCGACTGGGAGAGGAGTGGACGGCGTGTACCCGTCGGAATCGATGCGGCGCACTACGACTTCGATTTCGCCGTCAAGTTCCACAAGCACTCCGCCCTGGAAACCGTTCCCGCGCTGCTTCTGGGCGGCGGCACTGTCCTGCCATCCTTCACCTCGGATGTGGCGGCGCGGCTCCTCGTCGCGCTCGACCTTCTCGAGATGGTCTTTCGCTACGAGGAGGCTAGGGTCGCAGGGCTGGACATAGAGGACACGCTCTACTTCGGAGCCTTCCGTGCTGCCGTTCTCGCCCCGGGGGGCCCATAGACGCGACGGAGCTTCGCTCGAGGCGATACGGTTTCGGCTGACGCGGCCGTTCATTGACCGCCCCGCGGCTGTAGTTCGGGACACGCAGAATGGGGAAGGGAGGGAGTCGTTGAGGGGGGACTACGAAGCGGCGCAGACCGACGGCGTTACTTTCGCCGACTATCTCGACGTCGTCCGCCGTCATCGGTGGTTCATCATCCTAATGGGCATCGGCGTGGCGGTCGGCGTGGCCGTCTTCACGGCCCGACAGGCACAGGACTACAAAGCATCGGCGCAGGTCATCGAGTTGGGCGCGACCGGACCGACGGGCCTCAACTCGACGGAGATCGACCGCCGCGCCCAGACTGACGCAAGCCTCGCGCGCACGCCGTTGCTCGCTGCCAAGGTCCTGCAGGCCACCGGAACGAAAGAGTCGACGGACGACTTCCTCTCGCATTCGAGCGTCAACGCAGCTGCGAGCTCTGACGTGCTGACGTTCACCGTCAAGGACGCCAAGGCGGCGCTCGCCGTCAACCTCGTCAACGCGTATGCGCGGGGTTTCGCGAAATACCGCACAGACGTCGGACAGGCCGCGTTCAACCGAGCCAAGGAGTCCCTGGAGGCGAACATCGAGACGATCGAAGCGCAGCTCGAGCAGGCGAGGGCCGCCGCGAACGGCTCTCCCTCGCCGACCGTCTCCGTGCTGTCGCAGCGCTATGCGAGCCTGCTCGACGAGCAGCAGCGCCTCCAGACGGCCCAGGCCGTCGACTCGACGAACCTCGTCGTCGTGCCCGCCACGCGCGCAGTCCGAGGCGGCCCGCACCTCGCCCGGAATGCGATCGTCGGTCTGGTGTTCGGCCTGCTCCTCGGAACGATTCTCTCCTTCGTGCGCGAGGCCCTCGATCCGCGCATCCGGACCGCCCAAGAGGTCAGCGAAGAGCTCGGTCTCCCGCTTCTCGGACGCATTCCGTCTCCGCGGCAGTCGGCGCAGCGCGCCAGGCTGGTCATGCTTGAGCAGCCTCGGTCGCCCGCGGCGGAGCCGTTCCGCATCCTGAGGACGAACGTCGAGTTCGCGAACCGGCCTTTCGGCGCGTCCACGATCATGATCGTCGGAGCGGTCGCCGACGATGAACGGACCACGATCGTCGGGAATCTCGGCGTGAGCTTCGCCCGGGCCGGGCGGCGGGTGATGCTCGTCGATCTCGATCTACGCGACCCGTCTCTGCACGAATTGTTCGGTCTTCCGGAAGGCCCGGGCATCACCGATCTCGCGATGAAACGCGCACGCCTGACCCAGGCGCTCACGAAGGTTCCGTTGACGGATCCCTCCACGGACGACAAGGAGACGAGCGGCTGGAGCGGCAAGGGAACGCTGACGGTCGTCCAGGCGGGGACGATGCCGCCGGACCCGGGGGACTTCGTCGGGATGCAGCCGCTCAGCGATGTGCTTCAGCCGCTGGCCGAGCGGAGCGACCTCGTTCTCATCGACTCGCCCCCCGTCCTCGCCTACAGCGATGCCGTCGCCCTGAGCGCGAACGTGGACGCGATCATCGTCGCGTTGAAGCTCGGTGCGCTGACCCGCCAGGACGGCGACGAGCTTCGGCGCATTCTCGACGTCTGCCCGTCCCCGAAGCTCGGCTACGTCATCACCGGCGGAGACGGAAGTCGCCCACCCGAGCCTTCGACCCCACCGGTGCCCCGCACGCGTGTTGAGCCGAGCGCGCGCGCTAAGAGTCGCGATCCTGAAGCGAGTGACGTGACCTAGCATGTCGGCGGTCGCGGTTCAAGCCGCCCGACGGCCGCTTGCAATGCGCCGGCGCCTCCTTTCACCGGGCTGGCCGGTCTACTTCTTCTTTGTCTCGCTGCCGATCGCGTGGGTCTTCGGCCTGGCGAACATCGTTCTGCCGCTCTATGGCGTCCTCATGCTGCTCGGCCTCCTGCTCCGCCGCAGCGTTCGCGTCCCGCCGCGGTTCGGGATCTGGTTGCTCTTCCTCGCGTGGGTCGCCGCCTCGGCGCTCGAGATCGACAGCGGAAGTCGGGCGGTCGCCTACCTGTACCGGGGGTCGCTCTATCTCACCGCGACCGTCCTCTTCATCTACATCTTCTCCTCGTCCGAACGAGCGGTCCCGACCCGCTTGGTCGTGAAGGCGCTGACCGTCTACTGGGCGGTGGCGGTGGTGGGCGGGTTCCTCGGAGTCGCATTCGCAAACGTGACGCTTCCGAGCTTTGCCCACTACGTCCTCTCGCATGTCCTTCCGCCTTCGCTGACCGAGGTGGGCTTCTTCCACGACATCACGACGCCCGGATTCGCGGAGGTTCAACGGATCCTCGGGTTCCCGGTCGGTCGACCGAAGACCTTCTTCAACTACACGAACGAATGGGGATCGACCGTCGTCCTGTTGACCCCGTTCGCCCTGATCGCGATGCGGATGTTTGGTCGCGTCTGGCGCCGTGTCATCGGAGCGCTCCTTCTCCTCTCGCTCATACCGCTCGTCTTCTCGCTGAACCGCGGCGCGTGGATCGCCCTCATCGTCCTGGTCGCGTATGCGGCGATCCGATTCGCGGCGGCGGGTGACTACCGGGCGGTTCGCGCCATCCTGGCCGTCGTCGCGGTCGCCGTGGTGGTGACGCTCGCAACCCCGCTCGGGGGGCTCATCGTCTCGCGGCTCCAGCACGGGCACAGCGACGCGGGCCGCCAGACGCGCGACATCGCGGCGCTCGAACTCGTGCAACAGTCGCCCGTCTTCGGCTTCGGAGCGCCACAACCGACCTCCGATCCGACCGCGCCCGCGGTCGGGACACACGGCCAAGTGTTCCTCCTCCTCGTCTCACAGGGCATCCCGGGCCTCGTCTTCTTCCTCGGTTGGCTCGCCTACAGCTTCATCCGAACAGCGTCAAGGGGATCGCCGCTCGTTTTCTGGTGCCATGTCGTGATCCTTCTGTTCCTGGTGCAGATGCCCTTCTACGAGTTGACCGCATTCCAGCTCATGGTTCTCGCCGCGGCACTCGCGCTTGCGTGGCGCGAGATCGTCGCCTCGAGCCCTGCCCCCGCCGGTCAGGCGACGCGACGGGCATGGCCCGGCTGGCTCGCGATCGCACTCGCCCCTCGTGCTCGAACCTCGGGCATGCCATGGACAGCGCCGGCCTGGCTGGGCGGGCTGCGGGCCCGCGAAAGGCTGCAGCCCGCGCGCCGGCCACGTGAACGAGCGAGCGCCGAGGCCGAGCCGACGGCGCACGTTCACCGCAGCGATCTGTCGAACGTCGCCCGCGGAGGCGCGCTCGGGATAGCGGGCGGCATTGCCTTCGGCGTCTTCGGATTCGTGCTCCTGCTCGTCGTGTCACACGGGCTCGGGGCGACGCTGGCCGGCATCTTCTTCGAAGCGGTCGCCCTGTTCATGATCTTCACGCGGATCGCGCAGATCGGCGCCGACGTCGGCATGGTGCGGGCGATGTCCCGGTTGGTCGCGCTGGGCCGCCAGCACGACATCCCTTCCACGCTTGCGACGGGCGTCCTTCCCGTCACCGGAGCTTCGGCACTCCTCGGGGCCTGCCTCTTCGCCTTCGCCCCGACGATCGCGGACCTCGCCGTGAGCGGATCTGCGCCCGAGAGCCTCGTCTCGTACATTCGCATCTTCGCGCCGTTTCTCGTGCTCGCCGCCCTGACGGGCGTCCTCGTCTCTGCAGCTCGAGGCCTCGGCGCCCTCGCGCCGTTCGTCTGGATCGAGAACATCTGCAAGCCCGCGCTGCAGCCGCTTCTCATCTTCATCATGCTCGCACTCGGGTTCGGCACGGCCGCCGTCGCCTTTGCCTGGGCGCTTCCCGTCGCTCTCGGTTTCGCGGCCGCGATCTGCTGGCTCGCCCTCTTGGTCGCTCGGGCGGTCCCGGGCGGCGTGCTCGTGGAGCGGCGCTGGACGACCGTCTCGGTGTTCACGGACTTCTGGTCGTTCGCCTTCCCGCGCGCAATCGCGGCCCTCTTCCAGGCCGTGGTCGCCTGGATCGACGTCATCCTCGTCGGCGCGCTCGCCTCGGCGAAGGCAGCCGGCATCTATGCGGTCGCGAGCCGACTCACCCTCCTCGGCGCGCTCTTCCTCAGAGCGCTGATCCTCGTTCTCGGCCCGCAGGTGAGCAGCTTCCTCGCGCGGGGCGAACGTGCGCGCGCGCAGGTCGTCTACCAAGTGTCCACCTGGTGGCTGACGGCGATCTCCTGGCCTGCGTACGTCACCATCGCGCTCTTCGCCCCGGTCGTCATCCGCATCTTCGGCGACGACTTTGCGGCGGGCGCAACGCCACTCGCCATCCTCTCGCTCGCGATGCTCGTCTCGATGGCCTGCGGTCCCGTCTCGGTCGTGCTGCTGATGGCCGGGAAGAGCTCGTGGAACCTTGCCAACACGATCTTCGCAGCGGCGCTCGCGATCGGGCTCGACATCGTTCTCATCCCACGCTACGGGGTCGTCGGCGCCGCTATCGGCGCAACCGCGGGGATCGCCGCGAACAACCTCGTGCCGCTTTTCCAGGTCTGGCGCTACCTCGGCCTGCATCCCCTCGGCAAGGGCTTCGCCATCGTGGCTTCGAGCGTTGCGCTGACGTACGGCCTCATCGGGCTCATCGGCCGAATGCTTCTCGGCGCCACGCCGCTGGCCCTCGTGCTCTCCGCGGCGCTCGCGACACTGGCGTACGGCTTCCTCCTCTACCGCGAGAGAGAGACGCTCAACTTGAGCGTCCTGCGCGACATCGCCCGTGTGGGACGCCGCGCGCGGACGGAACAGCTGGACGCGCCCGAATGATCGACGCCTGAGGTCCCGTGCCCGCTGCCTGGAAACGCCACTACGAGGAGTTTGCGGTCAAGACGGCGGCGAAGCGGGCGATCACCGCCTGGGGAGCCTCGACGCAGCGCCTCCGCCGCCTGCCGGACTTCATCATCATCGGCGCCCAGCGGGCCGGGACGACCTCCCTGTATGACTATCTCACGGCGCACCCCGCCATCGTCGGCGCAAGCCCAAGCAAGGGCGTCCACTACTTCGACACGGACTACACGCGGGGACTCGGGTGGTATCGAGGCCATTTCCCGAGCGTGGTGAGGGAGCGCTACGTGAATGCCCGCCACGGCAAGATGGTGACGGGCGAGGCCAGCCCGTACTACCTCTTCCATCCGGAAGTCCCCGCCCGCGTCGCTGCTGTGCTGCCGCGGGTCAAGCTCATCGCCCTCCTCCGCGACCCTGTCGACCGCGCCTATTCGCAGTACAGCAATGAGCTTGCGCGCGGATTCGAAGACCTGGGGTTCGAGGAGGCGCTCGGCGCGGAGAAGGTAAGGCTGGCCGGCGAAGCCGAGCGGCTGAGCTCAGACCCGGACCACGTCAGCTTCTCCCATCAGCACCACTCGTACGTCGCGCGCGGCTTCTACCTCGAACAGCTGCAGCGCTGGCAGGCGTTCTTCCCGGACGAGCAGCTGCTCGTCCTCGAATCGTCGCGCTTCTTCGCGGATCCCTCAGCGGCGCTCGGCGACGTCCAGGAGTTCCTCGGGCTCGAGCGCCGCGAGCTCCTGGCCTACCCGGCCGTGAACGCGAGGGGCCGAGACCCGCTTCGACCCGAGACGCGCCGGCGGCTCTCCGCGGTGTTCGAGGAGCCGAACCGGCGTCTCTTCGCCCACCTCGGGGTCGACTTCGGCTGGAATCGCGAGCGGGCGCCGGCCGAGGCGCCTTCGCGGCCACGGGCAAGCGGCTAGCTCGTCGCCAGCGGCTCGTAGCCCAGCTTGCGCTCCGTCTCGGCGATGAAGGGCAGAATGCTCTCCACCTCTGCCCGGTTCTCGGTGCGCCACTTGCCGAGCTTCGGTGGGGTGACGGTGTTGATCGGCGTCTCCATCAGGTGCCGCGCGGCGTTGCTGAGCTTCGGCGTGAGTGCGAGACCCAGTCGGTCGAGAACGCGCGCGAGCTCGTCCTCGGGCCGCGCGACCAGGTCTTCGTACTGGACCGACGTCCAGCGTGATGGATCTATCAGCCGCTCGCCGAGGAGCGCGGCCTCGTTGCACGCGACGTATTGCCGGGCCGAGATCTCCTCCGCAGGCGCTCCTTCGAGATCGCGCCAGCCGGGGATGAGCACAAAGCTCCACGCCCGCCGTGGTCTGCCGTCGAGCCGAGCCGGGACGCCGTAGGTGACGAATCGCGGCGCCGCCCGCCAGCCCTGGATGAGCGAATTGACATTGTCGGCGCCGCTGCGCTTGATGAAGACGAAGTCGGCATCGGGAAAGAGCCCGGCCAGGTAGGCGATGCGAAGCGAGTTCTTCGGCGTCTTGTCGAGGAAGCGCCTACCCCTCGCAATCGTGCGCATCGCGGCCGAGAAGAACGCGCGGTCGAAGTCCGTGACATCGGAAGCGGCAAGCGCGTTGGAGCGCCATCCGTGGTACTTCGGGTGGTGGAGCGCCTCCCAGAGAACGTGTCCTTCGCCGGGGAGCCCCGCAACCTCGGGGCTGAGCTGCAGGAGCGCGTTCAGCACGCTCGTGCCCGAGCGCGGGCAGCCGATCAAGAAGATCGGTTGCGGCGGCGGCGAGGCGCCGACAACCGCGGCTACCGGGCTGAGCACGCGCAGACCCTGACGGGCGACGCGCGCGCCGGCCCGGCGAGCGGCCAGGAGGACCCCGTCCCCGTCGATCCGCGTCGCGCCGTTCGACACTCGGCCCGTCATGTCTCTTTCGCCGGCCCAAGCGCCCGACGGGGCTCAGCCGG
>Ga0307289_10000261_pt1 | contig 22150 bp, 19 predicted proteins | sample ER_DNA_143_FD_194483 | JGI IMG/M metagenome (GOLD analysis project Ga0307289, IMG submission 194483) | Bulk soil microbial communities from the East River watershed near Crested Butte, Colorado, United States - ER_DNA_143 | ecosystem: Environmental > Terrestrial > Soil > Floodplain | place...
ACCTGAGTCGACGCGGGGAGCGAGCAGGTCCTGCATCCGGCGCCACTCCGCCTGGACGTCGAGCTCGGGCAGGTCCGTCGGGGAGGAGAGGACGACGAGGATCCGCAGCGGTCCCTCTACGGCCAGCGGTCGGGGCGGCTGAACCACCTCGAGGTAGCGAACAACCGGAGTGCGTTCGGACTGCGCCGGAAAGGTGTTGGACCGCCGGTCGTAGAGCAGCTCCCACGGCAGTCCGGCGATCACCGGGGCGTCGGTGAGCTGCAGGCGCAGCCGCAGACCTTCGCCGGCCTCCCGGGTCGCGTCCTGGCTCCGGGTCCAGGCCAGGAGGACCTCCTCGCCGAACGCGGCGTCGAACAGCCGGCCACCGAGCTCGACCGACGCCCTGGGCCGAGGGTCGGCGGACGCGCGGCGCATCTGGGATCGGCCGGGATCGAGCTTGAGGAGCAGGTTCTCCAGCTCAGTGGCGTCGAATGGCATCGCGAACGTCGCACTCGCTCCGGCGCCGACCGGGCTGGCCGCAACCCGGGAGCGGAAGGTGCCGTCGGCGAGCGACTCGACGAGCAGGTCGAAGTTCTCGTAGCGACGAGCGCTCACCGCGAGACCACGCCGGCCGGTCAGTTCGCCAACGTGAGCGTGCCCCAGATGCCGCGGAACGAGGCGTCGTTGCCCTTCCGCTGGGGGTTGTTGCTCACCATGGAGCTGAGCTCGCCCGCCTTGGGACCGTTCGGGACCGAGTCGCTGACGTTGAGGTTCATGCCGAACTTGCTGCCGTCGGCGACGCCCTTGGCGCCGAGCGTCGACCAGGGGATGGCCGCCTCGATGACGTACCCGTCGTTGGTCTTCACGGTCGCGGCTTCCAAGCCCTGGATGGTGTTGGTACCACGGACGAAGACCTTGCCGTCCGGCACGTTGATGGCGCTGATCACCGTGTCGTCGTTGAAGTTCGCCGGGCCGATCAGGACGTGCTTGTCGCCCTGCTCTAGTGCGGCGTCCCCGTTCTCGGGAGCCGCGGTGCCGAACTCGAAGCTCACCCCGTCACCCTTGAACAGCTGGGCCGGGTCGGACTCGTGCGTCTGCAGGGCGGTCGCATCGGTCACGGCAACGATGACGTAGAAGTGAGTGTCGTCCCAGGCCAGACCCCAGTGGCCGAGAAGGCTGGTGTCGTTGCCGGCAACGAGGACGTTGCTGTCGAACGTCGGTGTGTTGTTGGGCCAGTCGGACGGGTCGCCGTTGATGGTCAGTCCCGTGGACAGGCGCACGGCGGAGATCTCGGGCCCGGTCAGGGTGCTCGCGTTCCCGTTGTTGGTCGGGGTGACGGTCCCCGACAGCGACCGGCTGTACCAGTACAGGCCGGCGAGCACGAGGACGATCACCGAGAGGGCGATCGCGATGATGAGGCCCCATCGAGGCTTCTTCGGCTGCGAGGCCTCGAGGTAGCGCTGCGGCGGTTGCGCCGGTCCACTCTGCTGTGGTCGCTGCTGGTACGTCGGGGGCGGCGCCGCCTGCTGCTGGTAGGTCGGTTGGTGCTGTGGCGTCTGCGGCCGGTATGCGGGTGGTGGTTGCTGCTGCGCGGCCGGCGGTTGCCGGGTTGGCTGCGGAGCGGTCTGCTCTGGAGCCGACGAGGCCGCGGTGGTCGGCAACGGCTGCGTGAGCGGCGTCCGCGTCGGCACCGGTGTCGCAGTGCTCGCCGCCGCCGCGGCGGCTCCGGCGGCGCCAGCTCCCCCTGCGGTGGAGCCGCGCCTGGGCTCGTGTTCGGCGTCATCCGCGTGGTCGTCCCGGTCGTCCGTCCTTGCCGGCTCGGCCGTCGGCGCGACGACCCGCGACGGTTCGGAGGGCTCCGGCGCCGGTTTCCGGGCGGTCTCGGTCGTCGGTGCGTCGACGGCCAGCGCCTCCGCCGCGCGCGCCTCGTCCTGCGGCTCGACGTCCGGTATCGGCGTGGGCACCGCGGTGACCGCCGGCTGGGCGACGATGTTGTCGAACACCCGGCCGTCCGGAGCACGGAGGAAGAGCACCGGTGTGGCCCACTCTGCCGCATACTCCGCGATGAGCGCCTTGCGTGCGCTGGTGGCCGCCTGGTCGACCGGGAACCCGTCGGCGAGCGCGCCGTAGAACTCGCCGGTGAACGTTGTTGCCGCCCCGTCGGAGATGGGGAACTGCATCGCCACGACGGCCGTGCAGTCCTGCTGCACGAGTCCCTGGGCCATACCGCTGAACGGGTCGGTCGAGTCCACCCGCGCGGACTGACAGGCGTTGAGCAGCACCAGCCGCAGCGGGTCGTGGTCGCGCAGGTACGGCCCGAGGACCGTCGGGCTGACCTTGGTGCTGCGTCCGTAGCGGTCCTGGAAGTAGATGACGCCGTCCTGGATCCGCTCGTCGTAGTCGCCGTGACCGATGAAGTGCAGGATGTGAACGTCGTTCTGGCGCAACCACGCCGACAACGCCTGCACCGTCGGCGCCGGCAGCCGGTCGAGCTTTACCGTGCCCGCGGCGACCCTGCTCTCCAGCGCGTCCTGGACCCGCCGCCACTCGTCCTCGACGTCGAGCTCCGGCAGGTCGGTCGGCGAGGAGATGACGGCGAGGATCCGTAGCGCGCCGTCGACGGCCAGCGGCCGAGGCGGTTGCGGCACCTCGAGGTAGCGCACCACCGGAGTCCGTTCAGACTGGGCGATGAAGCTGTTTCCGCGCCGGTCGTAGAGCAGCTCCCACGGCAGTCCCGCGATCGAGGGCGCGTCGGTGAGCCGCAGCCGCAGCCGCAGCCCGTCGCCGTGGTCGCGGGCCTGGTCCTGCGAGCGCTGCCAGGTCAGCATGATGTCCTCGGAGAAGACGCTCTCGAACAGCGGACCACCGAGATCCATGGATGCCTGGCTCTGCGGGTCTGACCCGGCGCGTCGGGTGCCACTGCGGCCCGGGTCCAGCTTCAGCAGCAGGTTCTCCAGCTGGGTCGCGTCGAAGGGAAGCGTGAACCGTCCGCTGGGACATTCGCCGAGCGGGCTGGTCGTCACTCGCGCGCGAAATCCTCCGCCCTCCGCCGCTTCGAGCAGAAGGTCGAAGTTTTGATAGGTCCTGGAGGCCATCGCCGGCCCTTTCGCACGGTCCGCTTACCTAATGGTGGAGCCGCGAGGTGCCGCGATGATACCGCCGTGACCGCATCGGTATGCCCGCATTCGCCCCGCCCAGCGCCGTCGCGCCGGGGTGGAAAGACCTTTCGCCGGCTCCTTTCGATACCGGACAATGGAACCGCAGCAGGCCTGGTGATTCTGCCGACTATCTGACCCTCCGCTCGACGACTCCGTGAGGATCGTGGGACCTATGCCAGGAGTGGACGCGTGGTGCGCGCTGGCCGACGAGGTCGTCGCGGCGGACAATCCTGCGCTGCAGACCCGGACGGAGTCCGCCCTCATCGCCTTGGGCCTCACCGATCCGGACCGTACCGCGCTGCTCGACACGATCCGGGGACGGGAGGACCCCGCCGGACGGCTCCTCGCGCAGGTCGCCGCCAACGCGCATACAAATGCCTCCGGCGGTGTCTCCGATGCCGGGTCCCCGTCACCCGACCAGATGGATGCCGCGCTCGCGTTGTCGGCACAGCTGCTCGCCGGGCCGGCCGCGACGATGGCCGCGCGCCTCGGCCAGGCGGCGCGTGACATCCTGACCCACCTGCCCGCCGACGCCGCCGGCTCCCTCGTCTCCGGTCTGGTCACGGCGTCGCTGTCACTCACCGATGCGGCGATGCGTACGGCGGCTCTGAGCACCGTCGTCGACGCGACCCGCGGTGTGACGATGGGGCGGCTGCCCGTCGCGTCGGTCGTCACCGAAGTGGTCGACGCGAACCCGTCGGATGCGGACCGCGACCTCGTCGCCATGCTGCTGGCTCGGACGACGCCCTCACGGCTTCTCTCCGGAGTGCTGGACTCCCTGCGCGACAGTGCCGATCCCATGGCCGTCGTGGCGGTGCTCGACCGGGTCGCCGCGTTGCGAGACAGCCACGTCGCCCCGTCGACTTCGGCCGGCCTCGCGCCCCAGCCCGCCGCACCGCGACCCCGACCGACCCAGTGGCGCGGTGTCGGCCACAGCGACGTCGAACCGCCGCCTCCTCCTCCGGTGCAGCCGCCCGGCGGCGTCCTGCGCGCCGCATACCCGCGCATCGACATCGACGCGCATCGCGACGTCCGTCCGGAGGTCGTCGTCATCGACGAGCCGTTCGACGTCGTGCTGGGGCTGGGCAAGTTCAAGGACACGGGCATCAGCCAGACCGGCGCGCTGCGGTTCATGGCCGGCGCGAAGACCGACCTCGAGCTGGTCCTCGTCTACGACCCGAACTCGCTTGCTGCACAAGGCGAAACGCGTCTTGTCCTCCAGGTCAGCGACGCCGACCCGTACCCCAGCGCGACGGTGTCCTTCGTGGCCCTCTACCAGCCGGACCTGCCCAGCGAGCGCCGCATCGGCGTCCACTATCTCGTCGATGGCCAGGTGGTCGGCATCGCCTGGCGCACGCTCGTCGCCGTCCCCTACGCCAAGGACATCCCCAACGCGCCCATGCCTCAGGCCGGCACCGACACGCTCATGGACCTCCAGCCGCTGCTCGGAGTCGACCTGCCCGACCTCATCCTTTCGATCAGCGCGTCGGACGGCGCGGCGACGGGGGAGTTCGTCTGGACGGTATATGCGAGTGCCTCCGACGTCAGGGTGCCCGACGCGCCGCGGGTGTCGAAGCTGACCTCCGACCTGCAGGGCTTCGTCACCGACATGCGACAGACCGTCTCGATGTCGCAGGGACCCTTCGCCGACTATCTGTCGCTGGCCGGCAAGGCCAAGCTGATCGGGCGGGCGCTGCCGGACGGTGTCCGCGCCGTGATCCGCACGGTCGTCGAGGACCCCAACCGGACGACCGCAGCGACCGTCCTCCTGCTCACGGAAGAGGTCACCCTGCCGTGGGAGCTCGCCGTCCTCGAGCCACCGTTGGACACGGCGTGGGGCGGGATCTCCCCGTTCCTCGGCGCGCACGCCGCGATCTCACGGTGGCCGCTGAGCAACGCCCGTCCGCGGCCCACGCCGAGATCTGCCGTCGAGGTGAAGCGCGCCGCGGTCCTCACCGCCAACTACACCGGCGTCATGGGATGGGGAGAGCTGAAGGACGCGCAGGAGGAGGGCGACTTCGTTCGGACGCTGTTCGCGTCGGCGGTTCCGGTCAACCCGTCGTTGCGTGATGTCGTCAACCTCTTCAGCGGCAACCCCCCCGCCGACGTCCTGCACGTGGCGCTGCACGGCCAGTTCGACTCGCAGGGCGACCAGGGCGGGCTGGTCCTGCTGGCGACGGACGCCGCCGGCAACCTCACGACCCGCTCGCAGTTCCTGACGCCGGCCCAGGTGCTCACCGGCAGCCTCGACGACGGGCCGTTCGTCTTCCTCAACGCCTGCCAGGTCGGCGCCGACAAGCGGGTGCTCGCCGACAACGGCGGATTCGCCTCAACCCTCCTGCAGATCGGGGCGACCGCTGTCGTGGCGCCACTCTGGAACGTCAACGACGTCACCGCCGCCGCCTTCGCCCGCGACTTCTACGCGGCGACGTGGACAGCCACCGGCGAAGGACGACCGGCGCCGGTGTCCGCGGCCGAGGCGGTCCGGTCGCTTCGCGCCAGGTACACCCAGCCCGCCGCCGAAGCCGAGACGCCCGGCGTCGACGCCACCCTCATCGCGTTCCAGGTCTTCGGCCACCCTCGCCTCCGGCTCGACCGCGGCTGACCCGACCACCGAAGGAGTGCGATGGCTGAGAACCTGCGACCCGAGGGAATCCCCGTCACCGTCGGCACAGTACGGATCTCCACGCCGGGGCTCGTCGGGCGCGTGGAGGTACATGCGCCGGGCACCGCCGGCATGCGCGGCGCCGAGAGCTCGACGGAGTCGTTCCGCCGGGCGCTGGACGACGCCGGCATGGTCGAGCAGCTCACCGTCGAGATCACCGGCCAGCGGGAGCTCGACACCACCGGGGGCAGCCGGGGTGGCGGCGGCGGCACGGAGATCGTCGTCGAGGTGCCGCCCCCGGGATCGGGGAACAGCCAGCTGCTCCTGTATGCGGCGGAGGACGGGTCGCTGTCGTGGCACCTTCCCGACGACGTCCCTCCCGATCAGGTCGTCACTCGCGGCGGTGACCGACGGACCTACCGGTTGCCGCGTGCGGTCGTCCTCGCCGACCCGGCCTCCGCCGGCGGGCAGCGCGGCGTCATCGGAGCGGTCGGGTCGAAGCTGTTCAAGGTCCTCGTGTTCCCGCTCATCGACCCGGTGCTCGGCAAGGTCGGAGACTACTTCGCCGCCCGTTGGGAGCAGAAGAACCGGCGCAACCTGGTCCGATGGTTCGACCCGGCCGACTACCAGCGCTCGGACGTGGCGGCGTTCGCGGCGCCGGACTGGACGCGGGTCGAAGGCGGAACGGCGCTGCTCTTCATCCACGGCACCACCGCGCAGTCCAATACCGCCTTCGACCAGCTGCCGGCCGCGACCCTCACCGAGCTCGGCCGTCGTTACGGAGGAAGGGTTTTCGCGCTGGACCACTTCACCATCTCGGTCACGCCGCACGAGAACATCCGGTGGCTCGCCGAGCAGCTCAGCGCCCTGGGCGGTGACGCACCGCTGAGCCTCGACATCGTCAGCCACTCCCGCGGCGGGTTGGTCGGCCGCGTCCTGGCCGAACGGCCGGGGGACGTCGGACTGGACGGGAGGGTCACGGTCCGCACCCTCGTCATGGTCGGAACGCCCAACGCGGGGACCGCACTCGCCGACAAGGCGCACCTGTCGCAGCTGTTGGACCGCGTGACGGACCTGGCCCAGTACATCCCGGACGCCGGCGTGACCGACGTCCTCGGGCTGGTGCTGTCGATCCTCAAGCAGCTGACGGTCGGCGCCTTCGGCGGTCTCGAGGGGATCATGTCGATGGACCCCGCGGGGGAGTACCTCAAGGCCTTCAACAGCACGCCCGGGTCGAAGGCCACTTACCGCGCAATCGCCTCGAACTACAACCCGCCCCGCGGCGCCCCGCTCGCGCGGGTCGCCCGGAACGCGGGCACCGACTTCGTCTTCCAGAAGGCCGACAACGACCTCGTCGTCCCGACGAACGGCGTGTTCCAGGTGGACGGGGCCGTCGGCTTCCCGATCGTCGACCCGCTGGTGTTCGCGGCGGAAGCCGGGGTCGACCACTCGTCGTACTTCACCAGACCGGAGGTCTCGGCGAAGCTGCTCGAGTGGCTCCCTGGCTGAAGCCGGGGTCAGACGTCGGCGAGGTGGCGGGTCGCCTCCCGCCGAGAGAGGCCGGACAGCTCGCCGGCGTGGGCGTCGACGAAGGCGCGCACCCAGTCCGGTGCGACGCGGGCGTTGTCGCGCAGCGCCCACCCGATCGCCTTGCGGATGAAGAAGTCGCGGTCGGCCAGGTTCGGTTCGATGACGTCGGCGAGGAGCTCCTGGTCGAGTCGCTCCTTGCGGCCGACTTGGCAGATGATGGCGCTCCGACGGACCCAGAGGTCCTCGTCGGTGGCCCACTCGCGCAGCCGGAGCCCCTCGACCTCCGGAGAGCCCTCGAGGACGTCGCGGACGAGATGGGTCGCGACCTCGTCGACCACGTCCCACCACGCGCCGGTGACGACGAGGTGCCTCCAGAGCGGCATTGAGTCGCTGTCCACCCAGGGTCGGTAGGTGCGGCACCGCGCGAGGGCGATCGCCGCATACCACTCCTCGCGGTAGGCGACCTCGTCCCAGAGGGTGCGGATCGTCGCCTCCCAGCCGTCACGGTCGGCGATGCGGAAGCCGGGGTCGGCGAGGATCGGCCGCAGCACGGCGGTCAGCTGCGGCGCAGTGAGGCCGCGGTAGGGCATCGTCGACTTCATGTACCGCTGCTGACCGGCCGCGCGGACGGGGTCGGCGTGCCGGGCGAGCTCGGCGCGGATGGTGTCGACGAGGTCCCGGTGCACCCGCGTCAGGCGTAGCGCACGGCGGCTCGGGCGCTGGCCTTGGCCGCCTCGACCTCGCGGTTCTTCGGCGGGGCGCTCGTGGAGAGGTGGTCGAGGAGGTGCTGGGTCACGTGGGCGATCTCCTCGACCGCCTCGTCGAACGCGGCCTGGTTGGCCTGGGAAGGGTTGGTGGAGCCGGACACCTTGCGGACGTACTGGAGGGCGGCGGCGCGCACCTCGTCGCTGGTGGCCGGGGGCTCGAAGTTGTGGAGCGGGCGGATGTTCCGGCACATGCCTCGACTGTATGCCGCGTGGCCGCGGCTCGGTCTTCTGCTGCGGCTGCTTCGAGGTCTGGGCCGGCTCCTCTTGGCGTCGTCGGTCCCGCCGAGATTTGTTCGTGACTTTCTTTTGTCCACAGGTGGTGGACGACCGTCGCGGCACGTCGCCACGCACGAACCGGGCCGTTCCTGAGAAAACCATGCACCGCCTGTCCTCAGGTTGTCCCCAGCGTTTGGCGGCGTGGTGCACACCCTTGTCCCCATGTCGTCCACAGCCGGGGATAGACCGTGGGCGATGGCTCGCCCTAGCGTGAGCGGTCGCCAGGGTCGCCCGGTCTAGCTAACCCCACAGGGAGGCTGTCGGGGGTCGGTGGTGCCATGGAGTGGACACCAGTTCGAACGGCGACAGCGGGAAGGATCGCGACACGCGGCGGTGACCAGGTGACCATTCAGGAGCTCTTTCCGCAGCAGCGGGACGCGCCGGCCGACGACCGGCTGCCTCCCCAGGACCTGCACGCCGAGCAGTCCGTGCTCGGCGGCATGCTTCTGTCCAAAGACGCGATCGCTGACTGCGTCGAGGTCCTCCGGCCGGCCGACTTCTACCGACCACAGCACGAGGCGATCTTCGATGCCGTCCTGTCGCTGTACGGTCGCGGCGAGCCGGCCGACGCGATCACCGTCGCCGACGAGCTGGGCAAGCGCGGCGACATCGGTCGGGTGGGCGGACAGGCATACCTGCACCAGCTGATCTCCTCGGTGCCGACGGCGGCGAACGCCGGGTATTACGCGCAGATCGTCGCCGAGCGCGCCGTCCTCCGCCGCCTGGTCGAGGCCGGCACGAAGATCGTTCAGCTCGGATACGCGCAGGGTGGTGGCGACGTCGAAGACATCGTCAACGCCGCGCAGGCCGAGGTGTACGCGGTCGCCGACAAGCGGGGGGCGGAGGACTACCACCGGCTCGGTGACATCCTCGAGATGACCGTCGACGAGATCGAGGTCGCGTCCGGCAAGTCCGGTGAGATGACCGGCGTGCCGACGGGATTCACCGATCTCGACTCCCTGACCAACGGTCTGCACCCCGGTCAGATGATCGTCCTGGCGGCGCGGCCGGCCATCGGCAAATCGACGCTGGGGTTGGACATCGTCCGGACGGCAGCGATCAAGCACAACCTCGCAGCGGTCATCTTCTCGCTGGAGATGAGCAAGACCGAGATCACCATGCGGCTGCTCTCGGCGGAGGCGGGCATCCAGCTGCAACACATGCGCAAGGGCACGATGCGCGAGGAGGACTGGACCCGGCTGGCGTCGACGATGGGCCGTGTCTCGGACGCGCCGCTGTTCATCGACGACTCACCCAACATGTCACTCATGGAGATCCGGGCGAAGTGCCGCCGGCTCAAGCAGCGCAGCAACCTCAAGCTCGTCGTGATCGACTACCTGCAGCTGATGTCCTCCGGCAAGAAGGTCGAGTCACGGCAGCAGGAGGTCTCCGAGTTCTCCCGCGCGCTCAAGCTGCTCGCCAAGGAGCTGGAGGTCCCGGTCGTGGCAATCTCGCAGTTGAACCGTGGTCCCGAACAGCGCACCGACAAGAGGCCGCAGATGTCCGACCTGCGCGAATCCGGTTGTCTCACGGCGGAAACGCGAGTGCTGCGTGCCGACACCGGGGCAGAGATGTCGCTCGGTGAGATGCTCCGTTCCGGGGAGGGCGACATTCCGGTGTGGTCGCTGGACGAGTCGCTGCGCTACGTCCGGCGGCATCTCACTCACGTGTTCTCGACCGGCGTGCGACCGGTGTTCCGGTTGGAACTGACATCCGGCAAGCAGGTGCGAGCCACCGAGAACCACCCCTTCCTCACGTATGCCGGCTGGCGCGCCCTGGGTGACCTACGCACGGGGGATCGGCTGGCGGTGCCACGGCACGTTCCAGCTCCGGGCTACTTCGAGCAACCACTCGACGATGCCGACCTGCGGTTCGGTGCACGCCTGCTGTCGTCACGAACGCGTGACCGCGTCTCCGGTTCGACGGCTGCTGCCGGGTGCCGGATCGGCTTCGACGTCGTTCCGAAGGATCGGCGTCGGTTGATGCCGGACATCGCCTTCTTTCCGAAGCGCCAGATCGCCTTGTTCATCCACAGTCTCTGGGCCATCGATGGACGCATCAGCGTCAACGAAACGGTCGACGGCGGCACCATCAGCCTTCATGCTCGGTCCCGGCAGCTGGTCGACGACATCGGGATGTTGTTGCTGCGCTTCGGTATCTCAACTCGAGTCTCCAGTGACCGAACCGGCTGGACGCTCGAGGTAGCAGGCGTCGACGACCAGAGGCGTTTCCTCCAGGAGGTAGCCGTACACGGTCCGCTCTCGCCCGCGGCCGAGCAGCTCCTGACGATGGTGCGTGGTCGCCGGGATCGGGCGTCAACGTCCGCCCCCAGGTTGCGGCCGACCACCGTCGGCGACCAGCCCGCGTCTTGGTCGATTGACCGTGCGGAGGGGCTGGTCGAGGACGAGCAGCTCGACCTCGTCCGAGTCGCCGAGCTGCTGGACAGCCTGGAGTTGGACCTGGAAGCGGCCAACGATGTCTTGTGGGAGGAGATCGTCTCGGTCGAGCCGGACGGGGTCGAGGAGGTCCTCGACGCCACCGTCGCGGGCGGCCACAACTTCGTCGCCAACGGCATTGCCGCCCACAACTCCATCGAGCAGGACGCGGACATGGTGATCCTTCTGCACCGCGAGGAGGCCTACGAACGCGAGTCACCCCGCGCTGGCGAGGCTGACCTCATCGTGGCCAAACACCGCAACGGTCCTACCGACACGATCGTGCTGGCATTTCAGGGTCACTACAGCCGGTTCACCAACATGGCGCCGAGCTTCTGATTCGCCTCAGCGAGCAACATTCTCCCGCCAGCCCCGTGGTGACCGAATTGACGACGAATGAGCGGGAGCATAAGTAAGTGAGCGAGCAACCCCAGATGCACCGCATCGCCGCGGGGGTCTCGTCCGAGATGGGCACCTGCTCTTGACGCATCGGCACCCACGACGCCGTCACTACCCCAACTGCTGGGACGTCGTCGGAGGCCACATCGAGCCAGGCGAAACCCCGGCAGACGCCATCCGACGCGAGTGCAGCGAAGAACTCGGGATCGACGTCGACGACCCGCAACCTATGCCGATGACGGTCTCAGACCCGCTCATCGAGATGCACGGCTTCGTCGTCACCAGATGGCGTGGCGACCCGACCTCGAGGCGCCGGCCGAACATGACGACCTGCGCTGGTACAAGCCGGCCGACCTGGCCGATCTTGCCCTCGCACACCCTGCCAGCCTGCCCGACATCCTTGCCGCCACGGCCAGGTCTGAATAGTCGCCCGACTGCATTCGTGGGGGGCCAGGCGAAGCTGTCAGCCTGGCGAGGAGCCGCCGGCATGTTCCCTGATCCGTTGTTGCTTCCCGGTCGGCTTGGGCCGACGTCGGCCGGACGAGGTGGAGGGTGTGGCAAAAAGGCTACACTTTGCCACATGACCACCATTGCTTCCCGCGACCTCCGTAACCACACGGCCGCCGTGCTCAAGCAAGTGGCTGATGGAGCGGAGATCATCGTTACCGTCCACGGCGAGCCGGCCGCGCTCATCACTCGGCCTCGGCATCGGCGGCGCGCTGGGCTGCCCAAAGCCGAGCTCTTCGCCTTCCTGGACCGTCAGGAGCCGGACTCGAGACTCTCTGAAGACATCGCCTGGATCTCCGAGGGTTCAACTGACGAACTGGGCTCCGTTCGGTGACGGAAGGGTTGGCCGACACCAGCGTCTGGATCTCCGCCGAGTTGGGCAGACGCCTTGATCGGACAGCTCTTCCCGATGTGCTCCGTGTCAGCGTCATCACCCTGGCCGAACTGCAGGCAGGTGTTCTGGCCGCGTCCGAACCAGCGACCGTCTCGACGCGGCTTCGGACCCTTCAGCTGGCCCTGGAGAGTGAGCCCCTTCCGGTCGACGCCGCCGTCGCCCAAGAATGGGCGCTGCTAAGGGTCGAGGTCGCCCGAGCGGGAAGGCGGGTCAACGTGAATGACCTGTGGATCGCAGCCACCGCACGCGCCAACCGACTGCAGGTAGTGACGCAGGACGGTGACTTTGCCGTGCTGGCGGCTCTAGGCCTGATCGACCTGATCGAGATCTGACCTCGTCCTGGGACATTGGCCCCGGGCCTCGTCACCGAGGAGGCCGCGGTTTCCGAGATCGGATAGCCGCTGACGCTCCTTCGATAAGGGAGTGGGCGTCTAACGTCCTCGATAAGCCCTCACGCATCTTCGTCTTCGTAGCCCGCCTCGACCTCGTATGCGTCGAGCGGCTCGTCCGCAGGCGGTCCCTCCCGCCGGAGTTATCCACAGATGGAAGACCGCGGGCAGCGGTCTCGGAACCCCTGGGGCAGCCTTGGCCGGTGCCAATGTCTCGCAGACGCCGTCCCCGTCACCCGATCCGTCCGCACAGTGCTAACACGAGCAGGGAGCGGTTGGTCGGGCGAGTGTCCATGCGGAACTTGGTCGAGAACCCGCCCGATGCACACGACATCGACTGTCTCCGTCGCGCGCTGGAGGCGGGAGCACGGGGCGACGCCCGGGCCAGTCTGGCGCACGAGCTGGCCGGCTCGGTGATCGTCGAGACGCTCCACCGATTCGCCCTCAAGGACCTCCTCGATCACGGGGATACCGCGCCGGCATGGGCCTACTCACGTTGGTGCGCCGACCTCGCATACCGGTCGATGCTGCTGGCCGAAGATCCGCGCGTGGACGCGGCGGTGCGATACGTGATGGCCTCGCTCTATCCGCAATCCGTGATCCGGGTGTTCGACGACGAGGTCGAGTTCAAGGTCCTTGGCACCGCGCTCGCCGCCGGCGACCACCTCGTCGCCGACCTCGCCGTATACGAGTTCGGCGGGTTGGCGGACTATATCGACCAGCGCGCCGAGACGGGGTTGCTGGATCGGACGGACCGCGTGCGGGACTGGGCGAAGGCCCCGGTGCGCGTCTTCGAGTTCGTCGACTTCCGGGGATGCCGACTCGTGCTGCGAGACCTGGTCGACGGTGGCGAGGTGGAGGCGCTCAACCTCGGGGCCATGTCCGAGGCGAGCGACAACGGGCTCATCGGTCGGCTGGTGCCGATCACCTCCGAGCCGGGCCTGATGTTCGCCGCCGCTCCGATCTCCGTAGACGTGGGGACGGCTCGGACGGTGGCTGAGGCGGTGCGCACGTCGGAGCCGCTCGGCTGGCTGGGCGAGCTGTCTACCGCGTTGGTGGACGGCCGATGGGAGGAGGGATTCCACCGCACCGCTTCGACATGGTTCACGTCCGACCTGCCGATTCCGAAGGCCGTCGTCGGCGCGGCGGCATCCGCCGACGAGGAGGCGGGGAGGATCACCGACTTACGCGCGAAGGGCTACTCGGCGGCCGTGTCGAACGCCCTCGCGGTGATCGATGTGGGGCTCGTCTCCGCGGAAGTCAGTGACCGCGCAGCCGCCGTGGTCTCCCCGCACGTCGTGGCCGCACTGAGTATGCCGGGCGCGTTCGAGGCTGCCGCGATCGAGTGCACCGGCCCCGACACGACCGACGCATGGCGGATCCTCGCGGCCGTCGTGCCGGAACACGTCGCCGAGCGCTGCCGCATCCTGGCCCGACTCGCCGACACCGCCAGCGGAGGTTGACGTTGGACCGACGTCATGCACCTCCGAGGAGTCGTGCATCGAGTGGCCGATGAGTTGAGACCTCCTCGGCGGTCAGTAGGGAACGGCTGCACGCACCAGAGGCCGGCACAGCGCTCGGGCGAGATGAATCGAGAGGACAGCGACGATGACCGACCTCGAGGCGACTGGCGAAGCGAGACGCTTTCGATTCGGTGTTGTTGCCCCGCTCAGAACTGAGCTGCCGGCGTGGCGAGACCAGGTGCGTCGTATTGCCGACAGCGGTTTCTCGACGCTCCTGATGCCCGACGTTCAGCAGTGGCAGCCGGCACCCGGTCCCACGCTGGCTGTCGCGGCGACTCTCGCCGACCTGCGGGTAGGTACGTGGATGTATGCCTCTCCGCTGCGCACGTCCTGGAGCGTGGCCTGGGAGGCGCATTCCCTGTCGGTGCTGACCGAGGGTCGCTTCGAGATGGGCATCGGCACCGGCAGGCCGGGGATCGAGGACGAGCTGCGTGAGCTGGGCCTTCCGGTGGTGTCACCCGGCCAGCGGTTGTCTCAGGTGCGCAAGGCTGTCACGTCGCTGCGAGAACTCGACGGCCCGGACCTCCGTACGCCGGTGGTGATGGCGGTGCGTGGCCCGAAGGCGCAGGCGCTGGCGGCTGACCTGGCGGATACGGTCACGTTCGCAACGTCTCCGGACGACTCTCGGGCCGAGATCATGCGACTGGCGACCGAGTTTCGCGAACGCCGAGACCTCGAGCTGGCGCTCCACGTGGCGGTGGTGGGCGATGCAGTCTCGCCGTTCATGGCACCCCCCGACACGGATCCTGCCGCATTGCGCGCAGCGGACTCGCTGATGGTGCTTGCACGTGACCCGTCGGCGGCCGCCGAAGAGATCCTGCGTCGACGTGAGGAGGGTGGCTTCTCCTATGTCGTCGTCGGTGCGAACGCCGCGGATGCGCTCGCTCCGGTCGTCGCCGAGCTGACCGGGCATTGACCGGAAGACCGGCGCTATGGGCGAGGAGTCGGCCCAGGGGTGAACAGTGATCGATTCGATTGGAGAACTCTGATGAGTAGCAGCGCAGCGGATCCGCAGACAACTCCGACGACCGTGCGGGTGAACGGCGTCGACCTCGGGATCGAGACCTTCGGCCGCGATGACGATCCGCTCGTGCTGCTAGCCGGCGGGACCACGATGCTGTCGTGGCCCGACTCGCTGTGTGAGCGGCTCGCGGCTGGCGGCCGTCGGGTGGTCCGCTACGACCTGCGCGACTGCGGAGCGTCGACGACAATCGACCCGGAAGCGCCGGCGTACGGTCTGCGGGATCTCGCCGCCGATGCGGCGGCGCTTGTCGAGGCTCTCGGGGGCGCCCCGGCTCACCTCGGCGGGGTCGGGGTCGGCGGGATGGCCGCCCAGGTCGCCGCGCTCGACCATCCGCACGCGTTCTCAGCGCTCACGCTGGTGAGCACTCGGCCGGTCGCGCCCGGCCCGGTCGACGACGATCTGCCTGACCACGATGCGGCGATCATGGATGCGGTGTTCTCGCGCCAGATGCCGGACTGGACCGACCGAGCCGCCGTTGCCGCATTCGCCGTCGACGGCGCCGCGCTGCTGGGCGATGACCCAGAGGAGGCACGTGCGGTCGCGGCCCGGATCTGGGACCGCACACCCTCGAGCGACTCCGTGGTGCAGCAGGCGAATCAGCTCGGTACGGTGTTCGGCCGCCTCGACTGCGCCCCACGGTGGCGCGAGCGCCTGCCCGAGCTCACGCTGCCGACGCTCGTGGTGCACGGTCGCAGGGACCCGTTCTTCCCGATCGGGAACGGGGAAGCGCTCGTCGCCGCGATCCCCACCGCGCGGCTGCTCGTCCTCGACGACATGAGCACCGCCCTGCCGGACGCCGTGGCCGACGAGGTTGCCGCCGTCATGCTCGCTCGCTGAGTCCCCAGCCCAACCGGGCCTGCAGTAGTCGCCTGTGGACTGTGCCGCATGGGTCGCGGACCAGGACGTACCGACCGGTTGCTCACCCAGATATGTGGTGGCCGGCCTCGCGCAGCACGCACCGCAATGCAAACTCTCGACCGGTTGGTCGGCACCTGGGCAATAGACCGGTGCTAACACCAGTGGCACCGTTCGCTACTCCTTGTTCGAGGAGACGCCTTCTGGTTCCGGAGGTCGACCACCTCTCGAACGGTGAAGTAACCCGCGGCGTCTTCTACATCGGGTGGGACCCGGAGTCACAGACCCTGAGATCGCACTTTTTCGCCAGCTCCGGCGAGATCCTGGAATACACCCACCAGCTGGCCGGCGACACGCTGACCATCTGGTTCGGGGACACGGAGCCTCCAGCCAAGTTCGTGGGCACCTTCGATGCCGAAGCGACCGCATGACCGGCGGCTGGCAGTGGCCTGGGGGAGGGTACGAGGTAAACATGACCCGCATCGAGGAGACCGCACGATCAGGCAGCTGAACTCGTCCACACCCGGGTCGAGCTCCACCTCATCCGCCTCCGGTCGAGCGGCTCGGGATCCTCGGTGCATCCAGCGGGATGCGGTTCGTTGCGCCGCACCAGGTGGACAGCGCCTCGATCAGCCCTTCCGCCGAGTCTTCGCCGACCCACGCCACGTGGCCGTCGGGGCGCACCAGGACGGCCGTGGGTGCGGCCACCTCGCCCACCACCGGCAGCTCCCACACGCCGTCGTGGGTTGCCAGAACGTGCTGGACCCGGTCGGTCCAAGGGCCGGCCTCTAGGCCAGGCCTCCCGAACTCCAGGAGGACCGGCCGGGCCTGGTGCAGCAGCTCGAACATCCGCACCGGACCATCGCGGGTGACGATGTCGAGGTCCGGAATTCGGCGTCCCAGCAACGGGTGTCCCACGCCCAGGTCGTAGGCCACGTCGAGCCCTGTCACCAGAGCGGCGATGGGTGTGCCGGCGCCGTCGACGCCGAGCACCTCGTCGAGCAGGTCGCGCAGCGCTTCCTGCCTCGGGTCGGCCTTTTGGAACAGCGACTGCGCCATCGTGTACTTCAGCGCCCGCGCCCCGGCGGGGTGTCGCTCCGCGTGGTAGGTATCCAGCAGCTCCTCGCCTGAGACGCCTCGCACGACCTGCCCCAGCTTCCAGCCGAGGTTGACGGCGTCCTGCATACCCAGGCCGATACCGAGTCCGCCCGTGGGCGAGTGCACGTGCGCGGCGTCGCCGGCCAGCAGCACTCGGCCCTCGCGATAGGACGCCGCCTGGCGCGTGGCGTCGGTGAACCGCGAGATCCAGGTTGGGGTGTGCACGCCGAAGTCGGTGCAGAAGACCTCGATCAACTCTCGCCGCAGCTCCTCCATGGTGGGCTCGGTGGTCCGACCCAGCTCGGCCTCGGTCACCACGACCCGCACCCTGCCGTCACCCATCCGGTGCAGCCCGTGAATGCCGCGCTCGTCAACCTTTCCGGTCGGCGGCAGCTCTTCGGTCACCTCGACCTCGGCGATCAGGGTGCTGCGCGTTGCATCTGGGCCCAGGAACTCGATGCCGGCCTCGCGGCGCACGAGGCTGCGCCCACCGTCCGCGCCCACCACGTACCGAGCCTGGAGCGACGCGCCGGAGGCAAGGTGAACGTCGACGCCGTCGCCACTCGGCGCGACTGCTGTGACCTCTGCGCTACGCCGGATCGACACGCCCAGCTCCAGGATCCACCGGAGCAGCAGCCGCTCGATGTGGTTCTGGAACAGCGCAAGCGTGTATGGATGGCGCGTGGGAAGGCCGCTCAGGTCGAGCATCGTGCCGCCGAAGGTGGCCGCGCGGATCGTTTTGCCCTCGGCCAGGAACCGGTCGGCGATCCCACGTTGGTCGAGCAGCTCGATCGTGCGGGCGTGGAATCCACCACCGCGCGAACCCGCCAGGTCCTCCGACTCCCGCCGCTCGAGAACGAGAGCGTCCACCCCCGCGAGCCGCAGCTCGCCGGCCAGCATCATCCCTGTCGGCCCGCCCCCGACGATGACCACATCGTGCATCTCGACCTCTCTCACTTCGGCATCGAACGGGCAGTCTCAGGCACGAGGGGGGCCTTGCCGCAAGCCCCCTGTCGCGCTGTACCTTGGAAATGCGAGAGGGTGAGCAGCACCAGCTCCCACATGTCAGCCGGCGGCCATGATTGCTCTCAATGCACGTCGAGTCGGTGGAAGGCCGGGATCGTCGCGACGGCCACGGCTGCACCGAGACCCAAGAGCGCGAGGATCTCACCGACGGTTGCTCCCTGCGCCAGCTGATCGTTTCCCAGCGCCCACGAAAAGGGCGAGAGCCACCTGATCGAGTGCAGCTCCGGGACGACGGGTGCCAGCGAGCTGATCAGGTATGCGGCTGCCGCCAGTGCGCTCGCCGCCCCTGTGGCTGCGCCACGGCTTCCAGTGAGCGCCCCGACGAACATGGCGCATGCACCGAAATCGAAGGCCAGGAGGGTCAAGGTGACGGTGACTCCCGCTGCCTTCGAGATGCCGTCCGCCGTCGCGTTGATGCGGTGGCACTCCTCCCACAGGCCGCAGAGGTCGTCGAGGTGGTGCGCGCTGAGGGCATCGACGAGCGCGACGACGTCCTCCGGCAAGGCACCGTGGTAGCACACAAGCTCGAGCAGGTCCCGCTCCCGGGTCATGGCCTGAACCGTTTCGGGTGGCAGCGGTCGCTCGAGCAGCGCGGCGTACATCTTGTCGATGGAGGCAGGCAGCCGAGACAGCCTTCCCTCGGTGGTGACTCTTTCCAGTAGTGTCGCGACTCTTCCGCGCTGCCGAGTGAGGACCGCGATCCTCTCGTCGATGGACGAGATGACCGCCTGAAGATCTTCACGAACCGTTGCGTGCTCGTCGCCGCTGCGCGGCGGACGCAACATGTGGGGAACCTCAGCGAGAGGCACTCCGGACTCCACCAGCCAACGGATGCGCATGAGCCGCGTCAGGTGGGCGAACCCGTAGCAGCGCCAGTCGGCGGCGCCGTCCGGAACGCCGAGCAGCCCACGTTCGTGGTAGTAGCGGATGGTTCTCACCGTCGTGCCCGCCACACTGGCCAGCTGTTGAGCACGCATACGGCCATCGTCCGGTGTTACGCAGCGTCACAGTCAAGAGTCAGTGGTCGACTCGATCACTCGAGGAGTGGAATCTCCAGGTCATAGGCCAGAACCACAGTCCGAGCCCGGGCGATGCTCGAGGACTACCGCGCCGGGCTTCACGTCGACCGTGGCCATGACGAGGCCGACCGCGAGAACGGCCGTCGCATCCGGTGTCCCGCGTTGCTCGCCAGGTCCCGGTACGACGACCAGGAAGCCCTCTATGCAGATCCCGCGGCGGTCTAGGCCCCGTGGTGCGAGCAGCCGGTACTCAGTGCCGTCATGGACTGTGGCCACCACATGGCCGAAGAAGCGCCCGAGCAGCTGGCCGGCACTCTCGCCGCCTTCTTCGCCCGTTCCGCTCCGTCGGGTTGACTTGCCCTGGACAGTGGGCCGCCGGCTCGGTAGACACGGGACTACCCGAACGTCGAGGAGATCAACATGGCTGACGTCACCATCGAGCATGGTCAACTGCGTGTCGAGCTCGAGGGCATGCACAAGGTCTGGGCACTCAAGAACACGATCTCGGTGCCGGTGAGCCACATCGTCAGCGCCTCCGCGGGACCGATCTCCGCTGCGGACAGGCCCAAGGGGATCAGAGCGCCAGGCACTCAGATTCCGGGCGTCTTCGCCGCCGGCACGTGGCACCACAACGGTGAAAAGGTCTTCTGGGATGTGCGGGATCCGGGCAACGCCGTGGTCGTGGAGCTACGCGACGAGTCCTACTCGCGGCTCGTCCTCGAGGTGGAGAACCCCCAGGCCACCGTCGATCTCATCACCGCTCACATCGACCGCTGATCCTCGAGGATCAACGCAGCCTGACCGAACTCATCCGCCGGGCCCACCGAGGCTCGGAAGAGGCGACCCTGGGCCATCGTCGATCGGCGTCAGTGCGCGCGCACGACGGTGATCGAGAGGCCGGCCAGCGGGTATGCGGTGGGGGGCTCCGACTGGAAGCCCGAGCCTTCGATGCGCTCCAGCATCTCGGTGTTCGTGACGGCGATCGACCGCCGGCTGAGATGGCGGCCCAGTCCGTGCCCGCGGTGGGCGTCGTGTCCGTCGAGGTCGGCCAGCACGAGGACGCCGTGCGGCCGTAGGACCCGGCGCACCTCGGCCAGCAGCTCGTCCTTCGACGAGTCGTCGAGGTGGTGCAGCATCAGGCTGGAGAACACGCGGTCGACCGAGCCGTCCGGATACGGCAGCTCCTGGGCGAACCCTCGTCGCCAATCCACGGAGAGCCTCGCTCGCCGGGACCGGCGGGCGGCTCGAGCGAGGGCCCGCTCGTCAGGGTCGAGGCCGGCCAAGTCGAGGCCCGGACGCTGACGTCCGAGGGCGACCAGCAAGTTCCCGGTTCCGCAGCCGATGTCGACCACCCGCATACCGGGCCGGACATCGGCGAGGCCGATCATCAGCTGGTGCAGCCGGCCGACCCCGAAGAACCGGTGCACCACGTCGTAGAGCGGAGTCAGGAACCCGCGCCCCAGTGCAGGCACGTAATCGCGGTCATGGGACAGTGTTCTCGCCATGCGCCTAGTCTGACCGGCCGATGACGTGCGGGGCTCGGCCGAAGATCGGCGGTCATGGGACGATCTTCCGATGCGGACGGTCAAGGTCGGCGATCATGACGAGCGGCTGGCGCCGGTCTACGCCATGGTCCCGGCACCGGGCGAGCTTGCCCTGGCGGTCTGGCGGCTCGGCCACGGCGACACCGTCACGGCGAGGGCGGGGACGCACGCACACGACTTTCCGCTGATGGCCTACAGCGAAAGCTCCTCCGGGCCACTGTCCTCGGACTCGCCGTCCTTCTCGCTCGCCGCCGGTGACCTGCTCGTCGTCGCCCCGGGCACCGTGATGGGACCGTTCGACCCGACCCATCCGGGTCACGCGAGCGGGTGGGCCGTGTCCTTCACGGCCGAGGTCCTCGGCCCCGACGTGCCCGGCTCGTCCTTCGCGTGGCGTACCCATCCGTTGCTCTTTCCCTTCGTCCGTGGCCAGGCCACTGGTGTGCTGCGCCGCTCCGTCGCTCCAGAGGATCGAGCGGAGTGGTCGCGCCGGTTCGAGGCTCTGGCACGTGAGCTGGCCGAGCGACGAGACGGCTACCGGGAAGCGGCGATCGCCCACCTGACGCTCCTGCTCGTGGCCGCTTCCCGGCTCGCGACGGACGTCGTCGACGACCTCCGCGTCAACCAGGAACCACTCCTCGCCGACGTCTTCGAGGTGATCGAGCGGCACTACGCCGAGCCGCTCTCCCTCCAGGACGTGGCTCGCGCCGTGAGCCTGTCACCCGGTCACCTCACGACGACTGTGCGGCGCCGCACCGGGCGGACCGTCCAGGATTGGATCACCGACCGGCGGATGGTGGAAGCCCGCCGCCTCTTGGCCGGTTCGACGTTGACGATGGCCGAGATCGGTCGACGCGTGGGCTACGCGGACGCCGGGTACTTCGCCCGGGTGTTCCGTCGGGTCCACGGGGTCACGCCGACGGACTGGCGCGACGCCCGCTGAGCTCGGATCGTCGCCAGCCCGTCGGGGACGCTGCTCGCTACCATGACGAATGGCCACCGTGAAGGTCGCTGCGGTGCAAGCGGCATACGTTCTCATGGACCAGGCGGCGTGCGTGGGCGAAGGCCGTCGACCTCCTGGGCCAGGCTGCCGAGCAGGGCTGCCGGATCGTCGTGTTCCCCGAGGTCTTCGTCCCGGGAACGCCCATCTGGATCGACTCGCGGCCGATCTGGGACGGTGACGAGGACTGGTTCGCGCTGCTGGTCGACCAGGCGGTCGTCGTGCCCGGACCGGTGACCGAGGAGCTCGGGGCCGCCGCCCCCTCCGCCGGCGTCTACCTCGTCATTGGGGTCGAGGAACGGGAGCCGCACGGCGCGACGATCTACAACACGACCCTCTACTTCGGACCGGACGGTGCGCTGCTCGGAATGCATCGCAAGCTCGTGCCCACTGGCTCGGAGCGCATCGTGTGGGGGCATGGGGGACGGGTCAACGCTGCCCGTCATCGACACTGAGCACGGCCGCCTCAGCGGGCTGACCTGTTGGGAGAACTACATGCCGCTGGCTCGGTTCTACCTGTATGCGCAGGGGGTCGACATCTGGACGGCACCGACCCTGGCCGGCGGAGACGCCTGGGTCGCCACGATGCGGCACATCGCGCGCGAGGGCCGGTGCTACGTCATCG